>ENA-OUQS01000146-OUQS01000146.1-human-metagenome-genome-assembly--contig:-NODE-146-length-98607-cov-17.692244_pt1 | contig 98607 bp, 108 predicted proteins | sample MGYA00248463_ERZ548848 | MGnify/ENA primary metagenome ERZ548848 (study PRJEB26491, sample SAMN04978192) | human metagenome | host: Homo sapiens | study: EMG produced TPA metagenomics assembly of the... | reverse complement strand
CTCCTTATAACACTTCATAGTTGAGCTCATATTATCCTTAGCCATCCTAGTTTCATCTCCTTCCGAAATGATTACAAACTGATAAGTAGCTTTAGGAGAATCTTGAAGGACCTCTAATGAAGGTGCTATATAATCTTTATTTGCTAGTAATATCTTATATCTGATATAGTCTTCAGGATCTGCTAGATTAAGATAGTTATCTAGTTTGGTTAATCTAACCTTGGAGATACCACTATCATTACTATCATCCCAAAAATTATTCTCTTTTTTATAGACACTAAGAGCATTATATTCAAGTCCCATCACTTCTTCAAGGTAGGCCTTCTCACTATCCGTAAGGACATTAACGAACATTCCAGAGGATAATCTAGGAACTACAAAAGTCCTTATAGCATTTTCAGCCATACCTCCAAAGAGTATGTGCTTAGGATTAGTTATCATACCCCCTTCTTTGGGAATATGTCTTACTATAACTCTCTCATTCCTTAAGCAATTTATAAGAGGAGTCTCATCATCACTCTCTTTTCTAGAGGATTTCTTTATATATTTAGGAGTCTCCACAGGTTCAGGAGTTGCAACCTCCCGAAGAGGCAATTCATTGGTAGCATCATCTACCTCAAAATCAAGTACCTCATAATCTACTTTCTCTTCCATTTTTGTTCTAGGCATATCTTCTCCTTATTATTTTTTTTTTTTTAATATTAATTATGTAAAGAGAACTTGGGGGAGATTTACTCCCCCATAATCCTCTTTCTACATCAAACCACAATAATTATTCTCAGCCTTGTAGAATAGCCGGAATAATAGACATAGTTCTTGTAGGATCAAGAACACAGATACCTAATGTAGCCATTCTATGTATAATGGCACTATCTTCATCAAAACTCATATAGGGATTTCCTATCTGACCTGTAACAATATCTTTGTAGAATTAATCTACCTTGCACTAGGCAAGCTCTATGTCTCCATAGAGATGAGACTATACCATCATCCTTAAAAAGGATGGACATATTATAGTCGTTGAACCTTCTGAAGTACCACCTTCAGCTTGGCTGCTGATTGTCTAATCTGCTATATTGTCTCACCTTTGAAATATTGTCTATAAAGATAATTCCATTTTGAACCTCTTAAAATACAGTTTATAGTGTTTTTTGAAACTCCATATCTGTCTGCAATATCCTGAGCCCTCATAATTCCCTTCAGTTTATAAATCTCAATTACCTGGAATTCAGTTAATTTTGCTGAAGGCCTGTCCTGCCCATGTTGCATAAGATTGTTCAAAACAGCATGATTCCGGTTTTCACCTTTAGTACACCATTCAAGATTTGAAACATTGTTATTAAGTTTGTTTCCATCTTTATGATTTACTTGTGGTAAATTTTCTTTATTTTCAATGAACTGTAAAGCTACAAGTCTATGTATATAGAACTTTTTACTTTCAGAATTTTTTGTCAGAGTTACTTTAAGATAACCATCTGATGTGAGTACAGGACTTAACTCTCTACCATATATAATCCTGTTTCCATCAAGTCTTCTCTTAGTAAAAACTCTACCAGAATCACTTATTTGATATGAATCTTCATATCCTTTTAAGTCTTCAAAAACTTCTCTCATATCTTTGGGTTATTTATTTGGTACAAAGATATGGATTTTATTTCAAATTTGCAATAGCAGCTCTAAAGATTTTCCAGCAATTTAATGTCTTTTTCAATTAAGATTACTCTTAAAAGCCGCTTACAGTTTTAAGCTGCATACCTTGTAACTTGTTGATTAACAAGGTTTAACGGATTTCTCACATTTTAATATTTAGTAAACCGCGCAACCAGTTTACTGGGATATTCACCCCTCTATGTTTCCATAGAGATTAGACTATATCTTCACTGAGTATATTACTCAGGCAGAGCATTTCCATCACCATTAGCTTGTGATGTACTCCCATCAGGGATAGTCGTTGAACCTTCATTTATATGGTAGTCACCATAATAAATGCTTGGCTGCTGATTGTCATGATTTAACCTTTTAAAATGTTTAAGAGCGATTAAATTTTAGAGTTTCCAGCAATTAACTCTGTTTTCTGTTCCTTTATTTTTAAGGGCGGAACAGGGAGCTGAGAAAATGTGCAAAGCTTGATATTCAAGCAGTTAACCCCCATTGGTACCCTCTATACTCACTTTGTCCCTTAATAGCACATTTGAATATATTAGGCTGGTCCATTGTACCTATATACATTATATCATATCTATAGGACATTGCTACACCACCCAGAGGGTGCATGATCTTGTTCCTTACAGGATCATCATAGACATTATGTTATCGTATAGCTTTTTATCTATACTTCTTACAATTTATTATTTTGTAAGTTCAGCGTACATTACCATCCTAATTATAGGATGTAGGACACTCTTGGGAATATTTTATTCTTATTACTAAGTTTCAATTCCTACGCGTTACACTGACTCAAGTACTTTAACTCTTGAGTTTAGCACGGTATTATCCACATTAAGAGATTTCAATTTATTATATAATGTAGGACCTATTTCTATAATTCCTCTATTAAATTCAGATTTAGGAAATTCTAAACTTAGGTGTTTCCATGTTTTCTTTTGAATTATATTTCTAATAGTTACATGTCCTACTTTATATAAACCTGCAATAAGTTTTATACTAAATCCATATTCTAAAAGAATAGGAATTAATTTAACATGGTCTTGAGTTAATGGAGATAAGCTTTCTCTATTTTTATATGAGTTAATAGAAGCATGAAGCATATTATCATGTTTACTAACCCATTCAAGATTTGCTACTCTATTGTTATACTTATTGCAATCTTTATGATTAACTTCAGGTAAGTTATTAGGGTTAGGAAGAAATGCTTTAGCTACTAATATATGAACTTTTATAGTTTTTCTTCCCTTATTATGACCACTAAATAAAGTTACTTGCAGATAACCTGAATTATCATCAAATCTTCTTAAGAACTTTTTAGTATATTCACTATAAATTTTACCTGTATTATATATCCTATACATTGGATATTCTCTTAATTTTCTATATTCTTCTATCATAGTTTTACACTATTAAAACAATATATCAAAAGGACTTCACCGTTTTTGTCCTATTTTTCAAAACATATTACTATGTTAAGCCGCTCTATGAATTAACGGATCTACATCAATCTTTACTCTAACACCATTAGGAGCCTTATATTCCACGAATTGGAAACCTGCTGATAATGCATTAGAGTGAAGCTTTGATTGTGTCTTTTCTATAACCTTTGTGGAACTATTATCCAGTACGAACTGAGTCCAACCGGATACTACATTAAGCACAGCTTTATGGAACTGTATCGCACCTCTTTCACCAGTTTTAATTAAGAAGTATCTATCACCAAAATCTAGCTTGGATGCAGACAGCTCATAAAGAGCATCTTCAAGAAGTTTAAGGGAGAAGGTATTATAATACATAGTATTAGCTACCTCCATCTGCTCAAATACATTATGTTATCATAGTAGCTCTTTATCTACTATTTCTTCATATTACTATGAAGTTCGGACTATATATTCATGTAGGTCACCACTCTACATGCAAGACTCTCGTGGAGCATTATATCTCTATAATGTTGGGAGATTTCTTCCCAAATTTTTAGTCTCCTTAAAGGTTCTAAGATTAATATTATTTCTGAGGAGTACTCGTCTTATGGTACTTTTATTCCTATTAAACTTATTACCTATCTCTACTGTACTATATCCATCAAGATATAAATCTATTATCATAGCTTCCTCAACAGCATCTACTTTCTGAAGATCTACACCATATCTTATATTCAAAGATCTCAATAGATTAGTAACATTAGAAACTCCTGTATGTAATATTTTTGCAATCTTAAATGCAGGAATACCAGAATTAAACAGCTTAATTACCATGTCTTTGTCTAATTCTTTAGTGGTTCTAATAACATTACCACCAGTAGAGATATTATAACCAGATCTATTATCTGTAGAATTAAAGAATGCAATCCAGTATTTCTCTCTTTCATTAAGTTCTTCTACAGTACATTCTTCCAGAAGTTCTATATAAAACTTATCTTCTCCATACTTTCTTATTGCCTTTCCAATTATATAATCTTTGCCATTTCTAGCAGCAGATAAATGATTTTGAAATCTAAGTTTCAAGCTAACCTTAGTCTGGCCCACATATACTTTATCATTTACTGTATTTTTGATTATATAGATTCTACCATATCTAGTTATAATATAAAGAGGTTCAATCTCTAGTCTCTACACTACTATAAGCTCTTTAATTCCTATAGTTAGCTCGGTATTATCCTTCAAACTTAGGACTTTTACCGATTTAGTCTTGTTAATTTATTATCTATTCACAGCTATGCTGCCAGCAGGCCTATCTGAGCCTTTAAACCTGCCCCTGTCTTTCATCTAATTTAACATAAGCTCTTTATCTTATGACCTCTTCTAGAGGCTTAGTGGAGTACATCTTAGTCCTTATTGAGGACTTGGACACTCTTGGAGTGATTATATCTATTACCTTTAACATGATATCTTTCTAAAAGCTTATATAAAGTACTTATATTTATTTTATATTTACGTGCTATATCTTTTAACGACATATTATCATTGTAGTCTCTTATGACATTAAGACATTGCTCATCAGTCAGACAAAAAGCTCCCTTTACAGTCTGTCTTAGTCCTCTATAAGCTTTTATATTGATTCCATTTATTACTAGGATTCTTTTTATAGTTCTTGTATCTGCCCTGTATTTTTCCTCCAAGTCTTTATATCTCATCCCTGCTAAAAAATCTTCTATAAGGGATTTTTGAAGTTTAGTATCTTTTAGGATTAAAGAATGTTCTCTTAAATCAACACCCTTTGACAGGAGGAATCTTTTTACAGTCTCTCTATCTGTATTATACCTTTTAGCTAATGTAGTCAAAGTAAATCCTGTTTTATAATCAGAGATAAGCTCCTGAGCCTCATAATTATTCATATCCATAGGATTTCTTCTTAACTTCACATCCATGCTTTTGAGTATACCTACTATAGTATAGGCTGATACATTGAATAATTCTGCTATCTTTTTGGTAGTAAAGCCACTTAAATATAAAGACCTGATCTCCTCATATTGATTATCAGTCCAAGTATATATCTTCCCATTACCACCTAAAGTAGCATTATATCCATTCTTGAAAGAGTTATAATATGCTATCCAATATATTTCTCTCTCATCTAATTTATCACATTCTATCTCTTCAATCTTTTCAACATCAAAATTTTCAATACCATATTTAGCAAAAGCATAATATAAAGGCTGCTTCCTATGTTCTATATTGAAATTTTTCTGATGTTGCTTCCATCTATGTTCTATAGTAAAATGTGTTTGCCCTATATAAACTTTTCCATTTACCCGATTGGTAATCTTATATATGAATCCTTTCATATTAATAAAGTATTATTTTCACACTCTACTCTCTACACTACCTATAACTGTTAATTATAGGTTAGCACGGTGTCGTATTATACAATAGTTTCACCGTTTTTGCCCAATTTTACTTGTAACTTACGCTACAAGGTGACAAAGATCTATCACATTACCAGATTTACCGAAGTTCATATACTCCCCATTGGAATTCCTGTTAGAGGTACCAAAAGCTAGAGCATTGTTTTTATACTCTGAGAACTGACACTCTACTTCATAATCAACATTATGCATCCACATGTCAGTTGTCGTTTTAATTAGTTTACCTCCTTCTGTAGCCTTAGTCATTGGAATACCAATAGCAACCTTTTTGTTTAACATGGAACCAGGAACTTTGTGCTGGATCCTGATGGTAGTCCATTCATTTCTCATAGCTACAGGACTGGTAAATCTAACATCTCCCACTTTACGTGATAGTTCACTCTCTACGGGAGCGAAATCTACAGAAAATCTTTCACCTGCTAGCAATCTCTCTGCAGGACATCCTGTAGTATTACTACCCATACATATGTTATCTTGTAGGCTCTTTATCCTACAATTCTGCAGCTTTGTCATTGCTGCAGGTCGGAATAAATTTTAACCTTCAACATTACTTGGTAAGGTCCGGACACTCTTGGAAAAATTATATTCTATATGGTGCTTTTTAAGGTAATTGAATACAGAACATCTACATATTTTAAATTTACTTTCTACTTCTTTACAAGTAGGATTAGTAGATAAGAACTGAATAAAAGCATCTTTTTCAATAAGCTCAATAGTAAAGTTGTCTTTCCCATATTTTCTTATAGCCTTTTTAATGGCCATATTAAAATGGTATTTGTCCTTTGCTGATGTACCACAACAATGTTTCTGAAACCTCTCTTCCAAAGATTTTATTGTCTGGCCTACATATATTTTACCATTTAACTTATTGGTAATTTTATAAATTTTACCTTTCATAAGTTTCATTTTCTATTCTCTACACTACTTAAAGATGTTAACCTTTAAGTTAGCTCGGTGTTATCCAAGGAAAATGAGGGACTCCACCGATTTTGCCCGATTTTTATACTGCATTTCTGCAATAGGAGCCTATGGGATTTTAGTTAAGCTCCACCTTGTACACCGCATTACTTCCCTCAAGTCTAGCATCTCCAAGAATCCTAAAGGGATAAACTTGATTTAAATGTCCTACGATTACTTCACCATCCAATATGTTACCCTATGGGCTCTTTATCCCATAGTTCTATAGATTATTTATTCTCTATAGTTCGGAGTACATTTTCATCCTATATTAAGCTAATAGGAGTTGAGCACTCTTGGAAATATTATATTCTATGCTCACCAATTAATAACTGAGATAAATAACTCTGAATTATATGCTTAATAGTTGGCTTGCCTGCATTAAACTTTATAGACAATGCCGAGCATAGTTTCAATTTCTACTCTCTACAATACTTATATGTGTTACCAAATAAGTTATCTCGGTATTAACATAATTAGTAAGTAATCAACCTAACTAAGCCTTCACCGATTTTGCTCAATAGTCAACATACATTACTGTATGAAGTGCCAATTTTAGGCCATAGCCTTGGTTATAGCAAACCAATCTTCAGGAAATACAAGGTAAAAAGGAGTAGTACCGACTCCTACATTACCACTGGATGCAGTAATAGGGGTACCATTTTCATCTCTTGCTTCTACTAGAGGAATATTCCTCCGTGAGGAACCAATCACATCCCAGTAGTATTCAGAGTCATCGTCAAATTCTCTACATTCTGTTACTCTGCATCTTCATGCAACTCTCTATATTTCTATAGAGTTCAGACTATACCATCATCCTTAAAAAGGATGGACATATTATAGTCGTTGAACCTTCCTATTTAATCATAGGCTTGGCTGCTGATTGTCCAATTCTTTCTTTATTTCTAGTAAAATAGAGTTTACTTTACCCGGAAGCACTATACCTCTAACTAACTTTGAGATATACCCATTTGTTACTCCTAGATTTTTTTCTATCTCTATCGTATTTCTTTTCTTTACATAATAAAGAAAAAGGATCTTTTTAATAGTATCATAATCTAGTTTCTTTCTTTTGGGTTTCTTGTAAGTCGGCTTTACTCCATAATATTCTTCATAAGTTCTAGACCATCTAACCCCTCTAACTATTTCTCCAATTAAAGCATCTGATACATTATATCTCTTAGCTATAGAGGTTTTATTCTTACAGGTTTCCCAATCTTTATAAATTTGAATAACCTGTTCTTTTGTTAATTTAGCTCTAGGATTATCATTTTCTATCTTATAAAGCCTATTTTCAAGAGCGTGTCTCCTGTTATATTCTGCTGTACACCATTCTAAATTATAAACACTGTTATTAGAATGATTACCATCTTTATGATTAACTTCTGGTAAATTCCTTGGATTGGGAATAAATTGAAGTGCTACTAATCTATGAACTGCTAAACCAATGAATCTTCCTAATCTTCTATCCATCAGTTTTACTTTACAATAGCCTTTACAGCTTCTGTCAAATTTAAGTTCTTTATTAGTTAAAGATGAGAATATCTTACCGCTTTTGGTTATGTAATAATCCTCATAACCTTTAATCTTATAGTATTTATCCATAGTTTTTTAATTAAACTGAAATAAATAGCTCTATTCTCTAGCAAGAAAGACTCTAAGGAGTTTCCAGCAATTTAATGTCTTTTTCATTAGTAAGTTTCCTTACTAAGCCGCTAGATACTTAACGGGGAACTGGTTCAAGAATGTATCCAGTGTCTTGCCTCTATAATAAGCAAGGAGCTGAACCATCAAATTCGTAGCTTTCTGAGGAGCTAACTGAAAGATTGAACCTAAGTGGTTAGATTTGGTAAGGCCTTTCCAGTGCTGGAAGCCTACCATTTGGAATTTACCTAATTTTCCAGCCATAAAATACTTTAATTATAAGTTAAATATATAAGTTTAATTGTTCTGTTCTTGCCATTCTTCATATAAATCATCTATTCCTAATTGTTCATAAGTTTTGCTTACATAATTTGTAGAAAAATCTGCAGATAATATAGTTGTATCTGCAGAACCTGCATTACAAAAGAGTACTAGAGCATCTTCTCCTGTCTCCAAAATATCTCTTATATTATCAATAGAGAATTTGTCAGTAATATACTTTCCTTGAGTATCGGAAGATTCCCGCAAGATAACACCTACTTGTATCATACTACCATAACTCAATACACATCCACTATTATCATCATTCCACTTCATTCTAGTGTTTGTTAAAGAACCAAATATTAGATCCATATTTAGTGGTAATATATATATACCAGATGTAATAGTAGGAAGACTTGATAGGTCAATATCATTGGATGCTGGAATTATCTTTGCCTCAACTTCAGTATCACCATTATTATAAAATAAATAAACTCCAGGATAAGCATATCCACCTAATTGAGCCCATCCTTTAATTGTTGGATAGAGCACTGATTCTCCAGCAAATGCAGTCATTATAGATTCCAAGACGTACATACCTGATACCTCCTCTACTTTGCTAATATGTTTTATAACGACAACCCTATAGCTTTTGGGTGGAATCGGTACATTATAGGGAAGAGAGGGATTCTGTGCGTTTTCATAACACTTCATTAATCTAGAACCTAAATTATTAGTATTAGAAAACACCACATTAGATTTTACCTTCCTATTGGGAAGGTCATTTGGATTACCCTCCCATAATATTACTCTTTTAATTCTAGGCATATTATATAGTTATTTAAATATCTATTTCCCATCCTTTTCCTATAAAGGACTCCGGATCTTCATCTATTCCACTTACAAATCTAAGGTTTCCATCAGACGTTCTAGCTGTATTATTTAAGGTATGTTCCAATTCTTTAAGTCCTTTCTTAACTTCTTTCCTTACTTTGTTTTTTACTAGATTGTCTAGATTCTTAAATCCATCTGTGAGAGTAAAAATCAGACCAAGGTTCTTAAGGAACTCAGTTCTATTATCCATTTCATATTTTTGGATAGCAGTGAACAATTCTCCTGTATCAGGATCCTTATAGATAGGTTTACTAATTACATCAAACACTTTTTTTCTAGTGGCTTTATCTACTTGTATCTCTCCAAATACCTTATCATCCTCTAGAATAGACTTTTTAAGCTGTTCTGCCTGCTCTTTTCTTCTCTGTATTTCTCTTTTTTCCTCTTCCTGAGCCTCTTGAATCAAGCTATCATACTCATTCTGGAAGAACTCCTTATTACTGATAAGTGCTTCTTTAGCATCTTCAATATCAGTACCGGAATTAAAGGACTTTTTCACCTCTCTTAGAGCACGCTCTTTACTATATCCTCTGTTAATAAAGTCTTGATATATAAGTTGCTCTCTTAGCTTCTCTCCTTTTTCACTTTCATCAGCTAGATGACTATCTTGAAGAGAGTTAAGATAACCAAGAGTATTCTCATATCTCTTAATCTCCAGTGGTTCTACACCAGCATTCAGAGCCTCATCAATTCTTCTTTGCCTCTCATCAAATTGAGCAGTGATTTCATCTCTCATAGCTTTGGCAAAATCCTCAGCACTGGAGATGTTAACTTCATCATCAAGGTTTTGGAAGATACCTTCTTCTCTAAGAGCTTTGGCAATGGAAGAGTAGAAGTTGTTTGTAGGAGAAGCACCCTTATCCTTAGATGAATCGGTATCTTCCTTATCCCTTGTATTATCTTCTTCACTACCTACGCTCTCTGACTCATTAGTAAACAGGTTATTTACATCAACAGTCTCAGTAGTTTCTTTATCTTCTCCAGAAGATTCACTATCCGTAGTCTCCTGTATTTCCTCTTCTGAAAACAGATTCTCTATTTCTTCTGTCTCCAAAATATTATCTAAACTAAGTTCTTCTTCCATATTTCTCCTATTAATTTAGTTATTAAACACAATACAAAGATATATACATATTTTGTATTCAACAACCCTATAAGAAAAATATTTATAACAGTATAAGAAAAGATGATGTAGCCATTATAAAAAGGGGTAGAATATATACTATCCTACCCCTCCATATTAGTTCTCTTTAAAGTAATTCCATAATTTAGAACCCTCTTCATAGTCATCATCCTTGAACCAGAATATAATAGCTGATTCAATTATCTTCTGATCTATGTTATCTCCAAACCATGCCTTGAATAATTCACAATAATCATGGTAGTGAGAATTAATAGCTACATACACATCAGCATGAGTTATAGATTGTGCTAAAATACCTCTATACCTTTCACATACTTCTTTAGCCTTAGTCATATCGAATTTTTCTCCAACATATTTCCGGCCATTTTCAGTATGATGCATATTGGATACCAGGTATCTTGCATAAGATTCATTGAAATGCTCATCCCCAGAGTAATGACTCTTCATAGCTTTCATCATCTCATACATATCTTCCTCATTCATGCCTTCTGACATTCTATTGAATCTATCAAAGAACTTGTGTTGTCCTCTATTATCAGAGTGAAACATTCTATCAAAATCATTAGGATACTTCTCATGTCCTTTCATATAAAAATCATCATACACTGTACCATCTCCATGATGTCTTTTATATGTATTTTTACTTTCCCTAGACATAAATTCCCTAAATCTATTCATGAATTCCTGCTCACTCATATTTCTGCCTATACCTTTGTTTTTCAGGTATTCCATTAACATAAGCTCATCCATACTTTTAATCTTTAGTGATTAACATTTCCTTGAAACTCTCCAAGTCTGACATGTTAAATACTAATCTCTTATCTGTAAGAGGGATATTAAGTTTAATATTTCCTCCTCCTATCTCCACATCTCCAATAAATGAAGTTTTAAGGGTAAATGGTTGAGTAGTCATAAGGTTATCCATCATCTCTGATAATATTCCCTCTATATCTATGTTACCATTTTCATCAGCTATTAAATCCAGAGCCTTGGTAACTTTACTAAAATTTTTATCCAATACCCTAGTAACTAAAGGCTTCATAAAGCTAATCATAGGATTAGTTCTGGACATGGAATCCAATTGGGTATTTACATAGGATTTCACTCTATCAGTTAATTGTAGTACAGTCATCATAATTACATATTTGATTTAATAAATTCTTCATAAGTCACTTCAGGATGTTGCTTACTAAACTCCCTGAACTTCCTAAACATCTCCATTTCCCTATTAGTTTCATCAATAATTTTACTCTTCAGTCTCTTAACTGTCTTTAACTGATGAGATAATAGCTCCTTACCCTCTTGAGTACTTTCAATCCTACTTTTCACTAAATTAAGGATTTCAGTATTGACCATACTTTGAATTTTAGTATAGGTTTCCATATAATCATCATCTTGAAATAGTCTGCTTTTTTGCTCTTCCGTCATAGGCTCTACTTCAGCATCAATATCATCCCATATTAACTTCTGAGCGGGAACTGACTGAGAAACAGGTTGAATCTGTTGCTTCATTTGCTTAGCAGCTTCTAGATTCTGTTTATATCTCTCTAGTAATTGTAGCTGCTCATCCAAACTATTTCCTATTACACTTCCTCCTAATAGAGGATCTCCCCCTAATATAACTTGATTTACTGGAATCATATCTTATAATTTTGAGATTAGTATTTTAAATAAGGGGTATTTCTACCCCTTATTATTTATTACTCAGCAGTCGGAGTTGCAGCAGCAGCGCTACGGCAGCAGCAATAGCTCCCAAAGCCTGTTACAGTAGGAGTATTAGGCAATACTACTTGACCTTCAATCATCTTGCAGGTCTTTCTATCAGTATAGTTGATACCAGCAGTAAATGCCTTGTCAATCTCACATTGAATCAGCTTATCCTGATAAGGCCTAATGGCAGCATTAATAGCAACTTGAGCCTTCAGATCAGATAATTCCTTTAGAATGGCATCATCAGAGTCTCTCTGAGATTTGTACAGATTAAATGCATCAGTAGTCTGCTTTGCACTAAGAGCATCAAAGCCATCTCTAGTGCTCTTGTAGAGACCAAAGTCCCCATCTACCTGGCTTTTCCAAACACCAAACAGCTCTGCATTCAGAGTTTGTCTATCTGCAAATCTCTGAGATTGCTGTACGAGTGCCCAATCATAGAGACCTTTTTGAAGAGCTAACGTATCCTCACACTCTTTTTCCCATGCTTGGAATGCAGTAGGAGCCACACTTCCATTACCAGCATAACCACAAGATGCTATAGCTATATTAGCTCCCTCACCATTAGCACCAGTACCAAAGAAGCCACTTCTCCTATTACCAAATAGAGCAGCTCCACCAAGTACTGTTCCGACTATTCCTAATGCTAAGCCAGCATTGGCTTTGCCTACGACATTTCTACCATAGCCATTATAACCATAGCCATCATAGCATCCATAGCCATAAGGGACTTCCTTAACTTTCTCAACCTGCTTTTCTATAATTTCCATAATAGCAATTTTTGAATAATAGTTAACATTAGTATATTGATTTTGTAAGCTTACAGAATACAAAGATAAATCAAACATTAACTAATACCTATCATTGCTAACTACATAAAATAAAAATTCCTAAGATATTAATATATAACATCTTAGGAATTTATGGATTTATAACTCAGTGCTAATATCAAATTATGATTAGGAAGTGTATGATTTATCATGTTTAGAATATACTTCAATAATTCTCTTATAAACATAAGCAATCAGATAGGCATCTACTTCATCATTATCTCTCTGAGGAGTATAACCTATATAATCCCAAATAGCATTCTTAATATGCTCAGCTTCATGAACAATACTATCTTCCTTTTTGGAATTGATTGCCACAAGAGATGCTCCATAACTAGTCTTTGTTATAGCTCTAGGTTCTGGACCACCATCAAATAGATGCTTCACTTCTTCCCATTTATCAAATATAACTATGGTTAATTTATAATCAAAGATGGGAATATTAATCTTCTTCTGTGTTATCATATCTTCCTCTCTTTCTTATCATATTAGCAAACTTTATTATAGATATTACTAAGCAAGCTGCGATTTTCCTTACTCTTCTTGATGAAATTATCTAAATCTTTTCTAGACCAACTTAACTCTTTAAATCCAATTTCATGTTTTCCTCTAGGAAGTTTACCTTCTCTAACATAATTATCAAAAGTTGCTCTACTTATATTTAAATACCTGCAAGCAGCATATTTACTTAATCTCTTCTCTTTATCAGTTAATTCTTTTAGAGTATCAATTAATTTAATTGCCTCATCCTCTGTCATATTTGAGTTACCTGCATCAATATCATCAATTATTTTCACCAGTAGGTTTCTTATGATTCTTAACATACAAATATACAGTAAGAAATATAAACAAACATGTTATTATAGCGTACATCTGCATTAACCTAAATGTATCTAATGGTATGCCTATGTAAACATCATATATACTTAACAGATTAATTAATACTATATAATGAATAGGCATCCTATGGTATTCACAAAACTTGAATACATAAGAAGATATATAGATAAATACATACACTATTCCCAATGCTATATAGTTTATTATAGTACTACTCATCATATAATAATCTAATATAGTAGCTATCAAATAAAGCACTGCCAATAGAAAAGACAGTGCTTTGATTAAAGCTATTTCAGCTTTATATAACTTACTTCTTAAGTTTCCCTCCATCACTATATCTCCTACTCTTTGACAAGCCTGCTACAATAGTGTTAGGCTTTCTCCTTCCTCTTGCTTTCTTTGCCATATCAAATAGGTTTAACTAAATTACATTCTTTTACCTCTACCTTTTTTCTTACCTCCACATTTCTTTGCCATAACATAAATATTAAAAGATTAAACAATTAAATAATTTCGATTGTAACTTCTTCTCCTTTAGCAATAGCAGCTTCTAGAATTTTAACTAAATTTAATTCATATCTAGTTGAGTTAAGTACTTTACCTGGTTCTCTATTTTCTCCTACAAGAATGCACCCAGAAGTATCTTTCGCCTCATTTCCTCTGTGGATTAATATACCTTCAAAAGAAGGGACATTTAATAATCTAGGAAGCTTTCTTCCGAATCTTGGAGATATGCTAACTACTACCTTATAAGTTCCAAATGGGATACATGTTTCTGAATTCACTTTAGATTCTCCATTATCAAACTTACCATTTTTATTCAAATCTCTATTCTCATCTTCAAGAGTATTAGAGAAGAACTCTCCGTTGATATATAGATTTCCTATCGTGTACCCTTTCTTAAAATATTTTCTTTCAAGCTTTAATTGCATCTTCTTCATCTATATGTGGAGCAACTTCACCTAGAATATCCCTAATCTGTTCCTCCGTATAAAACATTCTTTTAATACATCCATTATCAAGGCATGAATTATTGAGAAGCCTATGTATTACTCCCTTTAATCTATATACCTCAATCCTATTATTCTCAGCTAAGTCAATGTAAAACTGAAGCTTTTTATTATTATCTTTTACAATACTCTCATAGAACTCAAGCGATTTCTTCAAATTTTCTATCTCATTAGAGTCCACTTCAGCATTGTATTTCTTTCTAGCAAAGAACCATGATGCCCAACCACTTACTACTGTTGAGACTAAACCAATACCTCCGGTAATTAGGATACCTACATCAATCATATTAATGTTGTTTTAGAATTTCTACAAACCTTTGTTTTTTATTCTCTATGTATGGGCTCCTCTCAACAACTTCTACTTCTACTATCTTATGCTTTTTTTGAAACCATCTGCCTATAAAACATTTCTTGGGTGGATTAATAGTCTCCTTCCTATAACTAGTTACAATATATTTCTCACTAATAAAACTTGGATTAACAATGATAGTATTAGGGTATCTAAGTCCTAAGCTCAGCTTATACCACTGATCTCCCAAAATAGTATCAATATTTAAAGAAGGACTACTAAAAATAGTATCCCTAAACATAATAGTATCTTTCTTCTGAGCCTCAGAAAGAAGGTACTGCATTTGTTTAAGGTTTTTATCTTTTATCTTAAGCTCCTCCTTTACATTATTCATCTTAATAAGAATAGAATCATTATATTGTTTTAACTGCTCTACAGTTAATCTAAACATTATATTTTCATCCTTTAATGCTGAATTTTCAGCTATAAAGGCCTTTTGATTAGAGGAAACTATCTCTAATTCCTCCTTTAGATTTCTATTACTAGTGTATAATATATATATGCTTGCCACCAAAATAGCTGCCAATATAACTAAGCCTATTATTATATATTTTTTCATACTTTCATAGCTATATAACATGCAAATATATAATAAATAATCCTCTCATACAACTATATAAGAAGATTATTTATTATATATTTATTATTTATTTAGGTTGGTTTCTGAACCATTATCCCAGCAGTAATTAGTTTCGATAATAGAGAATTAAATGCAGTAACTACATCAGCTAATTCTGCTGATACACTAAGGTCATTTACTCTATCTGCTTGTTTAACTGCTCCTAATGTATCTACAGTAGCAGCGACTAAGTTTATGTTAGGCTTGTATTCACTAGATGAAAATGTTTTACTAGTAATGTTGAAAGTAAGTCTCATTAGAGTATTATCTGATGATGGAACAAAAAATGATGGATTAGGAGAGCTATCATTCATTATTCTAGTGCAAACTGTAGATTTACCCTCTTCATCAACAATCACAATAAGAGCTGCTTTTTGTATAGCAGCTGAAGTTGTATCATCTACTGCAGATTCTAAATCCTCTACAGAGAGCACAACCTGTAATGGCTCATTGGGTTTAACATACGTACTGTTCTTGGTTACTGCTCCATCTGTAGATATATCATAGAAAGCTTCGTAACCTTCCGAGGTTGTTACATGAGCAAATCCCCCACTAGAGGACATTCTACCTACTCCAAAACCGTAGTTGATTTCACATTGAAATGGATCTCCTACAGAAATAGGAGATAAAGCAGCTAAATTTGAAGCTTTAACTTCATCCGAGTCACCAATAGAGAGAAATACTGAGGGACTGAAGTATTGTTCTATATTAGAAATAGATTGTTTTACTTCACCCATTTCTTTATCTAAACTATCAACCTTTTCTTCAAGTTCTTGTCTATCTTCATCATCAGCAGGCGGTGGGGTACCTGAAGCATTTATAGCTTTCCATCCACTGCCACTAAAATATTTAAGACTGCCTCTGTCCAACCACAGATCTTGTGGAGAAGAGGGGGGCTTGACCACTATTAATAATTTCTCTTATTTTCATAATTATTTACACTTATTATGTAGGATTGTATTCTAATGAATATGTACGTCCATCACTAGGATAAAAGATTATTCCAGCCAGCGTTGGGTAAGTGGAACCTACAGAAGCTGTATAATCATATTGGACCATTACTCCATTATTCAGACCACTTAAATTATTGTGACTCATTTGATATAAAACGAATGTATTACTACTACCAAGTAGTAGAGATAGCTTCAAGTCTTTACATTGAGATCTTGAATTGAAAGATATAAATACTGGTGCTCTATCATAGAATAAAACAGGGCCACTACTACCATGAGTGGGTAACTGTCTTGGCTCATGTCCAGGGATATATATTGTACCACCATTATTAGTCATAAAATAGAATGTTGATTCTTCTCCATACTCTGCTTCTGAGAAATTAGCCCAAACAGGTGAGCCAGACCCATTAGATTTAAGGACTTGTCCAGCATTCCCTGCAGAAGTAGGAGCATATATGGTTCCTATCGCTTCAGTATTAGGAGCATAAACAGTTTTAGAGCTTCCGTTTATATTTATATTTTTCTGTTGTATTCCCAGATCTGAGGGTACCAAATTAACACCATTACCTATCTCCTTCCCATTTATTGTGGTTTCTGTTGTAACATAATCATCTAACCGGGATGTGAGATTAGTATTTGTTATGTAGGTATTAGAATCTACACTACCATTAGCTTTTAAAAACTGAGAAGAGGTTCCTGATGGTGTTTTAAATCCACTTGCCTGCATTGTTCCAGATAATTCAGCTCTAGGGGATGATGTATTTCTATTAATTTTAAGAAGAGGCGAACTATAATTTCCTCCGTAGAAATAATAATCCACAGCCCCTGCATCTCCATGTACACCAAAAACATATAAGCCAGTGGATGATGACTCAGTGTCTAGATATCTCCACCCTTTAGAAAAAGTAGAAGATATTTCCCGTACGTCAACAGTATGTATACTATTCGCAGATATCGTATAACTCCCACTATTAACATTGATAACATTTGCACCTGCAGGAATATTAAGGGTAAGAGCATGTGATCCAGTATTCATATTCATAGTGAAAGCACCATCAACGTCTTTAGTTCCATCAAAGGATTGTCCCCAGATAAGACGTGGATTAGATAATTTTTTCGCTGACTCTGCAGCAGGTATGTCAGTAAGATCTTTCCATACTGGAGTTAATCCAGCTCCTGATGATGTAAGGACCTGTCCTTCAGCTCCTGCATTTGTAGGTGCCCATATATTTAATGGATAACTACCATTCCATGAACTGGGTGCTATTAATCCTCCACTTACCCCATTTACATTGAAGTTTTTTATTGTTAGTTCAAATGGAGATCCCCCATTCCATGATACAGCACTAGATGATAATGATGGAGAATATTTCCACCCATCAAATCCATTATTGCTCCTATAATATCCAATAGCAATTCCATCTCCATATGAAGAAGATAATGCCTCATACTTCCAATATCCACTCTGTATCAATATTATGAATCCTGCCCAAGAGGAGGCAGAGCCCCACGGTGAACCAGCAGCAGATGAAGCTTTAAACATTCTGATTTCTCCAATCTGCATATTTAAAGTTGCTGGATTAAAAGTTTCAAAATTAGATATAACTACAACAGAAAGAGTCTTAGCTTTATCAGCTGTTCCGCTTGAATCTCCTGTTACAAACGTTCTATTATCATAAGATATAGACGTACCATTAGCTTTTACATATCCAACTCCATTCAGTTTATCTTGTTTCGTATTAATGGTCTGATACACTACACCAAGGTCCTGCTCTATATCATTATTAATCTCAATTTTTGTCAAAGAGAGAAGGCCATCAACCTCTTCTGATGTATAATAATCAGATAAGTCAATATCTACATTCCCTAATATGTTTTTCCATCCTTCATTCGAGTAATATAGTAATTCTCCTTTCTTCAACCATAAATCATTTTCAGATGGAGGTGTTACAGCTGACTCAAATATGGTTCTAAATCTTTTCATATTTATTTCTTACTTATAATCGACTTCTCATTTAAAGACCTTCTTTTTAAGGCCATATCCTCCTTATGTTTCTTCTCATCTAGCTTCATCTTATCTTTATCAAGCTTTAATCTCTCATCAAATTCCCTAATCTTTTCAAGCAGATTGGCTTTTGCTTCTTCTGAAAATTCGGGCTCTTTGATACCATCATTTTTGTCTTCCTTTTGCATCTGTGCAATCAGAATCTTAGTTTCATTATCTCTGATGTTAGCCTGCTCTTTCTGTTGAAGCTCAGCTTGTCTCTGTTGAGACTCCATCTGAGCTATTTGTTGCTGAGCCTCTAACTGTTGCTGCTGAGACTGAGAGATTCTCTCTTGTATAAGTTGCTCATCTCTTTCTACTAACCTCTGTTTTTCAGCAAGAGAACTGGAATTATACAGTTTCATTATAGTAGAGAATGATAATGTTTGATTTTGTAAAGCTGCTTGTGCCAGCATATCTAGTTTTTGATCTAGTTCCTGTGCTCCTCTACTATTGTCAACTACCAAACCATAGTCAGCTTCTGCAAATTCATCTCCATCAATATCAGCTATTCTCTCAGATCCATCAGATAAAATATATGAAAACTTCTTACTTCTTCCTTTAAAAGCTATTTTTGCAGTCTCAAGAAAGCACTCAAGAGCTCTTTTCTTCACATCATCATGTATTACAAATAACCACTCAGTAATATGGGAGGATTGTAAAGTAGCTCTCTCTACTCCTCCTACTGTTTCTCTATTGCTGACTTGACCTTCTCTCTGTCTGGTTATTCCAGCTACTTCTGACATTTCAAGCTTAATAAATTCCAAAAGATTAATCTGTTGCTGAATTGAGTTGCCAAACTCAGCATCAATTACTCCAGAAGAGGCATTATTTAATGCTCCTGCCAATTTACCTGTAGCAGCTCCTATGTTACCCTCCTTAAAACTATCCTCAACAGCAAGTCCATTGGCTTTAGCATAATATATCCACTTTTCTATGTCCCAACCTTTAGGCACTCTAGCTAAATCCAATCTTAATATCTTGCCCCAGTTCTTAGCCATCAATTTATTAAGTCTATCATGAATAGCATCATACAGGTAATTATACTGCTTCATCATATCTACAAGAGAGAATGGCCTACTCTCATTTAGATTATATATAGAACCTATAATACCAAAATGGCATTTGGAAGGATTAGATAACCTATTATACTGAATAACTCTAGGTCTCATATTAACATAGATATCAGTCCCTATCTTTGTCCCTTCCCAAGCTTCATTAACATAAAATATCTGTTCCTCTTCCCCCAAGTCTTCATTAATAATGTAAGTTTCAGGATAAAAGTTATATATTTCTTCACCAGTATCTAAATCATAGGATTTTACCTTCTTTATTTTTCTTCTGGATTTCCAGTACATTCTGAGAACTCTTAAATTGCCGGCTAAATCATAGGGTAATAAGGAGTTGGAAATAGAATCAGAGAATAGATTAAATGGATCAAAGTAGAATCCATTAGAGCTCATCTCTTCCCCAACCATATTGTTATTGACAAACCCAAATCTTTCATCAATATTATCCATTGAGTCTATAGAAGCTTGACTTACATGATCGGGGATACTCTCTATATATTCCATATCCTTCTTACTCAAAACATCATAATAGGTATCTATGACCTTACCAGGACTCCAATAATCTTCTATAATAATGATATCAGCATCCTCTATTTTATTAGAATACCCTGATTTGAATACTCTAATCTTTAATGGATTTACCCTTTCTATAATTGGCTCACCTCCTACGATGTCACATTGGTATATCTCTTCTCCAATAGCCATTGCATCCATAAATCCATTATTGAATAGGAGAGGGATATTATACTCTTTCACATAGTGATTCAAAAGAGCATTAGATCTTATTTCCCTAAGATCTTGCCACTCATAGGTATAATAATAATTCATCTTTTCGAGCTCCTGGTTGAACTCTTCTTCTGATTTGGATGTATCAGCTACTAATGTTTGAAGTCTCCGAAATAACTCATCCTTTTTATTGTTCTCAATCTCAGAAATTGCATTGGGATTAGTTATAACTACTCTATAATCAAATACTCTCTTAGCCTCTTCTCCTCTGAGAACATTCAACTTACTATTCATAATGGGATAATGTTGTATCCTATCAGGAATAAATTCAGCTTTTATTCCTTCAGGATTCAGCACAACCTCCATATCAGACATATGTAACTTACCATTCAGTAAATCATAATTAATCTTTTTATGAATTACTGACTTTCTAACAGGGCTGTAGTTAAAAAATGTCTTACTATCAGCCCAATCCAAATGTCTTTTCCTCCAAGCCTTATTCTTCTTGCTGAAGGGTAATTGCTGAGGAGGCAAATTTATCAGTTCAGCCATACTATACTCATTTATTTCACACAAAAGTATATAAAATAAGTCAAGTCTACAATATTATAAATGATTTATTAATCATATACTTTCATTTCTACTAAAGCTATTCTTTAATCTTAGATCATAGTTAGTTTTAAAGAATGGATCATTGCCTAGATATGATGAAGATGCATCTTCCTCTTTTGCTCTGCTTACATTCCCATTATAAAGAATCATCTTATCTTCTCTTAAGAGCATTAACATCCCCATAGCTGATATTCTGTCAAAGTTTCCTTCACTATTATATAATATAAGTTCTTTTATCAGGGCCCTTGACCTTAATCTATACAGATTAGGAATCATAACTTCTTTTTCCTCTCCATCAATAGTTTGTATCATAGGTACTGGCTTCAGTAACCAGCTTCTCAATAGATTCCTGGCATAAGCATTGATAGGAGCAGTTGCATTAGTGCCCTTACTGTTATGAGTAGTTACAAAATCTCCTATTAAATAACAGCTATCCTTAGAATCCACAGTGACACATTTGGACTGTTCCTTACCAAGCAACTTGATATTAGTTATAGCTGTCTTATAAGCTCTGGTTTTTGTAATCTTTTGCCTTGATGCTTTTCTATTTAACTTGAATAGCTTTATATCAGTGTAAAACACTATTTTGAATACTTTACCATATCTATTATTAGTAATCTGTCTATTACAGTTTATTCCTAGACTTCTTGCCACTTCCAATACATCATAGCTAAATTGTTCCGATACTGTTATATATTCAGGATTACCTCCATAACCTATATGACCATCTGTATCTAAAAGCCCTTGCAATAAGTTTAGTCTCACATCCTTACTATTATATTTATATATATCTGGGATGAATTTGGTATGAGAAGTTTTATCTATAAGATTATACTTAGTAAGTATTTTACCTATGCCTTTAACTAACCACTTATGATGTCTATCATCATAAGTTTTATATTCATATGGTACATCGTTTTTATAAGATTCCATATCAGTTAATGATGATGTAAAATTTGCTTGATTATATTTTGATTGAGTGAAACATCCATCTCCTAACATTATACCCATAAAATATGGTGGAAGCTCTACTGGTATATTCCTATATTCTACTCCCATATTTTTCGGAATGTAATATTTGTACTCCTTATAAATACCCTTCTCTCTATAATATCCAGACAACATATCTTTAGTACTTAGTACTTTTTCCCTTCCATTCCAATCAATAACATTCCATAGATGGTTCTCAGATGCCCTCACCTTCCTTCCATCCTTCAGAGTTATCTCGTAAATATCAGTTATAGCATCGAATGGAATATCTATAACAGTTGTGACTCCTCCAGTAGTATTGAATAATTTATCTCCTACTTTTATATCTCCCCAGAGCCTTATCCCATCAGGAGTATATACTTTCTGTGTATATGGGTGGGCCTTGTTTCCATATCCATACCCCTTAATCATATCTTTATCTCTAAGAAAATCTAATGTATCAGACAGAAGATATAAACAATTCATCTTTGAAAAATATGCAAATAATCCCTTCTTATTATTCTCATAATTCATTCGGGCATTATAAAACAGACACATCTTCCTACATATTTCATAAAAATCTTCAGCAAATGCTGGTCTTCCTGTGTACTCAGCTACTATGGTATCAGTCCATAAATCTAAAATATACATGGAACCTAAAGACATAGTATCAGAAGAATCATCATCATATGGATCATTTCCACAGATATATCTATTGTCAAATACTTTACCAGACTTATCTTTCTCAGGCATCTTATATATTTCAATAGCTCCTTCTATCTTATTATCTTTATGAGGAAAATCTCTGATAGGTTGTTTAGAGGATGGTTTGAAATCTACTTTTCCACTCTTATCTATCAATAATTCACCTACGTATACATCGTCATATTCTCTTGGATTGCTATCCAGCTGCCCTAGTCTTTCAGAAAGATCAGTTACAGGAAACATATTAACTCCAGTCTTTATGATAGCTTCTGAAGGAGTGATAGGTATTTCAGCTATAGTTTTAATAATTGTATTAGGATCTGTAGAATTATACTTAATTCTGTACCTATTTAGAAATATTTCTATAAGAGCTTTGATAACGTCAGATACTCCATTCTCATTATAACATCCTTTTCTATTTATATAACCTGGAAAGAAGAATACAAAATACGGCCTACCCTGGTTATTCCTGTCATATACATTAGGTAGTGCATACATATTATATCCTTTAGGATTATACATGATCTCCTGAGCACCTGCAAAGTCGGACTCACTATCTCCTGCTGTACCACATAGATAAATCATTGCAAATACTATATCTCCCTCTTGAACTGAAGGCAACCATACATTGTATGCATCAATAAGTCTTGGAAATGTACCAAACTCATCTACCAATATATGAGCTCTTTTACCTCTCATTTTTGATTCATCATCTTTGGATGATACTCCTAGGACAGTGTTATGAGTACCTTTTTCTACTCCTGTATCTATATCTTTGTATCCCATAGTCCATATCATATCCTGTATAGATGATTTTAATCTTTTCCTAGGAAATTGAGTATTTTCTGCACAAAAGTCAGCCATAGACAAGAACTTATTTAAAGTTCCATCCTTAGTCAGATATTCCTTCTGATAAGCAGTTATAACTGTGTTAATCCTTTTAGAAGCTGTTTCATTCTCTCCTAATATAAAATTATGAGCAGCTATAGAGCCTAAACTGTATGACTTAGAAGCACCTCTTCTAGCTAGCTCAGCTCCATGATTTCCACCGTCAAAATTATTATATAGTCCTCCATTCCTCATCTGATCTATATAATGGAATCTCCAGTAAATTCCCTCCCAGACTTCAGGGAAATCAAATACTCTATCTGCTTGCTTAGATTCTCCTCTGATTTTAGAAAGCATTATAGGACAATAGTTTAAATAAAAATACATATAACCTGTTACCCATTCTCCATCAGACTCTCTTATATATCCATCCCAGCATCTGTGTATTTCCTGCTTAAGCCATTTTCCATATTCACTATTAGGGTTTGAATTAGGTCTTAGATTAGTAAAAGTACCATATTTCTGGTAATGTAAGGCAGTAGGTCTGAAATAATCCATATCCTCTAGAATATGGGGATTAGCTAGATCTACAATAATTCTACCATATTTGTCCCTAGGTCTATCTTTAGCATATTCTCTTGTAGGACTTATAAGCCTCTTGACAAATTCTACATTATTTATAGTATCAAATAGTTGATCCTGGACTTCTTGAGGAAGGCTATTAATCAATTCCTCAGTTAGTTCAGTTTGATATTTATTCATATTTATGTTCTGCAGCTTCATATCCTATATATGTACCATTTATCACTTGTTCATAAAATACTGAGCCTATCCAATTGAATATTGATTGACATAGTAATATAGCAATCTCTCTTTCTGCAGAAGAGACATTACTATTATACTCTACAGATAATACCTTATACTTTCTATTCCCCTTTACAAACCATATTATACCCTTATATTTCTTATAAGCCTTGAATGTAGGATGAGGAGTAATAGTCTTTTGTAGAACTAAGTGGCCAGTAGTTTTAATATTTTTATTACATCTTTTATCCTCAATATGCTTATTGAGTCCCTTTATAACCTCTTCAGCTCTCATGCTATATATTCAAATTATCTTCCAACAATGTTTTCTCTCCCTGTCCTCTCATTCTACCAGAGTCTGCCTGTTCTTTAGCTAAAGCTCTTTCTGCTTCATCCAAGTCCTTAATTAAGGAAGGTACCTGTTTTATAGTAGCTGTAATTGTATTAAGTGGGTATATAGGTTTACCCTTGTCATCAGTCTTAGATAGATCTATGTCTCTTAATAAGGCTCTTAATTTATCCACAGCATATCTAGTGTCTTCAAGAAGTAGTGCAGATATAGATTTAAAACTATTGTATAGTTTCATAGCTTCTAGAACTGCTTTATCAGGTTCCCAATTAATTGGGAGTCCTTCTCCTTCTTTAATAGCCCTCTTTCTCTCATCTTCATCAGTAAGATACTGATAGTCACTTCTAGTGTCACAAAAGAAATAAATAAACCCTAATTCCATTAGGGCTTTATCCTTATTTTTACTTCTATCTCTTTGCCATATTTGCCTAAACGGCTTTAGGAGTAAAGCTTCAGGTGCTATAGTTACTTTATATCCCTCATATTTAAATAGCTTCATACTTATATGATAAATTGATAATTAAGAAAAAGGGGTGGAGATGTTCTTTATCCCCTCCCCCCTAGTATATTATACTATGATATCATTAGCTGGTTTAATTAATGCAGAGGGAATCTCGTCCTGTACTTCTTCCCAATCTTCAATAATAAAATCAATATCTCTATCTTGCAGCAGTAAACATTGCTTTCCATCCATTTCTATTACATCGAAATTATATTGAATCACAGGATTATCCTTTACTATTCCATCTTTTAGAGTTCCCTCTTTATGTTTCTTTACAGCAAATCTCGTAGGATTAATACATACCAGATCCCCCACTTTAATATCTTTTACCATACTTCCAACTGAAAGTACAGTCTGATACTCTTTTATACTGCCTTCTCTCTTTAAAGGATCTATTAATCCACTAATTATTTCATCATGTTCATACTTATCCATAGTAGTTATAAGAGCTGTGAACATGGGCTTAATCTTCTTAATCTTCAGCATAATTCATTATTTTGATATTATATTCATAAGCTGCTAAATGCTCTATTCTACAACCTCTATATCTCTCCCACCCTTCAGTAAAGTAAACAATATCGGCGGTTGACATCAATTCAAGAGATTTCCCTATATACCATAAAGGAGGTACATCCATAGGACCTTCTGTTAGATAAGTATCTATAATATATACATCCTCTCCCAATTTATTAACAATATCAGAGATTGCTTTGTTTCTTTCCAGAATTATCTCTGATGCTGTTTTATCTCTCATTGGCTGACTTATGAATACTCTTTTCATTCTTTATCTTCTTAATAATCTCAGATCTTTTCTTACAGCCCTGTACTCTATCCCAAGTTAGATAGAACTTCCCTAAACTAGGGATATTAAAGTTGGTCCTCAAGGAATTAAATTCCTCCTCACTGATATCTCCCTTAAGGGGTAAGGCTTGAATTTCTTGCTTTATGAACTTCCAATACGATTTGTAAGCCAGGTCTACTACTTTAATAGGAATTCCAGTCTCCTGAGAGACCTTACTGATTATTTCATAATAGTTCATTTTAAGTCAAAAAGTAAAAGAAGTTGAAATATTCCTGAATCTTCTTTAATATTGGGAATAAATCTAGGATTTATCTTATTATCAATAATCACTTTACTCTTTCTTAATTTACCCATAATCACCTGAAAATGTGGTAGAGTCATGTTACATTCCTCCCTTACTTTTCTTTTCGTATCCTCACTCATTGTAACTCTATCAAGTATTTCATTATCCTTGATGACCTTACTGAGCTCATATCTCTGTTTTACAAAACTAGTAATTACATCTATTTCTCTTTCAGTTAATTTATGAAATGGGCGTAAAAACTCAAACCAATACCGGAAGAACTTACTATCCAATGAAGTAGGAATTCTAATAACATTATTTATTTCCCTATTCATTATATTATTGTCTATATTAAAATCTATAAACTATTCTTCCGGAGTATCAGGAGTTTCCTCTGGAAGCTTCATTAATTCTTCAATCTCTGAGATACAGCCTTGTATAAACTCATTAGCAAAGTGATGACTATTTTCAAGAATCTTAAATAAATAGTCCAATCGTTTAAAGAGATTAGACATATTAGCCTCCTGTAATTTATTATATAATTCTCTGGACTGTTCACTTAACTGATGAGCTATATTTTCCAATTGCTCATATGAGAGCTTTTCAGGCTTTTCTGCACCAACCTTTTCACTCTTAGCCTTTGTTACTTTCTTCTCTTCCATTGTAATTTTATTTATTAATAAATGATTTATGATATCTTTGTTTGTATATATCTTCCCAAGATACTATATCAGACAATTCTATATCTGTACTTCCACATTCATCGCAGTAATCTAAAGAATCATTCAGACTCATTATTTTCAATGATAAACAATTCTTACAATAGGCTACTGGAATAGAATCATAGTAATCCTTGTTTGGATGCTCTTCCATAATATTGCATAAATTGTTCATACAGAGTCTTTTTTACCACATTGTTTCTACTGTCAATACCTTTTCTTCTACTAGTATTGGATCTATTATTAAAAGGCCTCCTAGGGACTGCCATCCCTAATTGAGTTACATGTCCCCTTCTAATAGCTCTTCCAATAGATCTATATTTTCCTATTGTCTCAGGAGAGATTCTATTATAACTCAATACCTCTTCCAGGTATTTTTTAAACTCTCCCTCATTCATCAGATCCCTTTCTATCATTTCTTGCTTCTCCATCTTGTATATAGAATTCATTTATAATAAATAAGCCAAAACTGGCCATTTTCCTTTAAGATAGATATTATATTTTCTCTTCTTAAAGAATGGGAGTTAGCATAATTTATAACCTCTCTCAGAGTATTTCCTGAGAATACATTCATCTTTGATGAATCCCTTTCTATCTGTACTTGCTTCTCTTCTACCTTTGCCATAGTTTATATATTTATTGTTGCAGATGCCAGAGTCGAACTGGCTATCATGAGATTATGAGACTCATATGATTTGTATATCCGTTTCACCCATCTGCATGTTGCCATAGATTTGGGACACTGGTACTATGGCCTTGTAGGTTGCCTTACCCTACACCTCTCTTCACTGGACACATTGATAAAAGACTGAAGATTATGGAATAATTAATCTTATAAAATTTTAATACATAGGTGTCTTAATACAATGTATATACTAGTCCCTAAGAGATGTCAGCCTTCTCACAGCATATTATGATCACTGACTCATGAGCCTTCTGAAAGAATCGAACTTTCATTTCCTGTTTACAAGACAGGAGTAATTACCCTTATACTAAGAAGGCTTCATTACTTTAATATGGCTTAATATCACATAATTCAAATAAATACTTATATTTCAATATATTATGAATAAATGTCTCACACTCTGACCTTATACCAGCATATGGAGTTTCCTCAGAAAGGGCTTCATAAAATTTATATGAGTAACTCTTTACTTCATTAATAAAGTCTATAGCATTCAATGCCTCACTGCTTGTTCCTTTAATTACATTAGGTTGCATGTGCCCAAGCAGCCCTTGATACTCCTCTGCCAGGGAATCCTGATAATCAGACAAAATCTCTAAGAATTCATCTAAATAAACATGGATATTCTTTTTAGGCGCTGCCCAATGTAAGTTCTTACATTTAGTTTTCCATCCCTCCAGTCTATTTAGAAAGTTTATGAAAAACTCTGAAGTACCTGTATTAAGTTCTTCTTGCCTTCTGGTTGTCTCTATAGGAGACAATAGGATATCTTCATACATAATCATCTATTTTAACAATATTGTATTAATAAGCCAGTACCTCCTGTAGGACTCGAACCTACACACTACTATTATTTCATCCCAGATCCTAAATCTGGTGTGTCTACCATTCCACCAAGGAGGCATTATCTTTTCCTTAAAGTATTCAATATATCGACTAATCCCAACTCTGCAGTAATTGTACCTGCTATATCTGCTAAATAGTTTCTAAGGAATTCTTTTCCTCCTGAAGGAAGTTTTTCCTCAATTTTCAGGAGAATTCCATATATTGCTAACTGGTTCTTATTAAGAACCTCTTGATTCTTAAGTATCTTATCTAATTTATCTTCCATAATTTACTGACTTGAGGGTGGGATTTGAACCCACGAATCAGCAGATTTGCAGTCTGTGCCATTAAACCACTCTGGTACCCCAAGATTTAATATTTAGCTCCTCAACCAGGACTTGAACCTGGGACTTCCTGATTAACAGTCAGGTGCTCTAACCAACTGAGCTATTGAGGAATAGGAGCAGTTTCTTTAGTCTCTAACTGCTAAAAAGAGAATCCTAGCCAGAGATCATAATGATCTCTATATATGCTGGGATAAAAATCCAAACCAAAAACCAATAAACGAACCAATGACTCCGCAATAAATATCTGCTACTTCAAATGTCCCTTTCTTTAGCCACTTATCCCATATAAAGTCTTTAGCTAAAGTAGCTAGAACTCCAATAGTTAGGCCTATCCAAGCTGGTAGGAACAAACTAACAGTAGTAGCAATAGTAAAACCTACTATTAAATGCATCCACTTATCTAATGCCATATCAAATTAATTAATTTAGTACCCTCCAAGAGAATCGAACTCCTATAAGGGGCTTAGAAGGCCTCTGCATCTCCATTATGCAAGGAGGGTAGTTGAGGTAGCAGGACTTGAACCTACAATGACAGAACCAAAATCTGCAGTGTTACCATTACACCATACCTCAATAAAACAGGTTTTATTTCCCTGTTTTAGCTGCAGTAGTTTTAGTCTTCTTTACTACTGAAGCAGCTTTTGAAATTTCACTTGCAGTAAGGCTTGAGAACCAATCTTTAATACTATTAATTACCTCCGTAGAATCTACCATGTTTACTACAGTTTCTACTTTATCTTTAAGCAAATATCCTGCAATTAAGCCTCCTGCTAAAGATATAAGACAGGAAAGAGTTACCCAGAAGGGGAATAACTTAATAAGTGCTAAAGCTCCTACTACCACTACAGCTATTATAGCTGCTGAAATCCATTTCTTTGTTGTTATACTAATTATCTTTAATCAATTAATTTTAATTCCTTTTTAAGGACATTGCAAAGATAAATAAAAAATTCCTATTTACCAAATAAAATAGGAATTTTTTTTACTAGTGTAGTCTTAAATGCTGTATAATACTATAGCTACTATACTGGCTATAGCTGATAATGTATTAATTATCTTAAGTGCCATAATATTGGTTTTTACTTCTTTTACCTCTTGACTACATGTGTAATCCTCTATTTGAAATTTAAGTCCTTTTAATAGAGGTATAGCAGTACTAAGATTTAGAATCACCATTATAAACAATAATATTGTTAATCCTACTTCCATGTTTTACTTCCTCAAATATTGTGTCCAATTAAATCTTTTCCTATCATGAAGGTAGTGCAAATAGTTCTCATTTTCATATGCCTCTCTCTCAAAAGAGATTGATCTATAAGCACTCTTCGGATTTAGAACCAATCTTACTAACCACTCAATAAAATACCATATGTAAAAGGTTACATATAGTAACTCTTTCATCTGTGCAGTATGTATAGCTTCATGGTTAATATCCTCCTCTAAGATAGAGGGCCTTGTTCCATCTGGATTTACTCTTACAAAGAGAACTCCAAATAGATTTATTATCTTATACCCTTTTATAGGAAGAACTTTATTATAAATAATTTTCATTATATCAGATTTTTAATTTTAAGCTCTATCAAGGATTTAGCTACCCATTCTACAAGAGGCTCATCTACATAGCAACTATTATACTGCCCTTCATGAAATATCATATGTATCAATTCATGTTTTAAGGTTTCCTCTATATGTTCCTTACTATAGGGTTTTCCCGTATCGTCAAGAAGAGCTATTAATATCTCTTTTTGAGCAGGTTTGGTTATTCCAAATATAACCCCCTCATCAGACGTATCAATACTCTTTATTGGATCCTTTATATATTTGATAGTCCATGTGGAATTAAAGAATTTAAATCTCTTGTTTTTATATTCCATAGCTTATTTACTTCTAATATTTATAGGATACTTATATTTTATTAATGATATTCCTCTCCTAGGTTGGATATTTTCTGCATAGTAATCTTTATATCTTTCATTTAAAGATACTAGTATAGAGTGCTTGTTCTTAATAATATTAAGAACATCTTCATCTTTATGATCTTTAGAATACCTTTCTCTATATTTTCTTTTTTTCATATCCTACTAATTTAGGTATAATCTTCCTAATTCTATTAGATTAATCATTAACACTCTTTAATCAAATAATTTATATATAATTATTTAGTATAAAAAGGGACCCTAGGGGTTCTCTTTTTCATCCCCCAGGATTGAGATTATGGCTCTCAATATATTTAGTCCATCCCCCGTTTATATATTATTAGTCTACCCCTATTATCACTCTTAGAACATTATATTCTAAAAGCCTCTGATTTACCGTACCAGAGGTGGGTACCCCTTATTCTCCCCACTTGGCTCAGAGCAGTTCAGTCCTAAATATACCCTCCTACCTTAAAGGTACTAATGTTAACACAATATACTTGTTATGTCCCATTGGGACAAAGATACGTAAAATATTTTTAATTTCCAAATCTATAATAAAATTATTTTTTTTTTTTTTTTAATATTTTTTTTATTAGTGGATGGTATTTGTATGAGGGAGGAATACACCAACCAGACCTCCCCTATCTCTTGGCCCGTGGGGATTGTCCCCCTATAGGGGTTTTAAATAATCTATTTTCTTTTATCAACCTTTAAACAATCAATTATCATGGAAAAGACACTTAAATTCCTCAAGACCTACACTATCGAGCAGTTCAAAGCTCTTACCAAAGTAGATAGGCTCGATGTTAAGAAGAATCCGAAGAATGGAAATCTCTTCTTCACCTATGGTGCTGAAACAGGTGCTGTTGCATCTGCTGGGATACCTAAGCATCCTATGGTATCCTATGTAGAAGGTGAGAAGACTGAGAGGAATCCTACTGGCCTGTTCTATCTTCTCCATGAAGAGGGTAATGGTGCTCCTACCATTGCATCCTTCTAATCTCAATAAGGGGAGTCTTTATGACTCTCCTTAATTTTTCTTTATTGATTCTTTTAAGGCTAATACATAATACTTCTTATTTTTAACCTTCCTAACCTTCAAAACTTTCTAAACTATTTAAACCTTCAACCTATTCAAATAGGTCAGGAAGAGGATTGAAATAGATAACTTTCCTTTAATAAATAAGGTATATCTGCTGCATAGTTATCCTTTACTTTCCTCTTCTTGACCTCTAATTAATAAGTCAAGTATTATGTATTTGCCCTAATTAAAATGAGAATTGATTAATATTTGCTCTGATTAATATTAGCTATAAATTAATACTTTAAGTATAATATAATGTTTACAGGTTAATAATACCACCTGTAGTTAGTTTTAAAGGTATTATCTATTATTTAATACAAAAAGATGAGATAACTAAATAATAGTATTGGTCTCATTGTAAATACTACTTACATCCAAGATACTATGTATAATTCTAGACAATTTGTATAGTATTTTTCCTCTATCAAAATAGAGTGGTTTGTAGTATAAACCACTTTATACTAATCTTATTATATATAACTGGATATACTGTCTTCAATTTTAACCCATTTCTCTAAAAAGACAGACAAAATAGAAAATGAAACGTAAATATCATAGAGAAAATTGCAAAAACTGTATAAGAATGACTCTCATAGACCAACTTGGAAGGAAAATTATCCCCTCAGGTATACATGCATTTGAATGGGAAGTCTCTATTTTGCATAATAATAATTTAACAACAGTTAAATTTGCAAACAGAATTGAAGCAACTAAGGAATTCAACAAATATAAGATAAAGAAAAGATGAAAAATTTAGCATCTTTGGTAGGAGTAATCATTACCACACCATTCATTGCTTTAGAAGCAGTGATAAAGATCATATTACTATGCCTGTATTTTCTGATAGTCTTGATCTTAGCTATCATATATCCTCTAATCAAAGTATGCTCTTTTGATTGGCTTAAAAAGTGGTGGATATATATCACTAAATGGAAGAATGGGTTTTACACAGCAAAAATAATAGGTTTGTGGTTATAACTGTACAACCTATCAATATACACGACTCTTTGAGTTAGTATGCCAATTTTATTTCATATTGTTTAAAGCATTATGGGATAAATGCAAATACTGAAAACGCAGAAAGAATAATGCGTGAAGCGTTGTGTTTGTCTGACTATCAAGAGTTGAAAGTTTTAGAACTAAAATTTATCTAAAAATAATTAGGCGTTTTCTTTGTTAATTCATTGAGAATGCCTAATTTTGTGTAAATCAAAAATCAAAAATTATGGCAAAGTTTACAATTAAAGATTTGGCAGAAGGTAGGTGTGCTGTTAAGAATGACGGTACTGTAGAAGAACTTAATAAAGTATTAAAGGCAGCATTCCCTGTAAAGAACCAACCTGCTATTGGTAGTAGTGACATATATTTTAAGATCAACGGAGGGTTTTGGATTGGTGGATGTGATACTAAATTACCTGTACAATCTGTAAAAGATTTTCTTGAAGAACTTGAAACTTTTAAACTTCCTAAAAGAGGTGATAAGATTTTAGTACGGGATTTCGGTGAAGAATCATGGGTTGAAAGAATCTTTATCACTTATATTGAAGGGGCAGTAGAACCAATAGTGTGTGTTACATCTTCATATCAAAAGGAATTTAATAAGGGAAAACCTTTTGATGTAACTACATGGGGTGAATGGAAACCTATTCCCGAAAAGAAAGTACTTGAAGTAACATTAGAAGATGTTGCTAAACAATTTAAAGTAGATGAAGTTAGAATTGTAGAAAAGAAATAAGGTTCACTTAGTGTATGTATAAATTATTCGTAATTATGTATTAAAGTAGAGTAATCTAAGCTATGGAAGTAATGTGAAATATCTTCTATGGTTCAATAATAGGCACTTACATAGATATTATTACGAAGGTACAGGAATTAATAGAAGAGCTCAATGGGAAGATGATCCTATTGAACTTAAAGAAGAAGAATAAGATGGAAATAAAAATTCAAATACCGGATAATTGTGAGCTCGTCAAGGATGAGAATACATATATTGTAAAGGAGAAGAAACTAGATCCTCCAAGAAGTTGGGATGAATTCTGTGAGAAATTTCCTGTACAAATTGGAGAAGCATTTATTGAGAGCTCCTCTCTTATACATACATGGGATCATGAAGATGCTCATAAAAGAGTGGACAGTATTGATAGAAATCTCTGTTCCTCTAGAGAGGAAGCAGAAGCATTTCTTGCACTTATGCAACTTAGACAACTTAGAAAAGCATGGGTGGGAAGCTGGGAACAGCCTGATCATAATACTATAATATCCGCTATAACTTATTATATCAGTGATGGGAGAGTTATAATAATGACTGGCAATTTCTGGAATAGTCTGGCACTCTCATTTCCTACTAGAAAAATGGCAGTTGATTTCTTTGAATGCTTCAGAGGTTTATGTGAAACTGCTAAAACACTATTATGAGTTTATGAATAAAGATAATAATTCTGATCATAAAGAAGACCATAAGGATAATAATTCCTGTTTTGATGAAGAAACCATAGAAGTAGTTTTACAACTGCAGGAACCTCTGCCCTTTAAGACTACAGATTTCATTCCAGAGCCATTTATACCTACTCTATAGCCTGGAAATATAATATAGAAAGGGCTCCTTAGTTCAAAGGATAGAACAAAGGTCTTCTAAACCTTAAATTCCAGTTCGAGTCTGGAAGGAGTCACTAAATTAATAGCACTAAAATGAAATTACCGGAATTCAAAGAAAAGATGCATGACTTAGGATATGTGTCGAAAATAATTAATATAAACCCTGACTATGATTTAGTTTTTGTAAAAGTAATAGAAGAGGGTGAAGGTTATAAAATCTTCCATTACATAACAATAGATGATGGTATAATGTCAGGTCCTGATGACCACATTGGAGGCTTCTTTTTAGACTTAATAAAGAGATATGAAAATGGTCAGGAAAAAGAATCTAAAAGTTGGTATGTCAACATAGATAGGTTTATCCGAGAGCCTGATATTATTGAGAAACATCAAAAACGCAGAAACTTTGAATAATAAATAATTAAGTGAGGAGAATTGGCAGAATGGTTCAATGCACTTGTCTTGAAAACAAGCATACCTTAATTGGTATTGAAGGTTCGAGTCCTTCATTCTCCGCAATTAATCTAATATTATAATCATGAAAAATCTTATCAACCAGCTTCCTGACTGTATTGAAGATGAGTATAATCAATCTCTTAAGAGAAAGAAGCCTAGCAGACCAAGTTTTACAGAGGATGAAAAGCTCTTATATTCCAAGAAGAAAAGAGATAGAATCAATAGGAGGATGAAACATGAGAAGAATATCGTTTGATACATATGATAATTATGAGACCTCTTATAGTCCGGAATTATTGATTACTACTTTCACTGGTATAAAGTCACTAAAGCGCCAAAAGTTAATACTAGAAGAGGAATTAACTCCATGTACTATCTTATCAGGTAGATATATATTAGACAAGGAAGGTTATAAGGAAGAGACAGTATATTTTGTCAATGGAAATCCCAATTGTATGGTAGGTACTTCAGGACAAATGATCATAGGAATAAATCCTAATTATCTTAAGGAACTGCATATCTGTGGTACAATAGAGTTAAAAAGATTTGCTGAAATAAGGCATAAATATAATGTACTCCTCTCTACCAAATATCCTTATATTGAAAGCTTGAAATAATCCTGTTAAAGAATTATGATTATGACTTTTGTGGAAGAACTTAGTAAATATATATATGATAATAAAAGATATATCTCTGATATAGAATATATAGAAATGACTGTAAGATGCCCTGCAGGAGATAATGATAATGCAAAAAGATTCACAGGTAGAGGAGACTTGGAGGCTTTAGAAGAGTTCATAGTAGAAAATCCTCCGGAAAAAGGAGATGCATATTTTGTAGCAAGCCTCAACAATGAGGAGTACATAGAGTGCTGGATTGATGAGAATGGGAAAGACTGGAATTATTATGAATTATGATAAATGCCAAGGAAGAATTATTAGAGACACTTCAAGAAATTGGAAAATCTATTGAAGATATTGAATTTGCAGGGGTATATTATGATTGTTCAAATTATGATATAGGGGAGTCTGGTGCTGGATGTGCCACAGAAGACACCAATTTTCTGTTAGACTTCTTAAACTTCTCCTATGATGAGGGCTTTGGAATGCAGTATATTTATGGATATATACTATTCAGTGATGGTTCATGGCTGGAGAGAAGAGAATATGATGGGGCAGAATGGTGGAAATTCATGACGCTTCCTACAAAGGAGAGCATTGAAGACTATATAAATAGTCGGAAATAAAGTAGAGATATCATTTGGGAAATATGAATGATATTTCTATTTGATTTCCAATAAATGGCTTTAAGTATATGGTATAAGGAGAATAGGGCCTTTTAAGGGTAACTAATATGTTAAGTAATATTACTTAAAGAGCATCCCGGCTGCACATTAGGACAGACGTTAGTTGATAGTGCAAACTGGCCCAATCTCCTTACTTAATTTCAAAAATTATGATAGTACAAGACTTAATTAACTTCCTAAGTAATTTCAACACTGAGGATGTAGTAATAGAAGGTAATAATGGTGTACTGCAAGATATAGATAGTATCTCCTATAAGATAAATGAGGATAATAGGATATGCACTATTGTTCTAGTACCTGAGAAAGACTAAATGAATGCCAGCATGGTGGAATGGTAGACACGGAGGACTTAAAATCCTCTAGTCATTGAGACTGTGTGGGTTCGAGTCCCACTGCTGGTACTATAAATGCAAAAGAAATAAGTTAAAAATGAAGGATAAACTAATTCATTATAAAGATATCCCATCGTGAGGCCAACTACGATGTAAAATATAGGCGGCTGACTTTGGCAGTTCAAACCAGTAATTGCTGGAGAGGTTTCTCTATTTGACTCCGGAAACAAATAGCAGTGGGTGCTATTAAGGCTGGATACCTTAATATTCTTTATCCCTACTAATTAGATTGCTTATTATCAAGTACTGGATAATATAGACTGGTGCAATTCCAGTGTAGGGGACAAATACTATTTATAAAGAAAAATCATGTGTACTATAGCTTATATAAAGAATAGGCCTAAAAGAGCTAAGCAGGATATTATTACCTATAAAGAGGTAGTCGTAATAAGTCATCACCTCATAATATCTAAGTGTAGGGGTTTCAACTACACATTAGGTGAGCTCTACAAAACTAATATAATAGCAGATGTACGACCAGTAGATGCAATATCAAGGATTACTGACATAGAAGAGTACTTTATAGTGAGAAAAAGAGTCAAGCCATCAGATCCTATCTTAAGTATTAGTAATGGATTTCATAGCTTCTCATCCCTTGAAAGAATAAAGAAATCCGGACCATTAATAGGTACAATAGTTGAATGCTTAATTCCCGCAGGAAGTAAAATAGTAACAGGAATAGATAAAGGATTAATTGTATCAGATCAGATTATTATAACTGATGTAATTGCCCATATATAGAGGATGGATGCGAGGATATGATGTATACATAACTTACACTTTTATATTAAACCCATAATAGTCATGGGGGTGAAGCCTTGTTAGGCGTGGACAAGGTGAATCTTAATTACAATAAGTTTATATCTGTGTAAGATGAATCGTTTGGAGGTTAACAAGTTTTTAGTCGTAAACTCCCATTATTCCCTATTGGTAATGTAAAAAGAATAGAATAGGCTTTGTCAGAGATACAAAGAATAAAAAATCTCCAAGTTTATAGGAATAGTCATCCTATAAATGATTGCTAATATACCAGCAAGCCCTATAGAAAGCATAAAATAGGGAGGGTATAAGGACTTGAGCTAAGGCCAAAAACTTATATAACATGATTGATATTTTTCTCGAATTTAGGAGTGTTATATATGCAGGGGTACAGCAAGAAGCTTCTTGATTGAAACTGCTTTACTTACAGATTCTATGGTCTGTGTTCAAGAAGAATAATTAGAGAAATGCCGTATAATTTAGTATTGTTTTGGAATGCTGTAACCAAGGGCATGGTAACATAGTACAGCATTATTTTTTAAATAAATAGTTTTATAATTTAACATCATAGAAAGACTTTTCTTATTACCATATTTTAAGATTAGATGAACAACACAGTAAAAGTCTCCCTGACTATTCAATTAGAGGGGAGCACTCTTATACGTAAGAGTGAGCCTGAAGTAATCGGCTTTCAGATGAGAAAAAAAAGTAAAAGTGGGTATCAATATGTAAAGGGAGAGACCATACATTATCCTCTATGTACTAAACCTGCTATGAAACATATCAATCTCTCCATAGATGCATATAAATACATGACCTCTGGAGAGACTCCCTATTGGTCAAATTCCAAGAAGTGGGGAGGACTTACTTCTAAGCAGCGCTTAGAAGCTCATCTACAAAGAATATGTGAAAGCTACAATGGGAAAAGCTTTTCCTATACGATTTTTCAGGACTAAATACTAAACTAATCTAGAATCTGGGGTAAGAACTAATAAGTTCTTACCCTTTTTTTACTAATACTGTAATATGAATCTTAAATATTATTCAGAATCCAACAGCCAATCTTAGAGAAATTTAATTATATAGGATGTAATAAATGATTATAGATACTATATCAGAGACTATTATGACTAAAGAAGAATTACAGACTCTTCCTATACAACTCATAGAGCAACACCCCAGGATCATACTACAATGGGCTACAGGAACAGGTAAATCAAAGGCTGCTATTGATATAGTCAATTATTTAATAGAAAGGAATGGCCATTTGAAAGTTCTGTTAGTTGTAGCTGAAATAAATCATAAGTCAAACTGGGAAAGAGAGTTCAAGAAATGGAAGTTAAAAGAATGTGACATCACGATGGAGTGCTATGCTTCATTAAGAAAATATAAAAACAGCAATTGGGATCTAATTATCTTTGATGAAGGTCATCACTTAGGCTCTGATTTAAGAATGAATTTACTTACAGAGATTTTCTCAAGGTACATAATAGTCTTATCAGCTACTCTTCCAGACCAGGTTATATACTCTCTTAACCAGATATTCGGAGATTTTAAAATATCAAAGGTTACTTTAGGAGAAGCCATAAAAGGAGGTCTCTTGCCAAAGCCCAGGATATATTTAATTCCACTCATCTTAGATAATACACATCAAGAGTACTCAGTTACAGAAGAGTGGGGAAACAAAGGAAAAAAGACTATACGAAAGTGCAGTTTTTATGAGAGATGGAAGTTTTTAAAACATAAGGAACAATATCCTGATACCTCTTTAGTAATATCCTGCACAGCAAAGCAAAAATATGACTATCTGACAAATAAGTGTGAATATTGGAAGAGCAGGTATCTTACTTCTAGAGTAGAATTTATGAAAACAAAGTGGCTACAATGTGGTTTGCAGAGAAAGAGATTTCTCGGAGACCTTAAAACTATAGTGGCCTCGAATCTTCTTAATAGAATCAAAGATAAAAGATTAATATGTTTCTGCTCTAGTATTGATCAAGCAAGGATATTAGGAGGGAGAAATGCTGTTCATTCAGAGGAAAATAAATCTTTACAAATAATTGAGAAATTTAATAGAAAAGAGATTAGCAGCTTATTTGCTGTGGGTTTATTACAGGAAGGGCAGAATTTAGTAGATATTCAAGTGGGAGTTATTATTCAGCTTGATGGAAAAGAGAGAGCTTTCATACAGAAATTTGGTAGAAGTTTAAGAGCTGAAGATCCTATACAGTTCATCTTGTATTATAAGAACACAAGAGATGAAGAGTATCTTAAGAAGGCTCTCGATGGGATTGATGAAACTTATATAATAAAAGTAGAAAGATTAGAGGATTTAGAAATATGACAATAAGACTTAATAAGGAGTCTGCTGCTAAGCATGGTATAACCCTAGATGAAGCCTTATATATGATAATAATTCATAATAAAATTAATCTAGAGCTAACTAAAGAAAGCTTGATACAAAAAGGACTATTGACAGCAGACAGGAATGAGACATTTCAACAGATTGGATGGAGATTAACAAATAGAGGTACTGAAGTATTGGATTCCACTATTATTGACTCTGATGAACCAAAGAATTCTGGAGATGATTTCCTACTTGAGATAGCCACTAAATTAAAGGAAATCTTCCCTAAAGGTAAAAAAGAAGGAACTAATTATTATTGGGCTGAAGGAACAGCTCTGATAGTAAGAAGATTAAAGTTGTTCCTGAAGAAATATGAAGAATATATAAGAAATGAATTCAAGGAGGAGTTTTCTAAACTTAACAAAGAAGAATTTAATAAGTTTCTGGGAAATAAGATACTCCATGCTGCTTCTAAATATGTAGATAGCTTTAATGGGAGCTATAGATATATGAAGCTCTTGAAGTATTTTATATTAAAAGAAAAGATAGGGGCTGCTGGAGAAGTAGAAGGGGAATCTGAATTAATGAACTATATTGAGAATTATGGTCAGGAAGAGAATTTGAGAAATGATTGGACATCCACATTACTATGAAATTTGATGAAATAATAAGAGACTTAAAAAATAGAAGGGAAAGAGTAATTAAAGGAGAGTGGAATTGTCTTCCCTTGCCCTTTCCAAGATATAGGAATATCCTACCAGGTACTGAACAGGGGAAATACATCATTCTCTCAGCCAATCAAAAAGTTGGGAAGAGTAAACTATGTGATTATTTATGGGTCTATGAGCTCATATTTTTCATGGTAGAACATCCTGAATTCAAGGCTAAGGTATTATATTTTACCTTAGAAATGTCTCCTAAAGAGAAATATAATGAATTTCTCTGTCATTTATTAGCAAGACTTGATGGAATCTACATGACAAATACTAATTTAAAGAGTACTGACAAGGATAAACCTGTAGATATTCACATATTTGAGCTTCTTGAAAGTGAAAGGTACAAGACCTATATTAGAAAGTTTGAAGAGGTTGTAGAGTATATAGATAGCATCAAAAATCCTACCGGAGTAAACAAATATTGTAGAGATTTTGCTGAATCGAATGGGCATTATAACTATACTACATATGAAAAGGCCAATGAAATAACAGGAAAGTTAGAGGAGAGGCAAATGTTGGATCCTATTAATCCATTTACTTGGAATGATCCAAATATGTATGTATTTGTACTCATAGACAATGCCTCAAACCTCTCTACTGAAAAGGGTATGGATATTTGGGGAACCATTAATAAGATGTCCAAATATGCTATAACTCTCAAGTCTCAGCTAAATATGATAGTTGTGCTTATACAACACCAGGCTTTACGTTTGCATAATTCAAATAATTTTAGTACCTTTGTACTCTATAAATTATATATTTATGAGTACAGAAGGACAAATCAAGGAAATTTTAAAGGAACACCCCACAATGTCATACAATGATATTGCAAGAAAGATAGGGTATTCCAAAGGAACCGTACAGTACTATTTCAGGAAACTGAGCATAAAAAGGGATAGGATTGCCCAGTAGAAAATCAATAATACTGACAGGAACCATCCTATAGAAATCTCACAGAGAGCCAAGGAAATACTTACAGGGACATTGCTGGGAGATTCTTCAGTCACTAAATACAGGAGGGACTGTGAGCCGGTCAAGGTCCTCAACAGTTCTGTAACTTGCGGACATTCCTATAGACAGAAAGACTATGTGTTATATCTTAAGGAACTCTTTGAAAAGGAAGGGATGAAGGTACACTATACGGAAAGTCTTGCTGAGACCGAAAGTATCATAGAAGGAAGAGTCTGCATATGTCATGGGAGAGTGGATTTGAAGACTACCAGAAGCATAACATTCAACAGTTGGAGGGATGCCTGGTATCCTGAAGGAAAGAAGGTCGTGCCCAAAGGCATTGACAGGTATCTTACTCCTATAAGTATTGCCGTGTGGTTTATGGATGACGGTACCAGGAATAACTGTTCCTATTATTTACATACTGAAGGATTTTCCATGGAGGACGTGAAATATTTACAGGGATTGTTGCTAGAAAAGTACAATATATTGACATCAATCCATATGTTTCATGAAAAACCCGTCATTTATGTAAGGGCAGGAAGCAGAGAGATATTTACATCTCTTGTAAGCCCCTACATATGTAAATCTATGAGATACAAATTATTTGAATGAATCAGTTGGGTCTGGATAAATGGGAAGAATTGCTGGAAGCCTAAGTGGATACATAAGGTAATCAGCAGCCGAGCTTATGCTTTAAAAGGCATTTGAAGGTTCAGAGACTAACTCCTGAAACTTCTGCAAAGAAGAATATAATGGAGACACGAGAATCCCACACTCAATGGAGTGAAGATATAGTCCGATACTCCTTAGAAATGAGGAGAGTACAGAATAAAGAGTCTGTATGTAACGAAATGCAAGATAAAGAAGGTAACGAATCATTCAAATTAGGAAGAATAAAACCATCATCTGATGGTCTCGCGGATTGTAAAGTGACATCGAGAGATTTTTTAGCACATAATAAGACTTGCATATATAAAATAAATTCTAACCATAGTATATATCTCCTCAAAAGAGATTTTGAGCATTTCAAAAAATTGGTTTTACCTTATATGAGGCAAGAATTATTATACAAATTGTCTCTTAATCATGTGAATCTGGGAAAGTCTGGAGACAGATAACCCTTATCCAAGCACAATAGAAATATTGTGAAGGAACAGAGACTACCACATACCTTCTTACCGGGTGGTGCTGAAGGAGATGAAGTGGCAAGAGTGCATGACATATTCCTATGTATACCAATACTAAGTGGAATATGAAGAGATAGTCCGACCTGCAGATATAATGAAATGAAACTGCAGATTTAGCAGATAAAGAGCTGCTAAGATAACAATGTGGCAGATATAGTAATAGGCCTTTATAGCCCATTTAAATATGGATTGGCTGTATATGAAGGCTATGATATTAAAAGATTCAAGAACTATATAAGATTTATGGAAGTAATAGAAGATAGGCATTATGGGGCAACAGGAAATATATGTCCCTTATTATTTAATGGTGCTTCTTCCATTTTCTATGAGCTTCCTAAACCTGATAATACCAGGGAATTATCAAAAGTTTATGACTATATAAATTCTTTGGAATCTAGGAGGACCAGTAAATCTTTCTTTAGTTTCATATCAAAACCATCAGAATCAAAATATAAATTAAATAAATTAAGAAAGGAGGTTAATCTTGGCAAACGTAATTTTAATATTAGGAAAATCAGGCACAGGTAAGTCCACCTCAATTAAAGGGCTTAACCCAAAAGAAACAGTAATCTTTAATGTGCTTAAGAAGAGGCTTCCTTTTAAGGGAAGCCAAAGCCTCTATAATGAAGACAATAAGAATCTCTTCAATATAGATGATTATACTACTATAGTAAATTATATGGAGAGTATCAGTAAGAATGCTTCTTATGTTAAGAATATAGTAGTTGAAGATATAACATATATAATGAGAAAAGAATATTTTAAGACTGCTAAAATCAGTTCTTATAATAAATTTGTAGATATAGCTTCCCATTTTCAGTCTATTATACAGACAGCTGAGAACTTAAGGTCTGATATTAACGTATTTTTAATTATGCATTGTGAGGAGGTAGTATCAGACAATGTAATAATCTCTTATAAGCCCTCTACGATAGGTAAGATGATAGATAATTCTTACAACCCTATGGAAGTGGTACCAATGGTGCTTTTCTCTTCTGTTAAATATGACGATAATAAGAGGCCTATTTATGGATTCTATACCCATAGATGCATGGAAGGAAACATTGAAATACCGGCTAAATCTCCAGCAGACATGTTCAAAGAGGACTTCATCCCTAATGACTTGAACTTAGTCTTAGATGCTATGCGGGAATACTATGGATAGAAAGAGACTATTAAAGCTTCTATCCAAAGACTTAGATTTTGAAGACTCTTTAAATATAATTGAGGAGTATTGTATAGAATGGGGTAAGGAGAAAGAAGACATAGAAAGACTTAAAGATGCATTAAGGTGCTCACCAATGCTTATATATAAATATACATTGGAAGCATTAAATTATTTCGAGAAGAAATATTTCATTACAAGGGTATATAATGTATCTGATAGAGGAATAGAGTTATTGAAAATATTTTAATCTAAACTAAAAATTATGACAAAAGAATTAACAGTTCGCCAGATGGCATCTATCAAAAGAGTAGCACAGAATGTAAACCCATTGGTAACTAAGAAGAATAAGATTATATCTAAACTCGATGAACTCAGAGAGGAATATGACAGTGTCTGCAACGAAATTAATGGTCATGAGATGGGGGTTATCTCTTTGACTGGTGGATTCATTAGTGAATACTTGGTGGAAAAGAGGATTGAAGATACTGGAAAGATTGATAAGGAAGGAAAACCTATCAAAGTTACTAAATATGAACCTAGGACTGATGTAGTAAGATTCAATCAGGAAAAGAATGTTTATGAGATCCTCCTGCCAGAACCTGTAGAATTTGAGGAGATTGCTGAGAATTATAAACAGGATAATGATTAGTAATATATAAAACACATTTAAAATTACACTTTAGAATGAATAAAATGAATTTCGCATTTATGGCTTTTGCCAATGGTAAAGAGTCTACGGAGGGGGCATCTATTAAAAGATATATAGGTGTTGCGCCTGTTTATGTACTGGCTGTAAATCCTACTAAAGCAGAACTTGAGCAGATTTATGATACAACACTTGAGAATGATCCTGAATATATCAGTGAGATTGAAGTTGGTCAGGAAGGAAACAGACATAAAGTACCTCAAGTAAGAATAGACTTTATTGTGCAGACCGACTCTAATAGATGCAATGGAATTGACATGAAAACTAAGATTTCATTCTTTTTGAGTAGGGAGGCTAGATTCAATAGGGATAATACTAAGATTCAGGTAATAAATAAATATGGAGAAACTACTTGGATTCCCAAGGAGAATCTTGCCACCAAGACTATTCCGGAAACTCTTAGTTGGTTTGAGCCTGCTGATTTTAGGCCTGCCTATATAGGAGAAGAAGATCTCACTGGCTTTATCAAAGCATATCTGAACATTCCTAATAAATCATATAAGGATAAGAGTGGGAGAATAATAGATATTAAAGATAAAACTGAAGCAGAGGCTAGATTAGATAATATAGAAGCCTATTTTAAAGGAGATTTTTCTGAATTAAGAGAGGCCATAGCTTTACAACCTAAGAATAAGGTAAAAGTTCTCTTTGGAGTAAAAGCTACTGATGATAACAAGCAGTATCAGGCTGTATATACCCAGAAGTTCTTGAAGAATAATATCACCGATTATAGTGGGTTAGACGTGGATATGCAGACCAGAAAAGCTAATGGGGCATATCCCTCTACTGAATTTGAGGTATGTGACTTAAAGGAATATTCCGTAGAGTCAACTGACTTTACAAGTACTTCTACACAGGAAGATAAAGCTCCCTTTGAAGTGGACTCCTCTTCCCCTTGGTTCTTTGGTAATTAAATCAAAATAATGTAAGTGCATGGCTGTCAGTTCTGGTAAAAGTTCCATAAGTTTAGAAGACATCTTAAGTAGAGTATCTGAGGCAGATATTCTCTTTTATTATCTTGGTGTAACCAGAGTTCCCTGTGTCATAAACTCCCCATTGAGACAAGATAAAAGAGCTTCATTCGGATTATATTCAATGGATGGTAAAAGAATATTCTATACAGACTTATCCACTAAAGACAGAGGAGGTCTCTTTGATCTATTAGGGAAAATGTGGAGTTGTGGTTATATAGATGTCCTTAAGAAGATAGATGAAGACATACCTAAATTTACGATAGGAACTAATATAAAAGCCACCACTCCTTGCCATATCTCTACTTCCAGAGACTATAATAAAAGTATAGACCTTCAATGTAAAGTAAGAGAGTGGAAAAAGCATGACATTGACTATTGGGAATCTTATGGGATAAATCTTCAGTGGCTTAAATTTGCTGAAGTATATCCTATATCTCATAAGATTGTATTGAAAGACGGTCATAGATATGTATTCAGAGCTGATAAATATGCTTATGCTTATGTTGAACATAAAGAGGGGAAGGTTACCTTGAAGATATACCAACCCTATAGCAAAGATAAGAGATATAAGTGGTGTAATAGACACGACAGATCAGTGATAAGCCTGTGGACCAAAGTACCTGAGAGTGGGAATATCATTTGTATGTGTTCTTCTCTTAAAGATGCTCTTTGCTTATGGGCTAATACTGGTATACCAGCTATAGCAGTTCAAGGAGAGGGGTACAATATAAGTAACACAGCCATTAATGAATTGAAGAGAAGATATAAAAAGATATGCATCTTATTTGATAATGATGATGCTGGAATTATTGATGGTGATAAATTGGCTAAGAGCACTGGATTTACTAATGTGGTGTTGCCCAAGTTCAGTGGTGGGAAAGATATTAGTGATCTAATGCTAGTCAAAGGTAAATCTGAGTTTCTTAAAGTAGTATTACCTCTCTTTAATTTTAAATAAATCTATAAAATAAAAATTCAAAACTTTAAATAATAATTAAAATGGAAGCAAGAAGAATCACAGTAATTTCTACTAAAACCCAAAGAAAACAGATCATTATGTCAGCAGCTACTACTCTGGAGGAGCTTAAGAGAGATCTGGAAGCAGCTGGTATAGATTATGGAGAAATGACTTTTTATGAGGGCCTCTCCAAAACTGAGTTAAAAGATAACAAGTCTCTCTTACCTCATGATATCTCCTACAAGGGGCAAGTGACAAATGAACTAGTATTCATGTTAACTAATCCTAATAAGAAGATAGCATCTGGTGTACTCTCTCCCAGGAGACAGAAACTGTACGAAGAGATCAAGAGATCTAATCTTGAATATAAATGTAAAGAAAAGTATAATAAGGTCTATACTCAATGTTCAGATAATGACCTCATTCACCTCATTGCAGAAAATTCTACTGAAAGCTGTGCATGTGAAGATACAAAGGTAGAAACTGCACCTGAAGCTGAATTTAAGGCCTTAAGAAGGGCATTCATTCATCTGGTTGCTATACTCCGAGATAATGATTATATTACTCTGACAGAAGAGGACGAATTACATGATGTCCTGTACAGAAGATCCTCCTGTGAACCTGATGAATTAGAGAACAGTCCCTATTCAAGATCAGAAATAGATAATATGTTCGATTTTTTAAAGTAATAAGGATTAAATAGGGGGATGAAGCTCATCCCCCTATTTTTTATGTCAAAGAATTTAAGATATATTTTAATTATGACTTGTGACCAACAAAGGGTTCTTGAGATATTAAATGACTTCTATGGGGAAGAACATGTAGATATGCAGGAAGGTCTAATTGCAAATACTACACTTATATATTTCCCAAAGGTGCGCATCTCAAACGAAAGAAATGAGTCCTTAATTATCTCTGAGCTTTATGTAAAATTTTCTATTTATACGGACGGCACTTTTGCGCAGCCTCCAGCTTTAGGTAGAGCAGAGTATACAAAAGCAGAACTCGCAAAGAATTACATGCATTCTCATGTAAGGTTTATTTCCAAGGATGAGGACAATATGTTTGTGGTACCATGTCTAGGAAGAGGGCCTATTAGGGATACAGTATGTACATTGACCAGTTCCTCAGATTCTGATATCTGGATGTTATTCTGTGTTGAACTACAAAAGTTTGTTGAAACCGAATCTGTTAACGGAGTGCCATATCACTATCTTAGAGAGGTAGCTAATATAAGGCCAAGGGAACTCTCATATACCTCTCTGGGTACCCACCATACAATAGCACTGGAGATTGAGCCTTTCATCCCGTATTTAGTAAGACATATTAAATTACCTATTGTATATAGGGATAATTGTTTTCAACTTGGTATGCCCTTTAGGGATTACGTTCTTATGCTAAGTGACATATTTATACAATGGAGCAATTCTCGAAATGATTCTAATAGAGGTAATATTGATACCAATATGCTACTATATAATGTAATGTACATGAATAAGGGATTATATATAGAAGAGGATGAAAATATTAGTGTAGAAGATAATATTAGAGGGAAGCGGTTGTGCATATTTAAAGGAAGGCCGGTCCTAGTCAAAATCGTAGGCAGTCATCCTACTGATACAAATGTTGAATATGTAACTATTGTATCTCCTAACATAGCTTCTTATATTTTAAATAAAATACTTGCTACTATAAATTATCATGGTTGACATTAAGAAAGAACGCCTACCTTTAGTAGGCAGATCAAATATTTATGATTTATTTATTCCACAGACAATAGAATATAAAATAAGATATTTATGCTCAAGAATAAATGACAGAGAATGGTCTGGCTTATTATTTTATAAGCCATTTGGTAATTTTAAAGACAATTCTCTATATATTGAATGTGTTGATATATATCCAATGGATATTGGGAGCTATGCCTCTACAGAGTTTATAATGTCTCCAGATGTAATTGCCTATATGGCCGATAATCAGGAATTATTGGATTGCCAAATTGGATTGATTCATTCCCACCACCAAATGTCAACATTTTTCAGTAGTGTAGATATGGGCACCCTAAGGACAGAAGGAGAAGAAAGAAATCATTTTTTATCTCTGATTGTAAACAACGAGGGAATATATAACGCTGCAATTACTAGAAGAATAACACGAGCTAATGTAGTAAGGCATATATCGTACAATACATTCAATGATGAACTTATTACTTCGGAGGTCGAATCTGAAGATGAAGATCAAATAATAGAGTGGTTCCCTCTAAATGTAATAAGAGATGATGAAGAATATTTGCCAGGAGATTGGTTACATAGGATTAATGAACTAGAGAATAGTAAGTTTAATGATTCCTCTCCTAAATATAAAGAGCCTTTACTTATTAGTAATAATTCAGGTAGGCTCTCAACTAAATCTACACCTGCATCCGATCAAATTCCCTATGAATCAGAACAGGAAGAAGAAATTATAGATGAGCTATTGCTACAGCTTATCACAGGATCTGTGATGCTACCCAACATCAACAAAGTTGATGTCACAGAATGGGCTGATAATATGGTGTATATTTATGATAGGAGATTTGGAAAAGGGTCTGGAGGATTCCAGAATTTCCAGATGTGGGCGGCTCCCTATGTTGAGTTTCTATGTAGTTACTCTCAAAGACAAGAATTAGAAGGAAGTGATATGGACATTGCCGATAAAATAGCTAGGGGTTTGACCTATAGATTGAATAAATTAAAGCCAAATAAGTATATAGAAGAGTATGTAAATATATTAAAAGATTTCATATATGAATGAGATATTGAAGGAACAAGAGGAGGCATTATTAAATGCCACTATTGAAGAAATCTATCAGGAACATTTTTCCTCTCCAGCTATACCTAAAAATGAAGAGTCAGCACTCTTGGATACTTCTACCAGTAGATTTAGTTCTGCCCCGTGGTACCAAAGAGTTAAAGATCAGGATATCTTACTAGCCGGGCTTGGGGGAATAGGTAGTCATGTAGCTTTTCTATTATCCAGACTCCAACCTCATCGTATATTAATAATGGATCCCGACTATGTAGAGGAATCTAACCTGAGTGGACAACTGTATGGAGTACATGATATAGGCAATTCTAAGACTAGTTCTGTTGGTAAAGTCATGACAAGGTATAGTGATTTCTATGATTATTCAACTATTCAAGAAGCCTTTACAGAAGAAACTTCCTATTCAAGTGATATAATGATTTGTGGATTTGATAATATGACGGCTAGGAGTGTCTTCTTTGAAAAATGGTTAGAGCATGTAGCAGAAGGGGGTATAGATAATAAAGAAAATTGTTTATTTATAGATGGTAGACTTGCAGCAGAGGAATTTCAAGTTTTTTGTATAAAAGGTAGTGATAACTATAGTATGCATAGATATTCTCATGATTATCTGTTTTCAGATGAAGAAGCTGAAGAGACCATATGTAGCTATAAACAAACTACCTTTACTGCTAGTATGATAGCTTCAGTTATTGTTAACTTATTTGTAAATTTTGTATCTAATCAAGTTGATCATGTATTGGATAGGGATTTGCCCTTTTATACTTATTATGATGCAAAACGTATGTATTTCACCACTGAGCCATGACAAATAAATTAATTAATTCTCTTACTAGTATCTTTGATGATTCACACTTATTTCTTCCTAATAATCTTAAGGATGCCACTAAAATATTTGTGCACTCATTAGATCTAGGGAATAAAACCCTAATAGTACCTGTTGAGAGTATGTTTCAATTTATGCGTCAATTTGCAGGCACAGAAAGAGGAGAAGTACTAACTGCCATGTGTTATGGTGGCCATAATCAAACTGTTAAATCCCCTCAGCAGCTAATTAATATAATGGGAAATGAGTGTCGGAGAAGCAACCAACTCATTAGAATTAATCTAGATGAGAAATATTACTATTGTTCAGGACACACTATATTTGATGAGGAGGCTCCTATAATAGCTCCTGTCTACGAATTTAACAGATTAGATAGAAGAATTACTCCTATTTTATATATTGATTACTTAGTATTTACTGTTAAATCAAGGTTAAATACATTTATTAGGAATACTATGATTCCTTTCTATGCTACTCACTTCTGCTATTATGGTATACATAGCGGTAATTGTAAAGTACGAATTGAGGTAAGAAATTTAAGGACTATGTACAGAATTCCTAAGATACCTGGAGGAAATGATATTTGGGATCTTTCCACTTATGCACGAAACATACTTATAAATGCCTTTCCTATAGATGAAGATTGATGATTACTTTGGAAGATGGATGAGAGTAATTGATAGAAATCAGCTTATACCTATATTAAATAGATTAAATGCAGAATATAAGAGAGCTCCTATCTGTCCTAGTCAAGAAAATGTATTCAAAGCATTCAAATTGTGCCCTTATGATAAACTAAAGGTTGTAATGCTAGGTCAAGATCCATTTCCTCAAAAAGGTGTTGCTACAGGAATATTATTTGGTAATAATAAAGAAGTTATAGAAGAAAACTTATCTCCTTCTTTACAAATAATAAAAGAAGCTGTTATAAACTTTGAAATTCCGCATAATCATATTACCTTTGACAACTCTTTAGAAATTTGGGCTAAGCAGGGAATTCTAATGATCAACTCAGCCCTGACTGTGGAGATGAATAGAATAGGATCTCACGTAATGCTATGGAGACCTTTCATAGCTAATCTCTTGAAGAGATTGTCTGACAATGAGACTGGCATAATATATGTCCTATTTGGCAGACAAGCTCAATCATTTAAACCGTATATTAACAAGAACTTCAATACTATTCTTGAAGAAAACCATCCTGCATATTATGCTAGGATTGGAACTAAAATGCCCTCGACACTGTTTAATAAAATTGATGAATTATTAATTGGTAAATATGGAGAAACAATAGAATGGTATCAAGAAATTTAATAATTCTATAAAATATTTAATATGATAACACTGATAAATACAGAGACTAATAGAGAAGTTAAAATAGGAGATGTTGTAGTGGCAAAGGATCCGCTTGCTGAACTGGATGATAGGAAACACTATCTTGTTTCCTATATCACTATAACAGAAGAAAATATTCCTGAACTTATATCTAAAGGAGTACTGAAGAAGATTCATAAGCTTGATGTATCTGGGATCTATGAAAAAATAGATAGAAAATTTTCAGAATATATGCCTAGTGACCATCTGGGAATATTTCTAACTTTACATTGCATTTACCCTGGAAGTGCTGCTGGCATCTTCCTTAAAGAGATAGCTATAGAGCTGGACAAGAATTATGATGATCATATCAGTCAGAGTCCTAGAATATTTACTATATCTGCTTTTAATGGAGATATCTTTGAGGTGGATAAAAGCCACATTAGGAATTATAGGAATTTTGCAGCTTTTAGAACTATAGAAGATGCTCAGTATGCTAGAGATATCCTTGAATCATATTTCGGTAAAATATTCTAATGGATTCTGTTAATAAGAGGATATTAGGAGCAACTTCTACAAGTTATAATGGTATAAAATTCAAGAGTAGGCTAGAGTGTTCCTGTTATAAGAAACTTGAACACTCTGGCTTGGATTTCTCATATGAAGGTGAGAGAGTAGTCTTATTAGAAGGATTCAAACCTAGAAATATTACTATATATGCTCCTAATAGAAAAATTGTAGGTAGATATAGTAAAGAGCTTAATATAAAGGATAGAGCTATAATCAATATAACCTATACTCCTGATTTTATAGTAGTTAAAGGAGATTATAAAATCTATTTTGATGTGAAAGGGAAGGAGAATGACGTTTATCCTATTAAGAAGAAGATGTTTCTTAAATATCTTGAAGAAAAGAATGATGGATTGAAATATATATTCTTTGAGCCACACAGTGTAACACAAATGATGCAAGCTATAAATATAATAAATCAATTATGAGCAGACAATTATCTAGAATTACTGCCCTTATATCTTCTCTTCCTGAGAAAGATACATCTCTAGGATTCAACTTCCTAAGAGAGAGAGATTTTGATTCTCTAAAGGCATTAGTAGATTCAGCTCTTTACAAGGTCAAGAAGAGTAGGAATGATGAAAATCCAAGAGAAGAGTATTTAAAGGTCAATCTCACAGAACTACGTAAACTAAAGACCGAAGTAGATGTTTATGTGGCTCAGCTAGAACCTTTTGAGGATTATTATGATGAGAATTTTGTAGAGTTTGGAACAAATGAAGAGGAGTATTACTGATGAATAAAGTAACATCATTATATGATATATCATGGCAATGCTCTGAAGAAGAATACAGAGCTGATCCTGCTTATTCTTATTCTACTATAGCTAGATTTAATAGAGAGGGATTTGAAAACCTCAATAAGGTGTTCACTAGGATTGATTCTCCTTCTCTTACTTTTGGTAGCATGGTAGATACCCTTCTAACAGGAACTGAAGAAGAATTTGATAATAAGTTTGAGGTAGCTTTACTTCCTGATATAAGTGATAATCTTGCCCTAATAACCAAGATATTATTCGACCTTTGTCATGAGACCTATACAAATCTGGAATCTATTCCAGACAACATCATCTCTACTATTGCACAAGAAAATGGATATTATGCTAATTCTAAATATGCTCAATATAGAGTTAAGAAGATTAAGGAAGAATGCAATGATTATTATGATCTTCTTTTCTTATGTTGTTCAAATAAAACTCTTGTAAGTGCTGAGGATTATCAAAGTGCTGGGAGATGTGTGGAAAGATTAAAAACTTGTGAGGCTACTAAATGGTATTTTGAATCTGACAATCCTTTTGAATCTATTCAGAGATTCTACCAATTAAAGTTTAAGGGGAGTTATGAGGATATTTCACTCAGATGTATGGCGGATCAAATAATCGTAAATCATAGTGATAAAACTATTATTCCCTGTGATCTAAAGACTACATCTTCACCTGAATGGGTATTCTATAAATCATTCTATAAATGGGGATATTGGATTCAAGCTCAGCTGTACTGGTATATCATAAGACAGAATCTTGATAAAGACCCCTTATATAAGGATTATAAGTTATTAGATTATAGATTTATAGTGATAAATAGATATACTTTACAACCCCTTATCTGGATATATCCAGATACTCAAGCTATTACTGACTGCACTTATGGAGAAAACCATCAATATAAGTGTAGAAACTGGAGAAATATAGTTAAGGAGCTTAATTATTATTTAACTAGTAATTCAATACTTCCTATGGGGATTAGTACTATTAATGATATAAAGGAATGGTTAAATAAAGAATAAATATGATAGTAATTAAAAGGGATGGAACTAAGGAGGAATTTGATATTGATAAGATTCAAAGAGCTGTATATTTGGCTTTTAAATCTGTTAATAAGCAAATGCCTTATTATCTAGTAGGAATGATAGATTCTTTATTCTCTCAAGTAGATGGGGATACTATCGGTGTGGAGGAAATACAGGATAAAGTAGAAACTATTCTTATGAATGATAGATTCTTTGATGTTGCTAAATCCTCTATCTTGTACAGGGATTCTCATAAACAGGCTAGATTTATCAAAGATAGATTGGATTATATGGATGAATATAGTCAATCTACAGAAAATGCGGCTACTTCATCAGAGACAGATGCTAATGCCAATGTAACTATGAAGAATGTAGCCAATCTTGAAGGTGAAGTATTTAAAACTACTAATAGAATCATTCAGCGGCAGAGGATGAAGAGCAAATTGCATGAGTTGTTTCCTGAAGTAGCAGATAAGTATGAGGAGGATTTGAATTCTCATATTATCTATGCTCATGATGAAAGTCAGACTCCTGCTTTAAAACCTTACTGCATGGCCTGTACTCTCTACCCATTAATGATTAATGGTACTAGAGATATAGATGGAGTAACACCATCTGCTCCCAATGATATTCAGTCATTTAGTGGACAAGTGACTAATCTTATGTTCTTGCTTTCTTCTCAAGTAAGAGGAGCAGTAGCTATGGGTGATTATATAGTAGCTCTTAATTATTATGTAATCAAAGAGTTTGGCTCTGAATGGTATAGCTGTCTTGATTATAGTGCTACAACTCCTATATTTGAGAAGCAAAGAACTGTCAAAGATGTCATAAGAAAAGGGATGAAACAATTCATATATGGCATTAATCAGCCTGCCGGAAATAGAAGCTATAATTCTCCCTTTTCTAACTTGAATTTCTTTGATAAGTATTATTATAAGGCCCTCTTTGAAGACTTTTATTATCCTGATGGAACGAAACCTGAATGGAAAGCTATAGACACACTCCAAAGAATCTTTATGGAATTGTTAAGAGAGTTAAGATTAATAAAACCTCTTACATTTCCAGTGACTTCTGTATGTATGCTTCATGATGGTAATGACTGTTTGGATAAGGATTGTAAAGATTGGGTAGCTGAGGAATGGGCAAAAGGAAGTAGTTTCTTTCTTTATTTAAGTAATAATCCTAATAGCATCTCATCATGCTGTAGAGTTCAGAATGAAATTACTGAAAATACATTTAACTCAACTATAGGATTAACTGGAATTATGACAGGAAGTGTAAACGTCATTACACTTAACTTGAATAGAATAGTCCAAGACTGTTACAAGATTCATAAGGTCAGTCGAAATTATTCAGAGCTCAAGTCTTATCTTACAGATATATTAGAGAGAGTTTATAAATATCAGATAGCCTATAAAACCTTGATATATGATATGGAGAGCAGAGGGATGTATTCTTCGTCTAATGCTGGATATATCTATATGAAGAAGCTCTATTGCACAATTGGTGTTATAGGATATTGTGAAGCAGCAGAATTCCTTGGATTAGAAATATCTAATAATGAGGAGTATAAAAGATTTCTTAAGGAGATATTCAGTACTATCCAGGAACAGAATAAGCTACACTCAATAAATGATAAAGAAAGGCCCTTTGTATTTAATCTAGAGGCTATCCCTGGAGAGAATCTGGCAGTTAAGTTCTATGAATGGGATAAAGAGTCAGGTTATAAAGTTCCTGAGGACCAGAACTTATATAGTAGTTATTTCTTTAAACAGTGGGATGATAAGATATCAGTTCTTGATAAGCTAAAACTACATGGAAAGGACGTAAGTACATATTGTGGAGGTGGACAAGCTTCCCATATACATTTAATGGAGCATCTAAGTAAAGAACAGTATTTACATTTAATAGATGTAGCTGTTAAGGAAGGGTGTAATTACTTTACATTCAACATTCCTATGAGTGAATGTAAAAGTTGTGGTCATACAGTTAATGCTCCTATCAAAGAATGCCCTGTGTGTCATAGTACAGATATAGACTGGTGGGTGCGCATCATAGGCTTCCTACGTCCTATTAGTTCATATAGTAGGGCTAGACAGATAGAGGTCACTAAAAGAATATATAGTCAATATGAATGAAGAAGTTAAGATTAACTTTGGCCCCATGTTTGGGAATCTTACTGTAGCTTTCATAGTTTTGAAGCTCTGCAAAGTTATAGATTGGTCATGGTGGTGGGTACTTAGCCCATTCTGGGGGAGTATCGTATTAGCTATAATACTTCTATTATGTACAGCATATAAGAACAAATGAAATATGTAGATGTAAGAATAGTTTTTCAGGAAGTTCCTGATGAGATAACTCTTGCTATAAATATATCAGGATGTACATGTCATTGTGAAGGATGCCACTCTCCCTATCTTGCAGAAGATATAGGAGAGCATCTTGACAATGAGACACTCAACAGACTTATAGAGGAGAACAAAGGTATAACCTGTATCTGCTTTATGGGAGAAGGGGGAGACCCTGGAGAGTTAAATCCATTAATATCCCATATAAAAGATAATTATAATCTTAAAATAGGCTATTATACAGGGAGAGAAGAGCTACCGACAACTATAGATCTAAACCTTTTAGACTTTTATAAAGTCGGTCCCTATATAAAAGCATTAGGCCCATTAACTTCATATAGAACCAATCAAAGATTCTATAGAAAAGAAGGTAGCCAATGGATAAACAGAACTGATTTATTCTGGAAAGAATAGAAATACAAAGAGTAGTTTATGAGAATAGCAGTATGTGATTTGAGTGTAGGAGATCTGGATATATTAGATCTTGATAAGGAAGCCGAAGATTTATTCTATGAATACGATGATGCTATTGACTTTTTTACTGCCCTTGGATATGATCAAAACTATATTTCATGGATGGTAATAGATGGAAGAATTGTAGAAAGAAAAGTACGTAATTCCAATAGATCTCTGATAGTAACATAATAAATGTACAAAAGATTCCTAAGAAAAGAAATTAGGGAGAGCAGTTATCCAAGATGTCATTTTACAAAGAAAAAAGGTAAATGGAAGCCTAAAGTATCATACAACTCTAAACAGACAGCTCTGCTATTTATAGAAGAGAGGAAATTAGAGAATTATGAGGTTTACAAATGTCCTGTTTGTTGTAAGTGGCATATTGGATATCATAAAAGAGAAGAGTAGATGAAGACATTAATAGCTAAAGTAGAATATGTGGCAGGCCATTTAAGATCCGGTCACTATGAATTGAAGCTCACTGATGATGAGTATAGAGAATTTGAAAATATGTCAGATGAGGACCAAGAGTCTTATATCAAAAGAAGGGGCAGTTTGATTGTAGATGATTTCTATGTATATGATATAGGTCCTATTACTGATACACATATAATTTGAAATAATTAGCCCCAGCAATGGGGCTTTTTATTGTGTTCATTATGAAGATAGAAACTAAATTTGATATATGAAGTTGAAAATCAAGATAAAACTATTTAATCATCAACGTCTCCCTGAATTGATTGATAAAGGTGATTTTGTTGATTTAAGATATGGAGGAGAAAATATAGTATGTCTTAATGAAGGAGATTATACACTCCTTGGATTAGGAGTTGCTATGAAACTCCCTAAGGGATTTGAGGCTATTATAGTATCCAGAAGTTCTACTTATAACAAGTTTGGAATTATAAATCCAAATGGATTTGGAGTAATAGATCATAGCTATTCTGGTAATAATGATGAATGGAAATATCCAGCACTGGCACTTAGAGATAGTGTAACCATTCATCCATGGGATAGAATATGTCAATTCAGAATTCAACTTAGTCAGAAAGCTACCGTCTGGCAAAAGTTGAAGTGGCTGCTCAGTTCTGGAATTAAATTTATAGGAGTCGATAATTTAGATAATATTAATAGAGGAGGATTCGGTAGCACAGGTAAAAATTAAATGAATAAGATATGGTATTGATAGCATTATGCGTAATTTTTTTGATAATAGCAGTAGCTGTTACTTCTGGTGTTATAGCAGGGGTAAGAAAGAAGAGTAGTGAAATATCTTTTAGAGAGGCTATGGATTTAGCAGAGCTTCCTGTAATTACTTTTTATAATGGCGATAAAAAGATAAATTTCCTCTTGGATACTGGAAGCAATATTTCATATCTAAATGAAAGTATTGTTTCATCCTTAGTAACAGAATCAACAGGGGAAGAATCTAATATAATTGGTATTGAGGGTAACAAGGTAAACTGCAAAATTTGCAAAATGATAATAAGGCGAAAGAATCAAGAGTTTGAAGAAGAATTCAGTATAGCTGATTTGGATAAAGCCTTTAGTATAGTAAAGAAAGAATCAGGAGTACAGATACATGGTATATTAGGAAGCAGATTCTTTGAAAAATATAAATATGTCCTTGATTTTAAGGACTATATAGCATATGTGAGATGAAAGATTGTATTACATTATCCAGCAGAGAGGGCTCCTCTACTAATCTTATTAAGATGAAGAGGACTGATGGAGGTGAGTCCAGAACCTATCTAGTTAAATTCTCCTCACCTATTATAAATACAGGATATACTGAAGATATGAAGAAATTCATAGATCCTAGTGGAGGACCTATGATAACGGAAGGTTGCTATCTTGAGGAGGCAGATGCAACTGTTAGGTCTATAACTTATATTGATGGTTATGGTTGGATAGTAACCTTTTACTAAGTCAGTAAAAATGATTTATGTAGTCACAACAAGACAGGAACTATTTGAAAATAATGAGTATCAAATAATTAGTGTGGAACAGAGTTTAGCTCTACTGAACTCCTTGGATATAGTAGGTGTGGATACTGAGACTAGCGGATTAAGTTGCCACAAAGATAGACTTCTTTCTCTTCAACTTGGATGCTACGATTTTCAAGTGGTTATAGATTGCTCCACTATAGATGTAAGATGCTATAAAGATTATTTGGAATCTAATAGATTATTCTTGTTCCATAATGCTAAATTTGACTTACAATGGTTATTTAAGTATCATATAGTTCCACACAATGTCTATGACCTATTCCTAGCTGAAAAACTGATGTGGCTTGGCTATCCGGTTAAGTTGAGTCCTGATATATGGGACAAGATTCAACATCCTAGGTATGATTATGTTCCAGCTGATCCCAAGAAGAAAGGTTCCAAACCATCATATGTGATGTTTATGAACTTAAAAAAGTTAGGAGAAATGTACCTTGGTGTGGAACTGGATAAATCTATTAGAGGCCAAATTATTTATAAAGGTCTTGTAGGGGAAGTAATTAACTATGCAGCAACTGATGTTAAATATCTAGAGAAGATAAGAGAATGTCAACTCAAGCAACTCTCTAAACAAGGCCTCTTAAAAGCAATGGAGTATGAAAATAAAGCTATACTTCCGATTGCCTATATGTGTTACTGTGGGGTTAAGATGGATATAGAAAGATGGAAGAAAAAGATAGCGCGTGATAAAGGTACTCTTGATGATATAAAGGATGAAATGGATAGGTGGCTCATTAATAATGAGCCAGATTCTAAATATATTAAGATAAATAAACAGGGGGACCTGTTTGATGGATTTGATTCAAGCCCTAAAGTATTTATTAATTGGAATAGTCAGAAACAAGTTCTTCCAATATTTAAGAAATATGGTGTATATACCTCAAAAATTGACAAGGATACTAAGGAAGATAAAGATAGCCTCAATGCTAAGGTTTTAGGTCCGCAGAAGAGTAAGTGTAGTCTTATACCTCTTTATCTTAGATATAAGGAGATGATGAAATTGTGCAGTACATATGGAGAAAATGTATTAGAACTAATAGATAAAAAAACTGGTAGACTATACACCAATTTTAATTCTTTAGGCACAGACACAGCTAGGATAAGCTCTGGAGGTAAGGATAAAGCTGTTGGAATAGAATATGTTAATATGCTCAATATGCCAGCTGATGCTGAAACCAGAGCTTGCTTTATAGCTGAGACAGGGAACAGATGGATAAGTATTGATTATTCAGGTCAAGAAACTTATATCCTAGCAGATATATCAAATGATAAGGCTATTATTGAAGATCTCACTAATGGTAGTGGAGACATTCATAGCTTAACTGCCTACATGTCATATCCTGAGATACCAAGAGATACTCCAATTAAAGAGATAAAGAAGAAATATCATAAGCTTAGGAATGAAGCAAAAAGAATTGAGTTTGCCATAAACTATGGAGGTGATGCCAATACTATCTCAAGTAATAGTGGGATACCTCTAGAAGAAGCTAAAAAGATATATAACTCCTATATGAATGGCTTTAAGGGTATTAAAAAGTATCAAGACTTTTGTAGAAAAGATGTTATGGAGAAGGGCTTCATATCTCTTAACCCAAAGGTGGGATATAAAGCATATATATATGATTTCAGCTATCTTTGTAAGATAAGAGATAAGTTTTCTGAACCTGGATTCTGGGACTACTATCGAGAAATGAAAATAGAGGCACCTGATTGTGATACAGTGCATAGGGTAAAAGAGTATTTTAGGAGGAAAGCTAATTCTGAGAAGCAATCTATTAACTATAGAATACAGCATACTGGAGCTCTGTGTTATAAGGTTAGTATGATTAATTTCTTTGAGTACTTAAGACAGAATGACTTATTATTCAAGGTCTTAATTACAGTTACCCCCTATGATGAAATCAACTGTGAGGCTCCAGAAGCTATAGCTGAGAATGTCGCTACCATACTATATGATATTATGGTGAAATCCGGAGCTTATTTTGTAAAAAGAGTAAAACTTGATGCAGATATATCCAGACATAAAGTATGTACAAAGGATCTTTATCTAGAAGGTAAAAAGATTTTCGGCGCTAGCGATATTATAGCTACAATGGGGGAAGATACTCTGGTAAATCTTAACACAGAGATGTCCTACTTGGTTTCAGATTTACCTGTTGATTTCAGAGACTATTTAGATGACAATGGTCCCTTACCTACTTATTGGGTACATTAGTTATGAATTAAAATATGGCTTTTTATGGAAAGAACAAATGATAGATTAGAGAATATCATAGATCAAATAGAGGATGTTTCAAATTCGCTCTCACTTGAAGAAGCAGAGATCCTGTATAATATTATACAGGAGCTGAATGATATGAGACATATTTTCGGAAGTGAGTCAGGAGAATTTAGAGATATTACTAATAGTATGATTCAGACTTATCAAGCAAAGAATCAAGACTATGGTAACAGCTTTGAGAAAACTCTCGATAGATTTGGTCTTGTAGCAAGCATAATTCGGCTAAGTGATAAGATGAATAGAATTGAGTCTCTTAGTCAGAAAAAAGCTAAGGTTGAAAGTGAGTCTATTGAAGACACTCTTCTTGACCTGGCTAATTATGCTATAATGACAGTTATATGGTTGTGTAAAAATAGAATAAATGAAGAATAAAGAAGTAGTAGAAGCTTTCTTATCAGGAGATGTTGCTACTGGCAGCAACCTTCGTTCTACTGGTTATAAATTATTTAGCTATAGAACATGTATAGCCGAGTGGTATGATGGATACTTACTCATAAATATTACCAGGTATTCTAATACCACTAGTAAGCACCAGAGTTATCTAAAACACATAAATAATACTAGGAAGGTAGATAATATACCTTATAACTCTTCAGAATTACATTCATTTCTAAACCAACACTATAACATGAATACAGCCGATTTAGCAGTTATTGAACATGAGGGGGGACTATGTAGAAATCTAAAAGATACCCAAATACTTGGTTATGCAGTTATCTTCAATGGTAAAGTATTAGCAGATGACAGAGGAAACTCTGTCTGGAAGAGTAAATGGGAAGCTCAGAATGTATTTGAGCAGATATTTACCCCAAAGGTACATGCTTATATCAGGACTAAACTTGAACAATTGGGAGTTAGGAACTATGAGTGGCATCCTATTTATGTAAAATGTTGGGAAAGATTTGATAAGTATTGTACTGAAAATGAAGTAGTAAAGATAATAGAAGTGAAGAGGGAGTAATACAGCTCCTCTCTACTTCTATTTAAATTAAATAAGATATGAACAATTATAACTATCCGGCAGGAGCTGATACCAGAGATGCACCCTGGAATGAAGAGGATAACCCTACTAAGGATATTATTGTTACAGTGAGTATTACATTAAGTAAAACATTGCCAATTAAGGTATCAGACTATAAAATAGTAGACTCAGGAATAGATGAAGATGGTAATTCCTTTCAGGATATAGATTATTCTGACTGTGATTTAAAGGGAGCAGTAGAAGAACAAGTTATATTACCTCAAAAAGCTTATCTATTTGTAAATTGCAGGCATCCAAATGGAAAGAAAGCCTACTTTAATCTACACGGATGGAATATAGATGACTTTGAAGTTATTAAAGATTAAATTAAGATATTATGAGACTTATAAAACCTTCGTATGATATATGGGATACCTCTTATAGTCTTGAGAGAATATTAGAGCACATAGAAAGAGTTGGTAGGGTATGTTACAAATCGGAAGATAGAATTAAGTATGATGAATGCGGTAACTCTCTCACAGCAAAGCCATTTGTAGATAAATTAATAGAAAGTGATCACTTATCTGTTCTAGAGCATGGTACTATATATCTAATGATTCCTGCTGACAGGGCATATGATGCCTCTGGAAATATTTGGGTAATAGATAATTATGGAAATTCTTGTTACTCTGCAATGAATTATAATAAACAGAATTATTATATTACTACCAACTACAGAGTACTGGTAGAGAATGATTGGCTTGATGACCTTAGATATTTATGTGCACCTACAGAATATCATGAAAAAAGAGTTACAGTAAAATTTATTTGTGATAGAGGAGTATCTCATGAGTTTGTAAGGCATAGAGTATTCTCATTTGCGCAAGAATCTACCCGTCAGATGGCGGCTTAATAGAGTAATCTATTATGAAAATCCAGTGAATTGCTGGAAGGCTAAAATTTAATATTTCTATAAAACACTTGTATATATTGAAATTTTTCCTTATCTTTGCATAGAAGAAGCTTCTCTTGACAGAATAGACTCTTCTAAAGGATATATTGAAGGTAATGTTCAATGGGTAACTTACCAAGCTAATTTAAGTAAACATGTTATGACGATGGAACAATTATATGAATTTTGTAGAAAAGTATTAAATCATGCTAATCAGCAGCCAAACCAACCTTTAAAAAAGTTGGAAGGTTCAGAGACTAACTAATGAAACTATGAAAGTATTAATTTTTATCGATGAAATTTGGGATTGTGATTATACAAATCTTTCAGTTCATACTCCAGTTATATATGATACTGAAACTGGTAATTATGAAATCATAGAATATAATTTAGACACGAGTGCTGGGCACCCTAATAAACAGGATGATGATATAGTCCGACACTCTGGGGAAACTCAGAGAATTAAGGATAAAGAGCCTTAATATAACAGATGTATTGTAACTACTCAAAGGATAAATTTGGCAATGAATTAACTTTTATTATGCCTTGTTGGTGTGATATGTCTATAGGTAATTATACTCTTTTTGCTGAACGAAATGAAAAAGATTTAGAATTTGTTCAGGTAATGAAAAATTTTGAAAAAGATGAAAAATATCCAATCTCTTCTACTTCTAATGGTAGAGTTTTATGCGCTCTATATTGGAGTGAAAAGTATTATTTGGATTTGTTAGAAAAAGGTTGGACACCTCAACAAGCTAGAGCAGTATTATCTAATTCTTTAAAAACTGAATTAGTTATGACTGGCTTTATTTCAGATTGGAAGCATTTCTTTGAACTAAGAGATTCAAATAAAGCCCACCCTCAAGCAAGAGAACTTGCTTCTCCTCTGCATAAAGAATTTATTAAAAGAGGATTGATAGAATAGGAGAGATATTAAGGAGACTATAACTAGTCTCCTTATTTTCTTTATCTATAACCAATAATCAAATTATTAGCCTGTAACTTTTATATTTAAAACCTTGGTTTATTAAAGATAAATACTTAACTTTGCCTAATATCAAAACTAATTTATTTATGAGTTGTCTAATAGAAACACTAGAAATTAGAAAGTTAGCAGAATCTATACCTGGAGAGACTGTACAGTCAGTCCTAGGATTAGTAGCATTATGGCAAAAGAGAAATAACAAATCAATAGATGAGTATCCTTCAGTTGAAGAGTTAACTGATTTTAAGTCTGAGATTAGATCTTCAGTGATGAATTGGGCAAGAACTGCTCCTAATAATTATGAAATATCTACCAAAGGAGATAAAAGGTTCTCTGCTCTTAACGCAAAGTTCAGACAAGGAACTATCATAGATGGAGTAGATGTTAGTGGTAGAACTATTGAAGATGTATATCAGTCTGTCATTAAGAAGAGTAGAAAAGGTCAGGCACCATCTAAAGATTCAAAGCTCTATAGAGCACCAGTGAGTAGCTACTCAGGAAATATTACTCCAGATGCTAATACTATATTTGTATTTGGCAGTAATCCTGAAGGTAGACATAGTGCTGGAGCAGCTAAGGTAGCAAGAGAGAAGTTTGGAGCTATCTATGGTCAAGGAGAGGGCCTTCAAGGAAATGCCTATGCCTTACCTACTAAGGACCTTAGAGTAAGAGAGAATAATAGTCTTAGGAGCATTCCTGAAGGGCAAATCATAGAAAGTATAAAGAAACTTTATGATGCTGCAAGACAAAATTCCAATAAACAATTTAAGATAGCTTATAGAAACACTACCACTGCATCTCTTAATGGTTATACAGGCTTGGAGATGATAGATATGTTCTTAAAAGCTGGCTCTATTCCATCTAATATTGTATTCAGCAAGGAATGGGTAGATACCGGAAAATTTAATTTGTCTAAAGAGGCTCTTGAAGATTTCTCTTATTATGTAGGCTATTTTCCATTATGGAAAGAATGGGCAAGGCAGAATCCAGAACTTATTGAAGAACTCAGGCAGAAATCTGCTGGAAAGATTCTTACTGACCAGTTTGCCAATACAAGGGTAAGTCAAGCAAGAGCTCTAGCAGAGATTCTTAATTCTTCACTATTTAATCATGGGGACTTATCAGTAGATAGATCCTACCCTTTTGAGACTACAGAGATATCTATCAGCGAGGAACAATCCAGAGTAGATTTGGATTTTACTCCTACAAAAAGAAGAGATAGAGTATCTCTTATAGCAAGACTATTCAGTAATGAAATAAATAAGGCTCTACAAGAGACAAATAGTATTCTTAATAAGAGAATAGAAAGAGCTTCTTCAGAAGAAGAGAGAAATGAACTGAGGAGAGAAATTAATGGATTGAATAGATTTGATGTGATTGAGAAAATTACCCCTGCTGGACTGTTTGGTAGAGTATTTGATATATTTCAATCTTATGTTAGTGATTCTGAGGATAATAGAGTGCAGGCTGAACTTGATAAAATAAATAGTAGTAAAGGAGCAGATAGATTTTCCGATGAGGATAAATTAAAAGCAGCACAGAGGAGGGCTGAATATAAGACTCAAGAATATAAGAAAGTTCTACATAATTTTAATGCTCTTGCAGAAGAGACTAGTAGCATTCTCAGAGTTACTGAGGGCTTATTATTAAATCTGAATTATACAGCAGCTTCAGATGTTAATCTGAATGAAGAAAATCCAGAGGGTATAAGTGTTATTGACCAGCAGGATGATATTTTCAATAAAGAAGAAACATTTAAAGAAGGTTGGATGACTGACTACAGGCGAGTTAGCAATAGTGAGTCATTGACTCAAGCTGTCAGGAAGGCTATCAATAACATACCTAAGCTAGATTATAATGGGAAAAGAGAGCAGGATGACTTAGGATTTCCAAGATATCTAGATCCCAGCTATGTAGTGTATACCCTTCTTGATAAGCTGAGCTCTATGGTGACTTCTAAGGATATGATTCCTTTACTTCAAGAACTCTCTCAGCGTAGGCCCTGGGTTAAGCAGGTGATAAAGCTACTCCAGAAGGATGAGACTTTATTTTCACAATTCTATCAGAATTTTAGGAAAAACTTTACATCATATTGGATTCAAAAAGAGAAGGCAAGTGGTAATGATACTATTCGGCAGACAATCAATATTAATAAATCAGAGGGATATAACTATCTCATAAACAGCTGGAGAGATAATTATGATAGTGGTACTGAGCTTGATTCAGACAGTATCTATGGGAGTGATAGAGAGCTAAATCAAGAAAATGCAAAGAAGGGTTTAGAATGGACACGAGCTCTTAATAACAGATTTAGTAACTTGGATACTAGTTCTCGAATAGACTTGATGGAGAATGACAGAATATGGAATAGTATTATGAAATTATTGAGAATGATTGGTATAGATACTAATCCAGCTCTTGTTAAGGAGGCTCTTACTAATATAAAGTCTTCAGAGAATGTCAAATATACAGATCCTATTATGTTACTTTTCCCACAATTAGATATAATTTTTAGTGGGGTAGCAAGTGGGGAAGTAAAAACAGGAGATCTTATTAATAATTTTGATTCTGCATATACTTCTATTGCAAGTTTAATAAAGGATGTAGGAGAAGATGCATTTGAGAGGTCTTTTAGAGATGGAGATAAATCATACTTTTCCTATACTAATCCTAATTATATAGGAGATCTAATCAAGCAACTAAATGATACGGATGAAAGGAGATTTAAGGAATTTATAGATAAAGAATACAAACCTTATTGGTGGTTCTTTAAGAATGAGGAGTGGAGAAATGATTGGCTGAATCAGATCATAAATTCAAGAGATATTAGAAAAGGACTCAAACATAAAGTAGTGATAAGTTCAGAGTTTCTTACTCCACAAGGTAGGACTAAATTAGAGTATTCTAGTTGGGATGAACTAGAATACACATTGATTCTTCTTACTGAGTATTTCTCCGAGCCTGAAGATAGCAGATCAAATATTAAGTGGGCATGGTATCATCTACCTATCTTATCAGATGCAGCTTCTGCCGAGTTTATAAGATTCAGAAAGTATGAAAGTGGGATTGAATATGATGAAGATGGAAATGAGCTGACTTATGATGATATTATACTTGATAAACTTGTTGAATTAGTTAATCAAGAATATGACAGAATCATGCTTGTGAGGCAGCTGGATGAAGAGTATCAGAATGGGAATCACAATGTACCTTTCATAGCTAATTACAATATAGCACGTAACAGAGATGGGAGTATAAAATCTATTGGCGGAGCAGAATTTAAGTTTCTTCCTGCTCTTAACTCATTTAGATATGAAGATGGGAAGCTATTTGTAGATAAATTAGGAGAACTAAGTAGGACTGGCAGTGGAGCAAATGTTCGATCTTTTATCAAAGATGCCCTTCGTGAGATAATGGAGAGAGGATTTGAAGAGGAATATAACCGATGGAACAGTATAGGTGTATTAGATGGGATGAGTAGAGTTGATAGTAAGTATAGTTCTGAGAGTAGGATCAGAGAAGCTTTAAGAAACTATTATTGGAATAGCAAATTAGCTACATCTCAAATTATACAGCTTGCCACTACTGACTTGGCCTTCTATAAGGATATGAAAGAGTTTCAGAAGAGGTTTAAAGAAGTACATGCTCCCTCATTAAGATTGAATACTTCCTCTACATATAAAGGAGAAAGAACTGGAAGGGATTTTGAAAGAACTATATATTTGAAGGATGATGAAGTTGTTTCCTCTGTTATACAAGACATCGTAGAAGTAATAATGGAGAAACATAACAAGGGAGAGCTCTCTGACTATGATACTGCCTCCATCTTATCTAAATATGGATATACTAACTATTCTACTAAGAATAATAGGGGAGAGAATATTCAATATGTTAAGATAGGTAATAGTGTAGTAGAAACATCTGCAGTGAATGTAGCAGACGCTCAAGCCTATAGAAGTTTAAGCTCTTATAGGGCTATTCTGGATATGCAGGGACAATGGAATGATGATATGGAAAGAGCTTATAATAATCTTCAAAGTGGCACTTGGAATGCTGAAGATTTCAATATTATCTGGCAAACTAAGAAACCTTTTGTATATTCTCAGATTGGAAAGGAAACTGGGATAAATGGTTATGAGAATATTAAAGTTCCTGTCCAACATAAAAACTCTGAGTTTCTACTGCTTGCTGTTAATAAACCTATTGGAGGAGTACTAGGGAAATCAGATAAATTAAGAGCCATCAATGAGTTTATGGAAGAGAATAATATTGATGTAGTTCAGTTTGAGTCTGCTGTAAAGGTAGGTAAACAAGGAGTTATTGATTTGAACTCAGTACACTCTTTTAATGAGACTAAAGAATATCTAAAAAATGCTACTATAAAAAATGGAATAGAGAATCCTAATGTTGTTCATAAAATTAGCTACGAACATTATGGAATACAGACCTTAACACCAGAACATTCTACGGATGCTACTCAAAGTGTAGGGACACAGATTAGGAAATTGATAGCTGCCGATATGCCAGATGACCCTAATTTTAGGGTGATCGTTGATGGTAAGAAACTTGCTAAAGGGGAGTGGTGGAGCTTGTACAATGAAGTGATCACTGAAAATATTCTAGATTCTTATCTTAAAGAGGCTGAACGCTTTAAACTTCCAAGTAGTGTAGAAAAGATCTTACATGATAATATCAGAGGAGATCAGAGATATGGGATAGATACTTTGAAGTCTTGTACTATTAATAAACAAGGGGAATTCAATATCCCATTGTTTGAACCCTTGGAGACACAGATGATACAAAATCTGCTTACTAGTACTTTAAAGCAAAGTATCACGAAGCAGAAAACTAAGGGAGGATCTCTGATACAAGCCTCAGATTATGGTATAACTGATAAACCTAAAATAGTTTTCGAGGGAACAGGAAAGAATAAAAGAATTAAGTATATAGAATGTTATATGCCTGCTTATTCGGAGTCTTTCTTCTCAATACTAGGAAAGAAGGGAACTCATGAATTGGATATAAATAAATTAGATACAGAGCTTAGAATTGCAATAGGGTATAGGGTACCAACAGAGAATGCATATTCAATGATTCCCCTATATATCAAGGGATTCTTACCTCAGCAAAATGGCTCTGCTATTATACTTCCAGACGAAATTACTACTATTGCAGGATCTGACTTCGATATTGATAAGGTATTCATAATGTTACCTGAATTTGACATAATTGAATATGACTATGCCAGAGCTAAAAAGGATTTTAAGGCAGAACAAAAAGTGCTGGAAACTCTGGCACCCTTATTTAAAGAGGGAAATATTCTCGAAGATTTGGCTAATAGCCCTATTGAATTTAAGGAATGGTTTAATGACAATAGAGAGAACTATAGGCTTCCTGTTCCACGGATTGAAAAAGTTAGATATGATTTTAATAAAGCTCCTAAGGATAATAGTTTAAGAGCAAGAAATAATCTTCTTATTGATATGATGTGGGGAGTTCTTACTCATCCTGACACTGCCTCTAGAATCCTTAATCCTGGTAGCTTTGATTATCAGAAGAGAGCTGCAAGGATAGTAAGAATTCTAGAGATGAGCTCTGAAAAGGATCTAAGATCTGAACTTGGTCTCAAAGAAGGATCTATCATAGACTATCTAATGTCATTGGATTTGAGTGTTCTAAATAAGATGGCTTCAATATTTAGTAATAGGTTAGATCCATTAGCACCTAGTACACAGACCTATTTTCATAGGCAAAATATGACTGGTGCAAATCTAATTGGTATCTATGCCAATCATAATGCTAACCATGCCTTGATGCAATACACAAGATTAGAACTGAATGAAAATGGTAGTTTCAAGCTCAATGGCAAGACTCTTACTTCATTACATTCTATTATGAATGATGATAAAGAGTATATCTCAAAGAATAATGCAGGATATCTTAATGCATCAGTAGATAATGCCAAAGATCCTGTTTTAGCTGATATTAATCAGAATATGTTTACTGCTGATGCTACTATGTTATTATCCAGATTAGGGTATAATCCTATTGAGGTTGGGTTACTTATAACACAACCTATTGTTAAAGATATGACACAGACATTTTTCAAGACAAGAGGTAGCTCCAAGGAGCTAATAATGTCCCAAGTGCTTGATGAGTATCAGAATAAGGCAGCACTCTTAGGAGACATATCCTACGATTATTTTAAGGGGAATGATTTTTCCATTGAAGATCTAGCTAATGATATCATGATGTTTAAAGAATTGGATAATATGTCCTCCAGATCTAAGATTAATTTCTATAAGAGGCAGACTGCTGTTGGCTATTTATTCAAGAGGATTATGAGAGATGCTGATTATTTAAGCAATCTAGTTCAATCTACTAAGTTTGACACAGATAGAGGAGGAGCAGGTCCTACTATTGCCCATACTGAGATTCTTATGCAAAGAGCATCTAATTTCATAGAATCAATAGATGCAGATGAGAGATTCCCATTAAATGGTGCTAAAATAATTGTAGATAATATTCCTCTTGATTCCAGTGTTGAGGTATTAAGAGATAATATATTGAAATCTCCTCTTCCTTTCCTCCAAGCATTCTATACTCTTGGAGTTAAGCAGTCAGAGAATCTTCTGGGAAAATATTTTCCACAGTTTACACCATCATTTAGGGAAGTTATAGACACTTTGAGGAGTTATACCAGAACAGGAGTATTGGATGCTAAAACTATGAATAATATTTATAATGACTTGATAGCTTATATTATGTCTAAGACTCCTTTCTTTGGAGACGAGGCTACAGTGTCCTCTAGGGAAAAAAGGAGATGGTTTGTAACCCAATTTCCACAGCACTTTAAAGAAGTAATCTCCAAAAATGAAGATATTGCTAACCTTGATTTCATTAAAGGATTGAGAGTTATTAGATCTGATTCCAGCCCTGTAGATGTTTTAGTTTTTAGGAATGCTGGAAGGCTGAATCCCTCTCTAAAGGAGAAATATACTAGAGATTGGGAATCTTTGCTATATATGGATAACCCAGAGGCCCAGAAGTTGGCTCTAGACTTGATAAGATATGAGTATTATAGGAATGGGTTTGCATTTGGACCATCAACTTTTACTCACCTAGCTCCAATGTCTGTAAAATTAGCAATCCCTGATTACATAGATACCTTGAGGAGTCTATTGATAAATGAAGATGACTATTCAGATTTTGTAGATCAGTATGTTTATAATCATTTGGATAATAGAGCTTTAGTTCCGATGATACCTACTGGTACTACAGTTAAGTTTACAACAGATAAGGGAAGATTGAAATCTACTGTTGAATTTACGATTGGTCCTGATTCCAATCCTTCTGATAGAAAGGTAGTAAAGAACTTTGTAAGAATAGGTAGTCTTACAGCATATGATTTCCGTAACTTCATAGCCAAAATGCATGATGGGAAAATTGTCTATTATAGACTGGAAGAGTCCTCTAATGATACTGCTGTCTACAAGAGAATATTTCCTCTTGGAGTTAAGAACAATTTCATTGAATATGAGTATGGTAAAGATGTAGAAGAGATTGAATCTATATTTTCTAAAGATACTGAAAAATACAGTGACATTACTTCGGAAGATGACTCTACCTCTTTAGAGGATCCTTCAGAAGGTGACTCGATGGAATCAAGTAATCTAAGAGCTGAAGATCAGGACTTAATCAATAAAGCCTTTAATGAGGTATATGGAACTCCTCTTGAAGGCTATACTATGGAAGATGATATTTTATCTATACAACCTAATACAGAATATAGGGATGCAAATGGAGATGTTATTTGTGGAGCAATGAATATAAAATAGGAAATATATGGCTAGAACTTGTGCATTAATTCCTCAAGTTACTAATAGTAAAGGCCAGAAAGTAGACAGCAAGCTCTTTAAGGGCTTGCTGGACTACACTGGCAATAATAGAGAGGAAGCAGTCAGACTTTATCTAATTACTAAAAATGCTGACTTTATTAGAAACTGGAATCCTAAGTTTACTCTGGATGATAATAATGAGCCTAAAATTCGAGATCTACTTAAAGAATTACCTAAATATGGCGAAAAAATTTCAGAGGCCAAAGTTATTGAGATGCTTAATAGAGAAGTAGGATACTATAAAAGAGGGTTAAACAGACCGGCACTTTGGATAAACAATGATGAGAACTATCGAAAGTTACTTCAGAAAGCTATATCTTTTAATCAAAATTCCGATTTTAGAGATAACTATGTAGCCAGAATTACTAAAATTCAGGACAATGAATCTTCCAGAGAATTCATAGGTATAGAAGTCAGGAAGAGAAATAAGATGTTGTCTCTGGAAGCTGATAAAATGGAATATAATACAAACCTTAACAATAGGCTAAGAGAGATTCTGGAAGCACATGGAGTTAAAATAGGAGCATTAACAGACTTAGAGGAAAGATTGGGAGTAAATGGAGTAGCAGACTTTGATACAGCAAAAGTATCAGCTGATGGAATGATAGAACTAATAAGATTAGCTAATGGAGACAGAGGAGAGAGTGCTCTCCCAGAAGAATTTGCTCACTTTGCTCTAGAAGCTTTAGGTGATCATCCACTAGTCAGCAGACTTATTAATAATCTGCATTCTAATAATCTGGTAGAAGAGATATTAGGAGATGAGTTCAATACTTATAATACTTTATATAATGGAGATACTGCTAAATTAGCTAAGGAGGCAGCTGGTAAATTACTTGCTAAGCACCTATTGAATACAGAGCCTATAGAACAGAAGCCCTATAAAAACTTATTAGAAAGAGTAATAGCAGCTATTAAGTCTCTCTTTAAGACTATAGGGGCTACTCAGGTGCAAAGAGCTATCTATCAAGCAGATACTCATTTTAAGGAATTAGCAAGGGATATTCTTAGCGGGAGGCTTGATGAGGACATTAGTATTGATAATATAGCATCTGGAGATAAGCTCTATCAAATAAGTGAGAGAGTACAGAGAGATAAGAAACTTCTTACAAATATAATTGAAGTGGAATCGAAGAGATTGGAAATTTATGGAAAAAGAAACCCAAAGAGTCAATTTGATGCAAGGCAGAGAGAGCTTATAGACAATCTTCAGTTAATGCTTGATGAAAACAATGAAATTGAAGGGGTTTATTCTTTCTTATCTAGTGCTCTTGAAGAGCTTGGGAAATTAAGTAATAGGCTCTCATCTATCAGAGATAATTCAAGTGGAGATATTAAGAAGGAGGCTTCTGTACTTAGGGATATAAGGAATTATATTTACTCTTATGGAGATATTATTGAAGAGATAAGGGATGTGTTATTAGATGAAGAGAGATATAAGGATAATAGATATGGACAAAAAGTCAGAGTAGCTTTGAATGATACTGCTTCTTTAATTGCTGATTTGAAAGCCAGCTATAATAAGACAGCAATGCCTTTGTTCTTAGATTTTCTAAAGCCATTTATTGGAAATCAAATAGAAATATCATTTGGAAAATATAAAGGCAAAACCATGACAGTTGAAGATTTGATGACTGCTGTTGATAAAGATATATCAATTTTTGATAGATGGTTAGATAGTATGGCAGATTCTTCAGATGTTATATTAAGAGTAGTAGATCAAGCAGTCAAAAGAAGTAAAGAAAATGCTAGGACTGAGACTTTAGAAGTAATGAAACAGCTACAGGCAGCTACTATTAAACTTGAGAGAGCAGGTATTAAGGATACTGATTGGATGTTTGAAAGAGACAGTAATGGTAATATGACAGGATATTATATATCTGAGATAAATTGGCCATTATTTAAAGAAAAGAGGGATGAATTTATAAAGTCTCTTGATGAAAAGTATGGTGAAGTTCCTATAGGGGAAGATACTATAAAGTATAATAGAGAACAGTGGGATTGGATAAAGAATAATATGGAGAGAGTAGATGGTAAGATGGTGCCAAAGTTATCTCTATATACTAATTCCAAGTTTAACCAACTATCTAATGCCCAGAAAGAATATTACAATACCGTCATGGATATTAAGGCCAAACTAGATTCTTATTTACCTGAAAAGAGTACTAATCTTCTTAATGCTGTTAAGATAAGAAAAGACTTCCTAGAAAGAGTTAAATCATCTGATGATATTAAGTCAGGAGCCAGACAAGTCTGGGAAAGTCTTAAAGATCTTGTTATTAGAAGATCAGATGATACTGACTTTGGAGATAAGAATATCATGATGGATTTTGAAGGTAGAGAAGTACAAACTCTTCCTATATATTATACAAGATTGAAAAAGGGAGAGAGCCCTAATGATATATCGACTGATATAGTCTCTACTTTAACAGCCTATGCAGCTATGGCTAATGATTACAAAGAGATGAATGAAATCATTGATGTACTAGAAGTAGGAAGGTCTTTAATCAAAGATAGAGAAGTAACTCAAACAGATGGTGACAAACCTTTGGTTGAGAAGTTCAAAATATTCGGTAGAACTATTGAGAATAAGCTGACAAAGAGTGGAGGTGATACTAATATTAGTAATAGACTTGATGATTTCTTTGATATGCAAGTGTACAATAGGTATATGAAAGATGAGGGGACTTTCGGTAAGACAAATATAGATAAAGGAAAGGCAGCTAATCTATTAAATACTATCACATCCATAGGTAATATGGCCCTCAATACTCTTCTAGCAATCTCTAATGTAGCTACCGGAAAGGTAATGATGAGAACTGAAGCTTTTTCCAGAGAATTCTTTACTGAAAAAGATGTTCTTAAGGCTGATAAGACTTATGCAAAAGAGTTGGCAGCTTTCCTTGGAGAAATAGGGAATAGAGTTAAGATTAGTAAATTAGCATTATGGAATGAGAAGTTTAATGTAATGCAAGATTATGAGCAGAATATAAGAGATCTTAATTTTGACAGGAAGACTTGGTTCAGTAGACTATTTGGTATGAACACTCTGTTCTTTTTAACTAATGCTGGAGAACACTGGATGCAGACTAGAACATCACTAGCTCTTGCTAATGCTTATAAGATGAGAGCTCCTAATGGTAAGATTGTGAGTCTGTATGATGCTATGGAAGTAGTTCCTATAGATCCAAGTAACAAAAAAGCTGGAGCAAGACTGCAACTGAAAGATGGATACACAAAAGAGGATGGTACTCCTTTTACTAAAGAAGATGAGTATAAATTTAGTAGGAGAAGTGCCGCACTTAATGAGAGAATGCATGGTATTTATAATAAGGCTGATAGGAATGCTCTTCAGAAATTAGCTTTAGGTAGGTTAGGAATGATGTATAGGAAATGGATGAGATCTGCATATAATAGAAGGTTCAAGCCTGCATCTTATAATTATGATTTGGATGCATGGACTGAAGGATATTATAGAACCAGTGGTAGGTTCCTACTTCAATTAGCTAGAGATCTAAGAGAAGCTCAGTTTAATATTGCAGCCAGATGGAATGAGCTTACCACAACAGAGAAGGCTAATCTAGCCAGAGCTATGACAGAAGTAGGTCACTTTGCTGTAGTAGCCACTATATTAGGCATTATTGACTGGGATGATGATAAAGACAGACCTTGGGCAATGAAAATGGCTGAATATCAGGCTAGAAGATTATATACTGAAATTGGAGTGATGATTCCTGGTAAATCTATGGTTACGGAAGGATTGAGAATATTGCAATCACCTGCAGCTGGCATTAATACTATACAGAATATCTTGAATCTTACTAAATTACTCAATCCTATGAATTATATGGATGAGTTGGAATATGGAAGATATAAGGGGCATAGTACTGCTTATAAAGCATTCTTCGATTCTCCTGTAATTCCATTCAATAAGACTATTTATAGGGGATTACATCCCGAAGAAGCCATATCATTCTTTAAACAACAATAATTATGATATTTATTATTGATATATTACTAACTATAGTAACATTCATAATAGCCTCATTCCTATTTATGTGGCTGTCTGGAGAATCAAGATCTGATGATGACTTATAATGAAAAAGGGTAAAGGAAACTCTCCTTTACCCTTATTTTTTTTTTACTAAGTTATATATTAGAAGCTATAGCATCTAATTGCTTGATCTCTTTCTTCTTGAGATATAGAATCAAACTTCTCAGATGTCCAACCCTTATTTAAAAGGGCTTCTCTAATTTCATTATCTAATGTATCGAAGGAAGATTCTACAGATTTTCTTAAACTAATAGGGGAAACTCTATAATCAGCCTCAGCATATTTTCCCTCATTTATCATTTGATAATAAGCAATAAGATGGGGCTGTAACTTTTTCCAATTAGATACCTTAATCCATAAATCCTTAAAGAAACTTCTAATTTTATTGAGTAACCCTCCCTCTTGTCTAGTCATTACGTATTCCCTGAATCCTTCTGCCATAGCCTCTTCAAGAGATAGATTATCTTTATCCCCATACATCCTTCTAGCTTCATCATAAAGAGCTTGCCTTTCAGATTGGTCAAGAAGTAGGTCAAATACTACATGAAATGCTTCATGATAAGTAGTTCCTTCTGCAGCTATATCAGATAGGGTAATTATTCCATTGTTGAATTGGCCCCAGGCAACAGTTCCAGATTCTCCCACTTTAATAAGTCCAGAAAATATCTTCACTCTATCCTCTTTAGACAATTGAGGCAGAACCTTATCTAACCAAGACAGTTCTTTTTCTCTGTCCCATGATGGTCTATCAGTATCTACCTCTCTAAATTTGGTTAAATCTAGATCTGGCTCAAGTTCATCATCCTCTTCAGTAATAGCCTGCTCTGCCTGAATAGTCTTCCTTGCACCAGTAATAGAGGAGGGAGCAGAAATTATAGTAGCTGGAGTATCTTGTATATTTGCTTCTACAGACCTAGGGGTATCTACCTCTAGGTTAGACATAATGGTTTTCTCATCAGCCATATCCTGCACTCTCTGAGGATTCTTACTGAGAACCTTCTCAATAGTATCCTTAACCTGCTGTTCACTCATAGTTAAAGGATCATTCTCAATAAGAGTAAATGAATTGCCATTAGGAAATACTACTAAATATGAATTACTAGCTACATGAGGAGCTTCTTCATTAAATCCTTTGGTAAAATTAGGAATTTTGGTCATATAAATACCCACCCCATTTATCTTGCCAATAGGAGTTAAATATCCTCTATATAACTTACCGTCATGAACAAAATACCCTACTTTAGATCCTTCAAGGTTATATTCAGGCAATACATTATTAATAGGTTCCTGAGTTTCATTTGTACTATTAAATATAGGTAATGAAGAATCTACTTCAGTAGAAGTATTAGCTCTAACAGCACCAACCAATGGAACATTTACAGTAGGATTGTACTTAATTATTATACCCTTTTCTTTCGTTACACCTCTAATACTATTGTCACTGCTATAGTCTAATTTAAAAGGCAGAATAGCTAAAGTAGTAATAGGAGTATGATACTGAGATTCAAATAGATTCTTATAAACACTCAATTGGAGTGTGTAATAATCATAATTACTCATCCTTTGAGATGGAGCTTTTGTTCTAAAGTAATTTACTCTCTCCCCATATTTATTAGTAAAGTCATGAAAACTGTATTTACTTGTCTTGACATCATATATTCTAAAGTTTCCATCAGAATCTACTGAAAGAATATCTACTTCTCCTGCAACTCTTGTCCCATCCTCATACTTCTGAAAGAGCACAATATTATTAGTTAGGAACCTCTCCCCCCTTACCTCCATATTAGATCTTATCTCAGTTAGAGAGTCAATGAGTTCTGAGAAAGCTTGACTATTCATATTAGATGGTCTAATAGGAGTCTCATTGGATGTGAAGAATTTTCTAATTGTACTATCTATCATACCACCTGCATCCAAAGCTCTTTTAGAGTTAGTACCAGACATGCTATCTTGTATAATAGTAGCTATTTCATTCCTACTCTTTACATCAGTCCTATTATTATAGAGGGTTAAATCTATTTTATAATGGTTACCTAAATTAGCCAGATAATTATTAAACTTATTAGGATCATCTGCTAATTGTGCTAATTTAGTTCTCACTTCTTTCAGAGTATCCAATTGCTTCTTTGAGATTATCCAATTATCACCTAATTTTTTATGTACCCTATCATAAGCATGATACTCACCATCATCCTCTAATATATAATAGTAGTCACTATCAGTCCTATCCTTATCTACCTTTCTTTGATTTTCAGCTATACTAGCTATTACCTTTTTAGTATCAGCAACTGCATCCTCTCTTACTGCTATCTTAGATTTGACCTCTTCTACCTCTTTTCCTGTCAGGTATTTCTGAGTTTCTCTATTGAGTACTTTACCACTAGGTAGTAGTACCTTATTATCCCATATCATAGAGCCATTAGACGCCTCTCCAAAATTATTACTTGTCCAAGCCAAATCATTAATTAATTCAGCATTCTCAGGGTGAATTTCCTGTCCATTACTATCATAAATAACTCCTCTAGTTAAATCTGTATAATAGGTAATTCCTCCCACAATGATTTTAGTGCCAGGAATAGAACTATCTAGTCCCCCTACTGGATTCTGAATCTTTCTTGTAACACCGGGAGATACAGAAGCAGGACTTATTGAAGCATGTAGATTACCTTCCACATCAAAATAATCAGTGGTAAACCAGCTACTTATTACTCTGGCATCAGAGATATTCGAGGTAAGTACATTTGAATTAATCAGCATATTATTGTACCCACCACTATTTATCATACCAATATTTACCTGAATGGGTAAATCAAGATTAAGAAGAGCCTCTAATATTTGCTGAGAAGCAACATTAGTATCTACTGCAGGCTGACCTTCTCTGATATCATCAGTAGTAAATATACTACCTATGAAATTAGGATCATTTAATACTACATAAGTAGTATCCTGTTTCCTAACTCTCTTTCCATTAATATTCTCATATACTTCTTCTCCTCTAGCATTTCTATATGTCTTAGTAAACCTAATACCACTCCCATTCTCCGAAGAGAACCAATCAATATGTATGGTTCTAGTGTCTCCATTAGTGTCTATGTATAAATATTTCCTTAGCTCATTCATAGCTTCCGTGACGTCTACCTCATTATTAGAAGAAGCTAACATATTGATGGCTTTTGATATGCTTTTGAATATCGGAGTATTCTGCACTTGGACATCTTCAGGATCAAATTCTTTCTTATTAAAGTGCTTTACTCTTATGGCAGCTGGAGAATATTTCCCCGCAGCATTTGGTATAAGAAGATATAGTCTGCCTTCTTTATTACTCATATCTACAGGTTTAATAACAAGGCTATCATCTAGTTTATTATTAGTCGATAATGTACCATTTCTAACTATACCGAAAATAGCAGGTCTCCCTGGCGCAGATACATTGGGAATGTCAGCTAGACTCCTCTCCTCTGTGCTATAAGGAATCTTTCCTATCATTATCTTTGATACTCTAGTAGTAGGAGTAGCTATGAATCTCTTAGTCTTATCTCCTAGTTCTCTAAACTCCTTTCTTATTCTCTCTTCAAGAGCCTGCAATCCTTCATATCTATTTACTGAATATTCAGATTCATCAAGACTGCCTATTACCTGATTATTCTTAGTATCTATAAGGAAAATAGTATTATCATTAAAGCTAGGATCAATCATAAATCCCACTTCATCTCCTACTCTAAGATTACCTTCATTAACGTAATTAAAGGCATTATTATCTCTAAGATAATTATATAGAGCATCAAAATTTACTCCCTGTTGCCTTTCAGGAGCTACTATATTAAATGGTCTAAAATCACCTTCTTTGCTAGCTTCAATGTGTATCTCAGGTATAGAGGGCCTATAATAGAGTCTACTATTTGTAGGTCCTTTATTTACAGACTGGATAGGTTCTATCTTATCATTAAAGCTCTTATTCTCCTCTTGAATATTAGAAAATTCTATATCACCGACAGGTGAGACATAGGAAGAAACCATAGAAGAGCCAGCATTAACAGGAGGGATAGTAGTAGTTTCACTACTTCCTGTAACATCCGATACTGGTGCGGTAGGATTAGGAGAACCCTTTTTCCTTAATACTCTATAATTCCTAGAGAACTTATCTCTAAACTTTTCATCATTATTGACTTGATTCAAAGCTTTAAGTAAAGCATATTGAGCCTCCTGAAATTTGAGAGTATTCTGTTCAGGAGTCAGAGCCTCATCATATGTTGCATCCTCATCATTCAGATAGGGAGAATTGGGATTAGCTAGTTCATTCAAATTATTGGAACGTTCATATTGATTCTGCCATATCTTTAAAGCATCCTCTTTTATTGCTTGCTCTTCCTGAGAAGAATTCAAAACCTCCCTAAGCTTTATATTATAATCTTTTGTTTCTTTATAATTTCTTGCTAAAGAACTCCCCTCATTGTTCAGCTCCTCAACTGCCTCATCTCTTAGAATAGTATGCTGGTCGTCATTAAAGGTTTTTCTAAATTCTGACAGTGTGGTAGCTTGAGATAATCTAGACTTTATATCATTTCTTACTCTAGTTGCTTCCTCCTCTACTCTCTTCTTAGCAGCATTATTTCTTTCTCTCTTTGATTTCTTAGGATTTGCTATAATATCTTTTAAGGATTTATTAATACTCTCAAGTCCCTTACTGATCTTATTCAAATCTCCAATCTTATTAACTAATGACTGCTTCTCATCAAAAGGTATAGAAGGGGAATCGTCATTAAGTAGGGCATCTACAGTAGCTCTAAATGAAGGGCTAGAAGCTAAAGTCTCTATCATGTCTTCTTTAGTAGAGAATCTGTACTGAGAAGATAACTGTGGAGAGGGCTCTAGAAGAGAATTTATACCTTCATATATTTCATCAGATAATTGGTCATATCTAGATATATGATCCCTAAATTGCTGCTTCAAGAATAAACCATTTTCTAAAGCCTCTTTATCCATATTAGGGTAGTTCTCTTCAAATGATTGCTTATCTTGGCTATAAGTATCAACCTTAGACTGTAGTGACTCTATCCTTTGCTGTAATATAGTTCTTACAGATTCTATATCCATAGCATTGCCATTCTGCATGAATGGTCCTTCTCCATCCTTAGAGGTCTCCTGTATAATAGAACTTATTCCTTCATCTGATAAATCAACTGAATTCCCAATGAGTTCTTTTAAATAGTTTAAGTCTCCAGCATCATCAAACATCATAACATCAGAGATGAATTGAGCAGACTCTGCTGTTTTATAATTATATGTATCATCAGAATCCAAAGCTCTATTCATATCATCCTGTATAGCCATATGCCTGACAAGGCCATTATAGTAACTATTAATCTCTTTGCTATTCTGTAACCTTGTGTTTATTTGAGTAGCTAGTTCTTGAGCTTCTGAAGCTTGATTATAGGCTTCTCTCATCTCAATAAAAGCATTGTTCTCCAATGTAAGAGGAAATCCTCCCTTTTTCAGCATAGGAACACCTATAGCTCCTATAAGAAATCCAGACATAAAGTCTACGGCAGTATTACTATCCTGCATAGTATCAGAATATGATTTACCAAAGGCAGACCATAAGTTTGCAGTAAGCTCTCTCTTTTCTGGATTAAATATACTCTCATTAAATGTATTATAATCAGTGTAATTCTGAGGAGTGTTACTAATAACTGACTGCATGACCTCCTCAGTACCTTCAGAAAAAGCATCTAATACCTTTTTGCCTCCAGTTTTAGCTAGATACCAAGCTGCATTGTCAGTAGAAAAAGCATCTCCAGTTCTCTTTAAAGCTCCTTTTAGTCTCTTTGCAGTTCCAAATCCTCTAGAGAAAAGATTCCCAAACTGAATATTATTAGACATAGTGAGCAGAGCTATATTAGAGGCAAATATAAAATTGCCAGCCTTAGTAGCATCATCTTCTATGTCTTGAAGAGTCTGTATATACTGATTATTTAATTCTCCTAAATCATAGCCCATAGAAGCTAATTCATTATATCTCTGAGTTGCAGCAGCTTTCTTGTAATCTACTTCTTCATTTCTATTTGAGATTGCTTCTATGCTTGCTTCTCCTATGGATGATGTAAGGGAAGGAACAACTCTAGATAAAAATTTAGGGGCTCCTGACAAAAGTTTAGATACTCCCATACCAGGTATAATCATACCTTCAGTATAACCTAGATTCTGAAATAAGTCAGCCCAAAATATACCAGATCCCATTTTACCTATAAGAGATCTATCTTGATACTCATTTCCCCTATAAATAGGAAATGCTTCTCTTGTAGATTCCTGCCATTCAACTAACTTATTATTAACCGCATTATTCCATAATCTGTCTATCTCCCCTGAACCAACAACTTCAAATATCCCATCTACTAAACCTATAACACCACCTACAGCAGTAGTACCTGCAATGACTAAGTTATTTACTAAGGCATTGCCAGCCATATCCCATCCTGATTGTTTGCGAGCCCTTAGATCATCTATAGTAAGTCCCTCATTAATAGAAGTGGGTATATCCCCTAAATACTCATCATATTTAGAATCATTCGTGAAGTATTGTCCTACATTACGATTTCTTGGCTTTGTCTCAAATGGCTTATACTCTTCTGTAAGATAAGCAGGATTCCAAACAGGAGCAACATCAGATCCTCCTATTTCTTGCTCCATATAATAATTTTTATTTTCTTCTTCCATATCCATATTTATTCAGATTCTGCAGCAAATAGCTCCAATAAGTCATACAGTGCTGTAGAGCCCATAGTTCTTATATACTCATCTCTCCTCTCTCCACCATTCAATTCATCTTGAAGAGTATTAACAGCTAGTACTCTTCCACTACTGTCCATTAAAATTTTAACTATATTGCCACTCGTAGCATCATATAGTGCAGCTCCTTGATGATTTGGAAATCCTTCGATAGGAAATATAGAAACATTAGACATATCTCTAACGTCTGCACCAGACATGATAGCTTGGTACTGTTGATGAGATATTGGTGATAAATTCCTAGCTATATTATTAGAGAAATCCCCAAGATATTCATTAGTTTTACTTATTTCCTGATTGAATTTATCTACATTTTCTAGACCATAAAGTGTATATGGTTCTCCTTCATAAACCAGCTCCAGTTTAGGATCACCTCCCTTATCTAGTACTCTAATTTGAACTTCATTAAAATCTATATCATCTAGTTGCTTATAGCTAAGGAATTTTCCCCTATTATTTACTAATCCAAACCCCTTCTTCTTAATATCTTCCCTAGAGGCAGATTTCAGAACATTTTTGATCCCAGCCCTTACCTTTTTATATTGTGTTTCATCAATGTTTAGAGGAAAGAAAGAGTTATCTTGCTTTGCTTGAGTTTGATCCAGCTGTAGGCCTATACTTATATTTTCATATGGAGTGCCTCCTAAGAATCTATATTTTTCTTCTAGTTCTGTTAGATTTCTACGCTCCTCTACTAATTTCTCTCTAGCTTTATCAAGATTTCGAGAGGCCTTTATATACTGGCTATAGCCTAGTGGTAATCCATCAGGGCCAGTCTGTATATCTACTCCATCTATAGATCTGGATAATCTGCCAGGAGATTGTATATAGGCATGTATTTTACCCATATCAAATGATGGATTGTTTACTACGCTATGATACTGTTCGAGAGCCATATCTAGCTCTCTTTGTGCTGAATCCAATCTATCTGTAGTATATCCTGTAGTAGTAGGTCTTAATCCTCTAAGAGTCTCTAACTGCTCTTTAGGCATTTCGCCTGTAGCTCCTAGCACAGCTCTCGGGGCTATTAAAAGAGATCTCTCTTTAGGAGTATCTTCTTTGCCTGAACCTCTTCTAGACAGGTAATCTCTCATAGCATAGTCATAATATTTATTATTCAGAGTCTGGTAATCAGTTTTGCCTATAGCTTCCCATAGCCCCCTTCCAGCATAATTATAGGCCCTGTCTATTAGTTCCTGATTATTCCAGTTGGGAATTTGAGAACTACCTATAACATCATCTAATATCTGCTTAAGTATAGCTTGCCCATTAGGGCTTTTCTGTAATACATCCACAATTTCTTGAGGGCTATAACCACTCCTTACTATTGATTCAAAATATTGCCCTCCTAATATATTACTCCACTTTCTAGGGTCATCTCTTATAACTTGAGAAAGATTTTTTGCAGCTTCTCCAGCCTGTTTAGCTAAGGCCTCTCCAGATTGCATTTGATATGAAAGAGAGGGATTTCTTATTAAATCATCAAGACTGAGCATAGAGGCATCAGTATTAAACATCATGGTATTATCTCTTAATAAGGCCTCTCTCTGCTCATTAATTAACTCATTCCTCCTTTGATAAGCTTGTTCTATGGGTATTATATCCTTAGAATATCTTTGTCTCATATTAAGTATATTCTGCCTACTGATAGGACTTAATCCTTCTCTTGCCAATTGCCCAGCTTGTTTCTCAAGATCATCAGAATAAGACTTATATAGGTTATAGGCATAGGGATCAGTCTGTTCATTAGCTAATTCATCCCATATATTAGCTTTAGCTGATAAATCTGCATAGGCATTTTCAATATCTTGATGGGCTTCTGTAGACATCTGTACAGGCTGTAGCATCTCAGCATAGGAAAAAGGCTTGAACTTACTATTAATTACAATATAGTTAGCTGGCATACTCACCTCCTTCTTTATATTTCCAAACAAATCCTCCTGCTGTCTTTCTATTACCCCTGCAACAAGAGCCTATATGTCTTGCATCTACTCCAATTGTCCTTTGAGCATCTTTAGCACAATCCCAATCTCTAACAAATACCCCATCTTTAGTAAATTGCATGATTTTAATTTTCCTTGCTTGAGCTATTTTGCTTTTTGTAGATGATGATAAGGGTTTGCCATAATTATAGTGTAGAGTAGTGTCTACTCTTGCACCATCACCTCCTAAAGTTCCATTATACCCATGATAGTAACTATCATGATTTTTAATTTCTTCAATCTCAAGAGAATTTAATTTGTTATTCAAGTCCTCAATGGTTTGACAAGTAACTGTATGCAATATGGAAAACTCAAAATAATCTAATCCATATTTTATAATTGCTTTACCAAATCTGCACCCTACTTTAGGGGTATGAGTTCTATGAGAGTTTATTCTCATTTTAGGATTATTAGTTTTACCTATATAGGATTTACCATTCTTGGCATTCCTAAATCTATAAATATATCCAATGTACGCCATATTATCTGTTCGGTATTGTTATATAATTTAATCTGGAATTAGATTTTCTTTTACTTGCTCTTGCAGCTTCTGCTCTTACAGATTCTTTCTTTATATCACTCAAATCTTGATACCCATTCTTATAATGGATCCTACCATCTCTGCCAATAGAGTAATATAGGGTATTGTTAGTGGAAATCATGTTTCTTGCTGTCTCTTCTCTACCTATGTCTCCAAGAGAGTCAAATAGGTTGGTTAGATTAGCAGTTCTTCCTGCAGAAGATCTCATATCTGCCCGGTCTCTTAATTGAGCCTGAGCAGTTTTTGCTTGTAACCTCAATTTATCATTTGCTTGATTGGCTATAGCAGCTCTTAATCCCATTTCAGAGTTAAATTGGTTAGTCCCTCTATTGAATGCCTCAACTCTTTCTCTTTGGGCAAGATTATACTCTTCAGCCTGCCTAGCTAAGTCACCTAGTCTACCTTGAGCATTATAATCAGCAGCTAATAACCCAGCCATAGCTGTAGCTCTGTTACCTCCTGATTGATTAATTATAGCTCTTCTGGTAGCACCAGATTGTGCATTCAGTTTATTAATATAATAGTTTCTATCTAGTGGTTTATATGTCAAATAGTTTCCTATAGGAGTATAATCTACCTCTGTAAGATTATTAGCCATATTACCTATCATATCAGCATTACCATAATCAGGTTTATTAGTTATACCCAATGCATCAGATAAAACCCCTAAACCAGAACCTATAGCAGGCGCATATCTTAACCATGATAAATCTCTTCCTTGTGCAGGAGTAGTAGGAGAAGGCCATTCTACACCTCTATTACCTCTTAAAGAGATTGTATCTGCAGTAGGAGAAGGCATTCCCACTAGATAATCTTCATCTTCATTCAGAACAGAGGGAAAGTTTTGTACTTGAATGCCTCCGTCTGGGAAAAGATGGCCCCCCTTAGCATATTTCCTAGATTGTCTTTCACTCCTAAGCTGTTCCTGTGCTTGTTGTAACTTTGTCATAGTATCTATTAAACCTCTTTTACTTATAGGATCATTAGGTCTTTCTGAAGACTCTTTACTCATTCTCTCAGCAATATCTGCGAATGAATGATTAGCATAACTTGTAGGGAGATTATGAGAAGATAGTAAATCTTTTGTAGCAAACAATCTGTTGCTAAAGATGTAATCATTAAATTTTACCTCCCCCTCTTCAACAAGATTAGGCATACCATCAGGAGCAATACCCATTGGAACACCTTCAAAGGGATTCTCTTCATGAACTCCACCATTACCAATAACAGTAACTCCATTTGAGAAGTTACCTCCATGTGTCAAGCTTCCACCGTCTGCATAGGTATTGGAAAATCTATTAGCAGCTCTTCTCTGTCTTTCTACGTATTGTGGATTTTCTCTAATAGATTTTTTAGGGGACAATACCTTTTGGAACATGAAATCGGACAATTGGTTAAGATCCGCATCTTCTTGATTCCATATTTCATATCCTGGTCTTGAGGGTAAATATTCCTCTATGAAGAAGTCTATCTGGCTTTCTATCCCATCTTTCCTATCTTTATCTTTTAAAAATTTCCTGTATCTAGATAGAGAATCACTACTTTTCGAGTCAGTAAACTGGAATAATCCATAATCCTCCTCTCCATTTTTATACTTACGGCCAGCAGTATGATCAAATCCAGATTCTCTATATATATTATCCATTATTACACCATACTGATCCTTTGTTAGTCCTTTCTTCTTAAGATAAGAAGATACTTCATTTGCCTTATTAGTATCTACATCTCTAAAGTAGAGATTATTATTTTTATCAATATTGTATATTCCAAGATCAAGAGCCGTATAATAATCATTATTGTTTAGAGCAGTTTTATATCTGTCAAGCCTGCTCTTATCTATATATCCGGATGTATTGCTAAGTAAAGAATCCCTTAACTCCATAGGTTCTAAATCTTCTATTGATGTTCCATCATATCTGGAACTTTCTCTAATAACTTTATCTCTAAAATTATCCATAGAAGATTTATCATACAAGTCATTCTCAGATTTACCAATTATAAATTCAGGAGCCTGGTATTGCCACCATTCTAATGGTCCTCCATCTGCATGTTTCCACTTAGAGGCGTTCCTAGCAAAGTTAGCTCTTTTTACCAAGGTAGATGAATACCTGTCTTTATTAGCCAATACATGCCTTGCATACTCCTGAACACCCATGCCAGCTCTTTTAGCTGCTGCTGTGAATTTACCTCTATTCTTCTTCTTGATGTGGATTTTACCTCCGTCAGCAGCATAAGCAGCCATAGCATTAATATCATTCTGAGTATCTATATTGGCAGCTCTATTCTCAAGAGAAGCTAAATTCTTGGCATTAGCTATTTTTATCTGTTGGTTATAGGCATCAGCCTGTTTCTTTGCTTTAGTATCTCCAGCAATCCACCCTCCTATAGCACTACCTAGCCCTATTACACCTCCTATAATAGCTCCTGGAAGTCCTCCTACAGCAGCGCCTGCACCTGCCCCAGAGCCTATAGAACTTAATGTGTTTCCTAGTCTCTGTCCAGTGGATCCACCTCTCACATCACTCCAAGATACTCCTTCAAGAGGAGAGTAGTTACCCCATTCACTCAATAAATCTTCATTATTATTAGCTCCGACTACATATGATTGAGCTTGGTCTATGGAGTTTTCAATATCTGAAGCATCGGCTAATTGAGCATTTTGCTTACTAGCTCCCAGCATATTAGATAAACCTGCTCCCACAGCAGAGATATTACCACTCAAAGCTGAAGCTTTATCTATTGCACTAGGAGTCTGTATATCTCCACCATCCACAAATATATTAAGTGGTTTATTGGATTTTCTTATAATTCTTCTTTTAGGCATATTATATATGTTTGATTACAAAGATAAGATACTATTATGAAAATATCAACTGTTTATATAAAATGATAAGGGTGAATAAATGAAATCATTTACTCACCCCTTAGAAAGTTATTATTCAAAATAATGGACTATCATATCATGAAGCAGGGTTTTATTAGTGTTCTGGGTTTCCATTGACAACTTGATATATAACCAAGGATTCCTCATCCTATCTCTATTATTTGAGATATCCCTTGGTATATTAGCCCTCCATATTCTGAACTTCTTTTTTAATGTTGCAGGTTTCCCAATAACATTATTAAGAGTAGAAACACCTGACTGATACTCATTCCAAGTGGTCAAAGTATCAAAGGTAGTATTAAGTAAAGAGTCTTTATTCCAAGAATCTGCTTTAAACTCCAGAGTATTGAATACTTTATCTAGAGGCATATCAGGATTAGCTATTATAGTAGTAGAGAAAGGCTGATACTTATTAAAGTACATATTATAATCTCCCTCATTATGAAGCCATACTCTATATACAGTACCTCCACTTGCAGGATTAAGAGCTAGTCCCTTATCTTTAAGATTTATAAAATAAGGAGTATGCTCATAACTATAAAAGGAAGAGAACTGAGAGAGTGGTTCTGAAAATGCTAGGCACTCATCCTTCGATATAAAGAATACATCTCCATTTACCTTGTCATAATAAGTAACAAAGCCCTTGAAATTAACAGGATCCCATATGTTTATGTCAGTTGATTTGGCATTGATCCATGAGTGGAATCCTAATCTATCAGATATATTATCGAGCTTTCCATTAAATAGAAATATTCCTTTGGTTATATCATCTATAAAATATATTCCATTAGGTGTTTCACATATTGACCATTTATTGGAACATCCCACTTTATCAGTTATATATCTTTTACCATTTACCTTTCCACTATTAGCTATCTCAATTGGTACTCCGTCAGTGGAGGAAACTTGCATCTGTTCATTATACAATACCTGGCTAATTCCTCTATCTTGAAAAGCTATGAGATTATTATTAAATCTTCTTATGGCTCTAACACTTCCTTTATCTCCATCTAGATCTAAAGTAGAAGCTAAGGTGACATTAGTCCAAGAATCCACTAATTCTCCAGCAGTCTTAGTCTTTGTCCAGGTAACTGTATTATGAAAGGTATCCAAATTTAATCTTTTTGAGCTAATGCCTCTATAATTAAAGAAATTATCAGTCTGACTATATACATCATTCATTAAATTAAAATTAGTAGGAGTCATAGCAAAGTTGGATGTTTGCCCCCTATTCCTATCATACCTACCATCAAGATTAATTCTTGTTTCACACATAAATGATATAATATCAGTTATAGCATTCTGATCTTCAAGAGTAAATGGATAAGTCTTTAGATGATCATATCTCTGATAATACGTATCTCCTTCTGTCCACCTAATAAAAACTACATCTTTAGGATAACCATCTGCATCAACAAGAGATACAGGCTCTCCAGCAGGAAGCCATTGATTATTCTCAAATGCTTCTTCAGTTTGACCTCCAAATTTATTCTGGACATTATCATTATATAGCTCAGCTAACCATAACCAACCAAATTCTGGGCCATATCCAGATTTAGAGCCATTCTTGATTATTGGAATTTGAATATCCAGATAATCTTGAGAAACCCCTACTGCTTCAGAATCGGACCAGAAAGGCTTATGATTAGACAGATCAGCATTCTCATTGTTTATAAACCAATTAGCATTTCCAGACCCCACATCATTATCCATGAGAGTAGGTAGTATCCTTATCTTATGGTCAGATGTGTAATTAAGAGCTAAGACTGCATGAGGAGTAGATTTATATTTCATACTAACAGGATCTGTTCCTGTAGATTGTTTTGCATCTGATTCTGGTAAGATTGCATAGTCTCCAGAGAATATAGAGTGCAAATAATTTGCACTCTGCCTCAACCCGGTAGTCACAATGGGATACCCATCCTTTTTCTCTCCTACTAAAGGATAAGTAATAATTTTATCAACATTCCCGTAATAGTTTATATCGTTAAGTCCTGAATTTTCAGGAGCGGGAACTCTGATTAAAGATACCTCGTTTGAATCAAACATAGAAACTCCTGATATTCCTGTCTTAGTTGTACTACCAGCTGTATAAGCGTACCATATATCTGAAGGGTTAAAGTAATATGAATTTAAGGAGAACCTCAGATTAGAAAGTTTCTTCTTATCTAACATAGCTGACCTATACCCTTCAGTAGCATTCTTAGTATTATTAAGAGATCCATTCCTATGAAATGGGTATACTACAAATCCAGTTGGAGCTAATGTGGGGTTATCTGTAAGAGCTCCACTAAGTTCGTCTAGCCAAAAAGCACCTGACATAATACCTCTATATCCAAATCTGGAGATATTCTCTACCCCTACGGGTTCTTTATAAAATCCTATAGCTGTGGTATCTTGTCCTTTATAATTAAGTGGTGGAGTAGAGGTTTGAATATCTATATCTCCAACAAAAGAAGTTATGGGAACAAACCCTACTATTCTGAGTTTTAAGCTAGAACTATCTATACTTCTAACATTCATATCAAATTCAATATCAGGAGAGTGGAAAGTTAAGATAGACTGATCTACATAAAAGTTCTCTTTATTTTCTGATACCCACTCTGATGTTTTGATATTATTAGACTCTATTGATATATAAGGATTAGTAGGAGGATCATAAATACACTGTATTTCCGCCTTTCTGTCATCATTTGATGGAATAGGATAATTATGCCTGAACTCTGCCCATGCTCCTCTGTTAGTTGTATCTATAGTCACTGTGAGATCATAATCTGTAGCAGAATGCAGTTCCCCTTTACCATTATACATAATCCCAGCTCTGGAATTAATAAAATTCACCAAATTACCTGTATCCCTACCATTAGTATCGGCGCTATAATCATCACCAACCTGTTTATAATGGAATGCCTTACGTTCATCAAAAGGGGCATTAGCTCGGACGAACCAAGAGGATTGGGAAAATGGAGCATTATTATATCTATCCTGGACATTATAAACAGTAGGGCATAATATTCCCTGACAAATACACTCTCTATCATATAATGATGGGAATACTATTAGTGGTCTTACTCTAATATATCCTTGAGATAATAGCTCATTAATAATTGTTCTATTTTTAAATAAAACATCACATTGAATTAAATTAACTATTTCTTTACTTGAGTAGTTAGAATCTATATGAACAGTATTCCTTACATCCTTTACCCATACAGGCTCTGACCATTTTCCAGTATAATGTTGGAACTGAACCCCTAGCCTATATGTTTCAAGATACTTGAATGTCTTAATCTGATTAGATGATAATTTTAATTGATTATCATAGGGGTAATATCCAGATACATCTGGAGAGTCAAGAGCTTTCCCTATATCACTAAAGGTAGGATTTAATGATTGGCAATAATCTTTAACCGAAGAACTTATTAATCTGCGATTTAATGTTACATCACCTAAAAACAATGTATTATCCTTTTGTGCTATAGTGCCCCCCACTATTTCTTCCCCACCAACATACAAAAGCTCTGTAGGATCTATTATATCTCCAGATTCTCCAGTGTCTGTGTAGGATACATGACTCTTAGAATAGTCATCAACTTGTATATAAGTTGATGGATCACCTAATATATGATTCTGATAATATATGCGTGTATCTCCCTTAATACCTGGATTAGACACTATGATTTCTAGAGTTTTCCCCTCCTCTATATATACTATATTCCCTCCAGGTAAAGAGACTTGACTATACTGAGATGAATTAAGCACCCATTTATAAACAGGATCTGTACTTTCATTCGGTATAAGTGTCAAGGATGTATATGACCCTGATGAAACACTCAAAACTCGTATATCTTCTGTGTTATATATGTCAGCTACATAAGGTAAGCTATATCTACCAGGGATACCAATTGCTAAGTCTACTACTCTTCTTGTAGTTGGGGTGGCATCTATAGATGTTCTATGTATAGAATATATTCTAACATACTCAAAATTCTTATCAACTTTATCTATAGCTATATTAAAGCTATTCCCTATCTTGTCTTCAGGATTTGCTCCTCTACTGTTATAAGATATATAATATAGAGGAGAAGTATAGAATATGTTGCTTTCCTGTGCATAACTGTTTACATAGGTAAAAGCATATTGTATCACCCCTGGACTAAAGTTTCCATTAGTTACAATATCTCTACTAATATTAATGACCTCCTGAAGTTGCAACTTCTGAACAAAATCGAATGAAGTATCAGTCCACTTTTGGATTATTTCATCAGCAGCCATTATATTAATAACTCTTGGTTGATTTAAGCCATCTACCCAATACACCTTCTTTATGTCAGAATTCTCATAAAAACATAAAGTTTCAATAGGATGATTAGTGTTGAATCCTAGACTCCCCTGATATAATATTTTCCCCTCTAAGTCAGAGTTCTCATTAAACCAGAGTTTATAGATTCTATCATCAGTAGAAACATTCTTAGCAGTAGTGAATATTATCCAATTATCATCAATCTGAGCTTGGCCAATAGGAGTACCTGATAGAGTAGGACCGATATTCTCTATGTCAGTTGTCAAATTTCCTTTTTCATTTACCATACTGAATAGAGTGCTCTCATCAGTAGGCATTATCCTGATATTTCTATTCTCATAGGCGTATTCTGGACTGAAAGCAGAAGCACTTAAGTCTCTCTGCATTCCTTTTATTCTAAAAGATATTGATTTTAGCATAGTTTACTGTAGTTTTAATACTTCCTTAGTGCCATTATTTCTAAATCCGGTTCTATGTTCTGAATCTCTCAGTATAAGAGTTCTCCAAGAATTAAAGAATGATTCAGCCTTATCTATAGATAATCTATTAAATTCAGACTGACAATCTCCTACCGCCCAAGCATACTCCTGTTGTGTATTCTGTAATACTGCCGGACCTATCTTTCCTAGATCAAAAAGTATAGTAAACCACTGTTTTTTTATATATAACTCTAGAGCTCTAGTATAACTGCTATTATCTGGAAGTAATGGGTAGCCTTCTGAATCTGTAGCAATGGCTAAATAAGCCACTTCAATCTCACCTTCTTTAATAGAAGTGTATATGATATTTCCCTGAATCTTATAAGTTAGATCTGTAAACTCTTCTTTGGATGCCCTGCATTCACTCATATGGAATGAGTCTGAAGAGTATCTAAAGGTTGGTCCATTTAATTTTCTAACTTGAATCATCTGGCTATAATCACATGGTAGTAAAGCTCTATAATTTTCTATATCAAGTATTTCAGTTTTTTCTACAAACATATTTGGAGTTCCTACTATTCTCATAAAATCTACAGTAAATGCAACTGCCTGCTCTAGTGTAACATCCTGCATTAATGGATGCTGCATTATCCTGTCCAAAATATATCTGATATTAACATAAGATTCTGCCATAGTAGTATATATTAAATATTAAGATAGGCGCTATGCCCTTTTAAATTAAAAGCATCAGGCAATTTTCTTTCCTTTATACTCTCCTTTAACCTTCTTTTTAAGTCTCTATTAACATTAAATTGATAGAATGTTTTATTAGTATATTCTGCTACATACCTATTATAGTAGACTCTATATACTTCTTTCTCCTCTGCTTTAACGAGTGTTTTATTTTTAAAGGATTCCTCGTCTTCATACCAGAGCTTAATAGTCCTGTCCCAATCAATGGGTAAATTAGTCTTGACTTTTTCATTTTCTATAACTATTTTAGCTTCTCTTTTCCTTATCTCCAATCTTCCTAATCTACAAGGAAATACAATATCCTCTCCCTTCAGAAACATATCCCCCAATATTCCATTGATTCTTCTGGTAATATAGAAATATTGAGATTCCGTAAGTACATATTCATGGCCCTTTGGTTTTATTTTTCTATAATATTTAAAACCATCATAGATACCATAAGAGCCCTTTATTTTATGTTTTCTATGTTCTTTTATTTTCCTGATAGAACTAGCAAATTCTTGGAAATCTATATTCTTCTCTTGACTATATTGAGATTCTGTCATATTATTTACTTACTGAAACATTTGATAAATCATCCTTAGAGTTGTTATTCTCATCCTCTGGTCTATAAATAGAATTAGAAAGTTCTTTCACTACTAACTCTATTAGAGGGGGTATCAATGCTTCTTCTAATGGGAACTCATTATCAATAGGATCACATATTGGTTCTGTTTCGTTTGGACATAATAGCTCTTTAGGGAGCATAGGATCTTCAAAAATACCAGTAAACCTCACTTCCTCCAAGTACAGATACTGAGGATTACTGGACTTAAAATATAGATAGTTATCAGGCCCTAGAGAACAATATATTATATTCTGAAGAAACTTATTATACCCCACATATCTCATCCTATCTCTACTTACATAAGTTATTTCTCCCTGATAATAATCTATTGGATATACTCTTGGATTTCCTATCTTCATTATGAATGGGATCTTTTTATCACTCCTAAGATACACTCCTCCTTCACAAGGTTCTCCTGATATAGCAGGCACTTGAATAAGATTAAGACATATAGTCTGGTAGTTACTCTCAGGTATTGGTTTCTTAATATCAGAGTATCTCTGCTTAAGTAAAAATGTTCTATATTTACCAAGTAAGAATATTATATGGTCTTCAGTAAAATAAGAATCATCAGATGATAGTTTTAGTTCATCCAATACCATATATACTAATTCTCTATATTTGCTCATATCTTATATATAATTATATTATTAAACCCTTGCTACAAAGATAGGTAAAATATATCTAAGTAGCAAGGGCCTTATTATTTTCATATTGTAAGTATTAAACTGATTGTTATACAGTTTTACCACTACAAGTGATGGAAGTAGTTACCATATATTCTGGATAAGGAATAAGACATGTAGAGCCATATAGACAATACAAAGCCTTATTGATTATCATATATTCTTCATTGGTAATAAATGATTTACAATCACTCTCAAGAAGCTCTTGTATAAAAATAAGAATAAGTAACTTTCCTACCTCAGAATAGCTCCTATACCCAAACCTTGAGAGAGTATTGAAATATCTGTCTAAAGAAGTATTAACTAAGTCCTCCATAACAGCCACATTTATCAACTACAGCATCCTTTCTAATATCCTTAAAGAATTTCTCCCAATACTTGATAGCTTGAGGATAATGACCAGTCCTTACTGAGAGCTGAAAGGCTTTAAGTTGTAGTATAAAGTTAATAAATTTTTTAGGAATAATACATTCATTTTCTACCTCTTTAATATAGTTTAAAGATTGCTGATATAGTGGGTATAAAGCAATTACTACCCCTAATGTTAAAGTATTGTCTTCACCACAAGGTGTAGAAGAAGATGGAGTTCCTTTGGTTTTAACCCACACAAAAAACATATTATCAAGAAGAGAAGGTAAGATATCGGCTATTCCTAGCTCTAACCTAGTAGATTTACTATTACCACTTATAGTAGTCTTATAAGCAGTGTTTGTGCTAGGACCATTTTCAGTAAAGGTATCTTGAGTATCTATAGAGATGGTATCTAAATAAACATTCTGATAATATGCAGAGTCTATTACAGATACATCAATTATGAGACTAGTTCCTTGGGGGTTTATCTTTAACTCATTAAATTGTACCATAGTAACATAAAATTAAAGGGAGACCTGTAGAGTCTCCCTTAGTACACTATTTAAGATCCAGAGACATCAAGTGTCTTGATTGTTAATCCTGTAGCTGTATTGATACCTGAAATTATACTATTGGCAAGAGCATTACTTGCTTTATTATTAGCTCCAATTTTAGGAACTACAATAGTAATATCCTTCTCAGACTTCTGTACTGATTCATTAGAGCCTACATAAGCGTAGTGGATGTCAATTACATTATATTTAATATCAGGATCTACAAGATATTTAGTACGAATTACATAGGGAAACCCTACCATTCTATAAATATCTCCCCTTTCTCCCATACAGAAATACTCAAGGTCTGCAATCTTATGACCATCAGGAATACTATTAGTAGATGCTACTTTCTTAACTACTCCCCATATTCTCTCATCACCATTATCTATAATAAGGTCAGGCTGAATAGTAAAGTTTACAGGGGTTTGCTCCATTACACCAAGAATCCAATCTTGAGGAGCCTCTTCAATTACAATACCAGTATAGGTACCTGTGAGAGAGCTTTCTTTAGTATCTTTAGTAACCTCTGTAGGAGTACCAGCTACTGTGCCTGCGTCAGTACCACCAGTTTCCAGATAGAACTTCAAGAGACCTTGCTCCTCTCTACTGAAGTTCTTTACCAGTGACAAGGCTAGTGTTTTATAAAAGTCTGAAGCAGTCATACCAGTAACAGCATGTACCATACCATACTTAAAGTATTGATCTTCCTCAGAGAGTCCAGGATAGTTCCTAAAGGCTATTCTAAGAATGTAATCTTGTGCTACCACAGGTTCTCCACCATTTACAGTGGTATCAAGAGTCAGCTTATACTTTGCTAGGTCATAAGCTAGATCATCTGCATCTGTTGCCTTAGCATACAAGATATTCTTAATATCAATCAGATCACTTCTAGTCATACCTCCTGCACCCATGTATTCAAAATACAGATGGGATTTAGCTGTATCTAACTTCACTGCAATAGAGCCTGCAGCATCAGTTGCAATTACATTAGTAGATTTTAATGCATTGGCTACATAAAGTTGCCTAGCTTGATTTGTAGAAAATGTTGCCATTTTAAATTTAAGATTAAATTATACAATCGTGTTTCTATTGTTTAGTTGTATTAGTAGTTCGGCTTAATAAAGCCAATTGTACAGCTCTTTCAAGTATAGATCTATGAATAGCAGGATTCAGCTTACACTCTGTTCTTACTTTTACATTATTAATAGATAGGTTATCAGGTAGATTAACTAATACAATTGGATCAGGTTTAGTGAGATACCTAACAAGATACCTATCTATATCATTACCTGAACTAGCAATTATTTCAACCTTATTATCCCCTATATCAAGTCTAAGTGCCCTTCTATTATTAGGTCTTCTGAATGGATTCCTAGTAGATCTAGTTACATCATCTTGAGTAATAGGAATCACGGGAATCTCCTCTCCATTCAAACATCCTTCACCACTGAATCTAACAGACTCGTAGGTAATAAACCATAAATCATCTGGAAGAGAGAAAAATATGGAATTATCATTTACTCCAGTATTACTACCATTTGTATCTTTGGTAGTAGTGTATGTTTTGACTAAGTCACTTAGATATCTCCTGATTTCTTCAGTTTTCTCAAAAGAATCTCCAACAGGATTCTTTCCATTGTATAAACTGATAATGATATCTTCTTGGGCCTTAGTTAAGAACACTGACTTCTCATACTCATCTAATTCTATGGTTAGAGGACTGTTCTCCATCCCATACTTATCAGGAGATATGGCATAGCTATTTAATAGTGTATCAAACTCATTGGAAAATTCTTCAGTTGTCATTACTCACTTCTTTGTCCTAGTTCAACCATAGTTTTTAAATCACCTGTGTATGCAGATTTAGCCAATTCTACAGCCCTTTGTAAAATCTCATAATGAATTGAAGAATCCAGTTTGCACTCTGTAACAGAGGTTATACCATCAATACTTAATCCTGGGTATTCTGTAGATAAATTAACTAATATAATTGGATCAGGTTTATTTACATATCTCATTCTATAGCTAGATAATGTGCTCCCAAGAGGAGGTATTAGTTCAAATATTCTACCCCCTGTATTATTAGTTGACATTAGTCTCCAACATTGATTCTTAAAGGGTTGCTTATATGGCTTTGAGATAAGCCTAGAATACTCCTCAAAGTTTATTGGTACTACATTAACTAACCTATCTACTCCATTCTCTGTAACTTTGCAGACCTCATTTAATATAAACAATATATCAGTAGATATAGAATATAGAGAGCTCCTGTCATCTAGTTTAGTATATTGAGAGGAAGTATATGTCGTAGGAGATATTACTTTGATAAGATTAGAAAAATCTATTTGTCTTTTCTCACTATCATCAAACCCTTCCTGATATTTATTACCCTTTGGATTAAAGTAATTCTTTAGAATCTCCTCCTGAGCTTTAGTTAGAAAAACTGACTTTTCATATTCATCAAGTCCAGGAGCAGCATTACTCATGATGTTATTATATAATACATCAAATTCATTTGAGAATTCTTGGGTAGTCATATCATTTTATTTTAGCTTCTAAAGCAAATTTAATATCTTGATGCTTAGGAGAATTAAGATACTTTGCAGCTATATTAATAGTAGGTTCTTCATTTAATTCACATAAAGGTGAATTATCACTCCTAAGATATAGGAAATTACCTTTATTAGAGATAAGTCCTGCTTCTATACTCTTTTTTATAAGCACCTTGGTACTAAGTAATGGATCTGTTATAACTCTTAGGAATAATTTGCTATCAGCCTGTATAAGATTATTTATCTTAGCTTGCAAGAACTCTAACTGAGATCCTGGAGAAGTAGGTCTACCATCTATAGTCTCTATGAGCACTCTCAATGTGTCAACATCATTTTCTACCTTACCATACTCCTTATAACACTTCATAGTTGAGCTCATATTATCCTTAGCCATCCTAGTTTCA
>ENA-OUQS01000116-OUQS01000116.1-human-metagenome-genome-assembly--contig:-NODE-116-length-107504-cov-12.214595_pt1 | contig 107504 bp, 112 predicted proteins | sample MGYA00248463_ERZ548848 | MGnify/ENA primary metagenome ERZ548848 (study PRJEB26491, sample SAMN04978192) | human metagenome | host: Homo sapiens | study: EMG produced TPA metagenomics assembly of the... | reverse complement strand
CAAATTACATCCGTTACCAGATCTTACAACAGGCATCTGCCACCCTTTTAGCATCATCCAGAAACCTTAAAGCACAAAATGTAATTGCTCTTTTGAACAGTGTTAACAAAACATAACATAATATTGGAATTTAAGCATGTTTAAAATATAATTATTCAAGTAAACCTATGAGGGAGTATAAGATTATGCCTAATAACGAAAGTGTCGGAAAGAAAATAGTAGAAGCTTTGAAAAAACAAGCTGAAAATATGGACTTACAGGAAGAACAAATCAGCAGTTTTAATTCTGCTCCAGTTAGCAATCCTATAAATGATGATATTTTTTCTTCATCATCAGATGATATTTTTGCAGAACCAGCTAAACCTGCGAAAAACACCAACTTCTTTGATGATATAGAAGAGGAGAAAGATCCTTTCTTTGCAGAACCGAAACCGGTGCAGACTCCAGTTACAGAAACTATGAGTGATGCATTTGAAATGCCTGCAAATATTACAGTTTTAAAGAAACTTATTTCACAGCTTCCAAGCGGTGTTTCTAGACACACCGGTGCCCAGATTATTAAACAAACAATGGAAGCTCTTGGAATTTCTATGAAGAGTGTACTTCAAGATGCACAGCAGGTTCAAGAAAATTTAAAAGTTTCAGCAAGAGAATGTCAGGCATCTATTCAGGAATACAAAAAACAAATTCTTGCTCTGGAAAAACAATCTCAGAGCTATCAAAAACAATATTCTGCACTTAATGATTTAATAAGTTTGTTCATACAAACAACGAAGTAAAAAAAAGAGAGTTTTTAAACTCTCTTTTTTTTGCTATATTCCTTCCTCTTCAGAAGCTGTTTCTTCTGTTACTGCAGGCGCGGTAACTGTTACTCCTAATTCCTCAAGCGCCGCTCTTGCTTTTGGTGCGAGTGCTGTATCAGAAAAATTTTCTAATATGGTTTGATAGCACTCAATAGCCTCTGGCTTCATATCTCTAAGTTTGTAAACATTGCCGGCTTTGTAATAAAGCGGTGCAAGTTCTGTTGATGAAGAAACCAGCATCTGATTATCAAGTTTGATTTTAATTCCTATTAAACTTTCATTATCCTGCGGAGATAATAAAGCTCTGCCATAAATTTTTTGAGTGAGTTTGTCTATTGTTTCAGACATTTCTGTGATTGCTTCCTTTGATAGCTTGGATGATTTCTTTGCCGCAGATACGTCAAGACTAATAGCTGATAACAGCAAAAAACCCGCAAGTATTGATAAAATTATTTTTTTCATAATAAATTAACTACTCCTACCCCCATTATATCCTAACTTTATTATAATTAAAAGTTGATTTTTATTATCAATTAAATGTATGATTATTTTATGGAAAAGTTAATCTATAAAAAGTTTATTTTAGGTACCGGCGCATATTTAGATAAGGCTCTTGCAAAAGGGCTTGGCGGAGTGATATTCTTTACACGTGATATTCATTCAAAAGAGCAGTTTCAAGCTTTAATAAATGATATAAAACAAAAAGCTGTCTACAAATTATTTCTTTCTATAGATCAGGAAGGTGGAAGAGTTGAACGTACAGAAAACATACATGCACGGTATTTATCACCGCGGTTTGCATATGAACGTGGTGAAGAATTTTTAAGAAACCAAACAAAAAAAATTGCTCAGGAGCTTAAAGATTACGGTATAAATTTAAATTTCGCACCGTGTGCGGATGTTAATACTAACCCTAAAAATCCTATAATAGGCGAGCGTGCATTTTCTGATAAAACGGATAATGTAGTAAATGCGGTAAAAATATCAGTGCAAACTTATCGAGAAAATGGAATTATACCTTGCCTGAAACACTTCCCGGGACACGGTGATGCCTCTAAGGACAGTCATCTGACTTTGCCTATTATAGATTTGCCTATGAGTATAATGGAAAATATACATATAAAACCGTTTAAGGAAAATCTTGATGCAGAAATGATTATGGCGGCACATCTGCACTGTACCTGTTTTGATAATGAGCCCATACCGGCATCCTTGAGTAAAAATGTTATTGGTTATCTAAGGGATGTTCTAAAATATGATGGTGTTGTGATTACTGATGATATGGTAATGAAAGGGGTACAGAATTTCGGAAGTGCAGAGGCCTGTAAAATGGCAATTAAGGCTGGTGTAGATATGTTTATTTTCAGAGATGCCGATGAGAATGCAGTTAACACAATAGAAAAGCTTATTGTAGATGCCAAAGAAGATGAAGTTCTGATGGCAAAGATTCTAGAGTCGGACTTAAGAATAGAAAGTCTTAAAAAAGCGCGATTGAGTTAACTCAATCGCGCTTTTTTTAATTAATTTGTTATTACTAAACTGCACTTGCCGCTTTTTCAGCATCAAAACATTCTTTGCAGAGAACATCTCTTCCTTGTGTAGGGTTAAAAGGTACTTGCGTTTGTTTTCCACATTTAGCGCAAACCGCATCATACATTTTCTTCTTACCTCTGTGTTGTTGTTTCTTTGCCTTTCTGCAATTAGCGCATCTTTTTGGCTTATTTGTTAAACCCTTTTCTGCATAAAATTCTTGTTCTCCGGCAGTAAAAACGAATTCACAGCCGCAATCTTCACAAATAAGCGTTTCATCTTGGTACATGACATGTTCTCCTAAATAATATATAACCATGACGTATATATAGCGTCATGCACTCATTCTATACTTTTTTTCAGCCCGCGTCAAGTGTTAAAGCCCTAAAAATGTTAATAATTGCAACAAAACTTATTAAATTTTCCCTGTAGACCCGAAGCCGCCAGCACCGCGTTCTGTTTCAGAAAGCTCTGTAACAACTTCAATTTTTGCCTGTTCATATTTTGCAATAATCATTTGTGCAATACGTTCATCAGGTTTGATTGTATAAGCTTCGTTAGAAAGATTAACTACAGGTATACAAACTTCTCCTCTGTAATCTTCATCAATTGTACCAACGCAATTAATAAGGCTTATACCATGCTTGATAGACAGACCGGAACGAGGTCTGATTTGTGCTTCGTATCCGTGTTCAAGCTCTATTTTTAAACCTGTTGGAATAAGTTTTCTTTCCAAGGGCTGTAGTGTAATCTCTTCTTCTATAGCAGCGCATAAATCCATTCCTGCAGCACCTTCTGTTTTGTATTCCGGTACAAATCTGTTATGCGGCATTCTAAATATCTTTAAAATCATACTTCTCCTTAAAAATGAAAGTTAAGCTGTGATGATTGTTTTACCGTCTATAACCTGTTTAGGGAAAATTGTAAGTGTTTCAATACCCATAGATTTATCCAGTTTTTTATCGTTACTTGGATTAACTTTTTGAGCTTTTTCAACAGCTTCGCTTCCGCCGTTCATCATAGACATAAAGCTGTTAGAATATTTAATAAACATATTTCTTCTTGGTTTACAATTTTCATTTAATGTAATAGATGAAACATTCATATACTTACCTTCTTTCTACATTTTATTTTCAAACAGAGTAAAGTTTATGTCAATAAAAATATAAAATTTGTAACAAAATTTTTTTTGTGTTAATATAATTTTGTGAAAGTTGAATAAAAGCAATTTTTGTCGATGTGGCGGAATCGGTATACGCGCACGTTTGAGGGGCGTGTGGAGAAATCCTTGGGGGTTCAAGTCCCCCCATCGACAATTTTACAACTCTCATTATTAAAGCGTTTTAGCCATTTATCTCAAAGACTATGTAGCCAATATGACACTTTAGGCAATATTCATAAAATACATACTTGTTTAATAATTTTCTAGTATGTTTATCGCTTTTTGCTTTCTCTCGGTATTAGAGTGCGTATATCTTTCAGTAGTGGCTAAACTGCTATGAGCAAGAATTTCTTTTACTGTAATTATATTAACACCTTTTTCTAGCAATCTTGTTCCTACAGTATGTCTTAAACCATGAAAACCTATTTGTGATAATTTCTCACCAATAGGAATTTCAATATATTTTTTACCTTTATTTTTTGATTTTGGTATTTTAATCATATTTTCTTTAGTATCAATCTAAGATTTTTCAAATAATCTTACATTAGTTTTTCTCAATCCGGTACATAAAGTAAATTCTACAATATCACTTAACCATTGCGGAGAATATTTAAAAAAAGCCTTTTCTTCGCTTTCTTGCCAAAATTTATATTGTAGATTATCTTCTGTAATTTTTTTTATTCCTCGAAAAGGATTGACTTCTAATAATTCATTATCAATACCTAAAGTAAATATTTTGTGTAAAATAGACAAATATCTATTAACCGTAGCGGGAGCTTTTCCTTCATTCAATAAAGATGCTTTATATTGTTCAATTTTACTTTTGGTAATAAATTTAATATTTGTATTAGGTTTAAAGAAGTTTTCTATATGATTTACTCTTGATTTAACATGTTTTATGTCTTTTAAGTTAATATATGCATGTTTGCGATATAAATCACATAAAGTTTTGAACTTTATAATTTTTTCTTCTTTTACAATGCCTGCAAGAACCTGTCTTAATTTAAATCTTTCTGCATCTTCTATTGCTTTAGCTTCTTTTTCAGTTTTTGCTCCATGACATAACATATGTTTTTGTTTGCCGTGTATCTTAAAACGGCAATAGAACTTGCCGTTATTCTTATATATTGTCATTAACTAAACCTCCATTATTATACAAAAACTCTCTAACTCTTTGCTCTAATGCATAAATAGTACCGCCTATCTTAACAAAGCAGTATTCAGGAATTTTTTCATCTCTTCTCCAAGAATAAACTGTTTGTTCTTTTGCATTTAATGCATCAGCAAGTTGTTTAATTGTAAGCAAACCAAAAATATTTTTGTCTGTGCTCATAAAATCTCCTTTAGATAAAAGGGTACTATATATCAAATTATGACTCTTACTATTTTGATTGTCAAGTACCCTCTTATCTATAAACTCATTAACTAACTATTTTTTACTTAAATTATCAATGAAATCATCTAATTCATTTCTGTCAAATAATAATTTTCCACCTAATTTTATAGATGGTATTTTCTCTTCATACTTCCATTGATAAATAGTATTTGGGGATAATTTCAAATACTTTGATGCCTCATAGACATCCATTAGGATTTTTTCCATTTTCTGTATTCCTTGATAGTTCTTGACTATCACTATTTATATTTCCTATTTCTTCTAATACTAATCGCATATCGTTAGTATTTCTCGGGGGTATATAATTCTCATTTAGAAACTTTTTAAAGTTCTTTAAGATTATACAAATAGATTTTGTATCTATTTTTAATTCCATTTTTAGATAATCTTTGATTAAAGTCAGATTCCAATCATAATCATTTAAAAAACTTTGATACCCTCTATTCTTGAGTGTTTCACTCCATTTTCTCTTTGTGTTACAAATCTGATTTCACCTCCATTAGTCCTAGTTCTAACATTGCACTCATTAAAGGATTTGCAGAACTATTTAATAAATCCTTTAACATAATTTTTCCCTTTTTGAGTATTTTAAAAAATCTTCTAATTTGTCTATAATCATTAAGTTGCAATTCGAATCTTAATAAATTTTGATTTTTATATAAAAATTCCTCACCTATAATATTTCTGTATTTTCGATTTTCTTCTAATAACAATTCATTAAATTTAGGGTAAATAGTTAATTTATCTTTTCTTGTTTTAGGGATTGGATGTATATCAATTCCGTTATAATCATAGTTTATTACGGTATATCTACTACAATACATTTTTACCTGTTTTATAAATGAGAATTTAGTAGAATCTAAATCATTTACCTTTATATCTTTTGTAATATGACATACTCCGATTGTAGAATAATGTATAGCTTTTTCGATATCAAAATCAATATATTTAGTATCTTTAACCTTTTGAAATGTCTCAATAATATTATTCTTATTTATAAGTCCTATATACCCTTTTTTAGCATTTATTTTGCCTGTAATATCTATAATAATATTTTGACAATGTTCGCTATAACCAATGTAATTAATGCCAATAATATTACTTAAATAATCCGTTGGTAAAGATACAGTATCATTAACCTGTTTGTAAATAATTCTCCCTTAAAATTACAATATTCAACAGGGATAAAAATTTTTAGTCTATCAAATTCCAGCACAAAACCTCCTTTCGTAAAATTTGCGAAGTTATATCTATAGATATAGAACTAATAATTGGGGCTTTTTGTAATATTGCAGTGTATAGATATAATTTTATACACAAAATTATATCTCTTTATTTCCCTTTCTATATATCTTATACATGTGATTACAAATTTTGTAAACTTTTAAGATATTATTGACTTTCAATCTTGTATAGTAAGGGGTAAAAATAGGCATAAAATATTTTATGATTTTTAGTACCTGATTTCAAAATATAATAATCAATTTTTTATTTTGTAAAATACTAAAAAAATCCTATACTGATTTTTGATACTTTTTGTTTTAAAAATTATGCTAAAAATTGTTAATTTTGACAATAGGTTTTTATTTAGTTAATGCCATAACAATTTTATAAAAATCCTCTAACTTATCAGGATTATTTTTCAATTTTTCATTGATTTGTGATAATAAATCTTCTTTCTTATTTTTATGCTCAAAGTCAAATGCTTCAAGAAAAGAACTATCTAATACATTTAATAGATTTTCAAGATTTATTAATGAGGGATAATTTTTACCATTTTCAATATTGCTTATTGTAGTCGGGTCTACTTCAATCATTTCTGCTAACTTTTCTTGATTGATGCCCTTACGCTTTCTTAATTCTCTTAATCTTTTGCCTAACAGTTCTTTTTTATTCATATTAAGCCCTCTATTACATGTTAGATGTAAAACAGATTATTTGAATTGAATAAAACTCATTAACTATTTGAAAAATGATTTAAATTCATATATTATTAATTTGTACTCATTTATAAGAAAAATAATGAGTTATATTGGCTAATAAATTATAGGAGTATGATTTATGAAAAAGAAGATTATAGTAATTTTCGGAATAATAATTCTTTTAGGGATTATAGGAAATATAATAGATACTCAAGATAATAATAATTCTTCATCATATAAAGTAGAAACGGAACAAAAGCCAGAACAAAAGTCAGAAACAAAGAAAAAATCACACGAAGATTTAACTTGGTTTGCAAAATTCCAATGTGAAAAAGAAATAAAAGCAAGAATACCATCCGCTAAAAATATTCATTTTAGACAAGATAATTATATAAATGGTAATAGTTATACCGTATATGGTACTGTAGATGGTCAAAATGCTTTTGGTGCAACAATTAGAAATAACTTTGGCTGCGAGGTTGTTATTGACCAAGGAAATGATAAATTTTGGATAAAAGATTTACTTATAGAATAACAGGATTAATATGAAAAAATTATTAGCAGTTTTGATAATAGGGTTATCAATAAATTGTGTTTCTTTTGCAATAGATAACAATATCCAAATATCCGATAAAGATAAGAAACTTTATCAATTAAGGCAAAATGCTGAATATGGTTTGTATGCTGGTGATATGTCAATGTATAATGCAGATTATACAAATAAAGCTGATAATTTTTTACAAAAAGGTGATTTAGAAAAAGCAAACAAATATATTAATTTAGCCATATATTATTATGATTCCAATCCTTTAACCTATGTTATAAAATCTGAATTAGACTTATTAAATAACGATATTGAATGCGCAAAAGCAAATTTTGATAAAGTTTTTGATATTTTAGGTAATGATGTTGATAAGTATGATTCTCGCAGTAGTTTAATTATTAGAATTGATAAATTAGATGCCAAAATTGCAATGGCAGAAAAAGACTACAATAAAGCAAGTGATATTATTGATGAAATAAGAGAACGATGGACAACTTTTGATAATGAAGTCATAAAATTAGATGGTGAATGTTTAATACTTAACGGAAAATCACTTAATAATGAAGATAGCATTAAAGCAGGACAATTTTTAATCAATGCTTCAAATATGATTGACAGAATAAACATTGCTATTAAAAAAAATCCTAATAATTCTGAAAATTATTATCAAAAAGCAATATTGCAATATGAATTATTGAAAGAAAATAAATTTGCACTTGCAAATGTAAACAAAGCTCTTGAATTATCCAAGCAAAGTAAATACTTATTGCTCAAAAGCCAATTAGTAACCGATAAAGAAACTCAATTAAATTTAATCAATGAGGCTATAAAATTAAGTCCTGTTAATAATGCTGATGTTTATGGTGCAAAAGCAAATTATTATTACAAAAGAGAAAATTATGAACGAGCTTTACAGGATTATCTAAAAGCCTTAAAATATGGCGGTAATGAGGAAGATTATGCAGACCAATTAGGCTGGTGTTATTATGAACAAGAAAATTTTGAACAATCTTTAAAATATTTCGTTATATCTAATAACATAGGCGGTCAAGCAGACTCTTTGCTTAATTTAGGAAAATACAAAGAAGCACTTGAACTATATAAAAAGATTGTGGATAATTCAGATTATGACCAGGATGTAGTAAAAAGTAACATGGCAATATGTAAGCAAAATCTAAAATAAAGGATTATTATGAAAAAACTATTTATTCTAACTTTAATAGGCTTGTTTATAGGTTCTTGTAGTGTTTTTGCTTATGAAAAATACTATATTAAAAATAACAAGGGTCAAACTACAGGATATACAAAAATCTATAGCAACGGTAAAACCGTACAATATAACAAAAAAGGTCAAGTTGAATATACCTATAAAACAGATTCTACAGGCAAAACTACAAAATATTCTAAAACTGGTAAAAAGTTAGAAACATACAAATAAAAATTAAATTAGAACACATGCAGGCCAATTTTAAGGCTTGTAAAATTCTTAAGAGGTATAAATATACCCCCAAGCATATAAAAATCGATTCTACAACGCAAAAATATCTTGCTTAACTTTAACCCTTATCCCATAAGGTTTTCAGAGGTTGTTTTTTAGATGTTTAATTATTTACTTAATTATATGATTATTAAGTAATAATATTTTAATCAATAACATGGTACTTGGGACTTTTAATAGATTTCTAATATATAAGAATATAAGGGGGCTTATAACATACTTAATATATAACTATAATGTAAGTTTTTATGTATAATAAATCTATGGAAGATTTAATTTATTATTCAGATAACCATATAAAAAAAATTAGTGCAAATTTTAGACAAGCAAATGAATATGAAAAAATAATTTTTGGCATAATGTGTCTGGAAATGTTACATAATGATGAAATTATATCTGTATATCATGAATACAATGAAGCCTTACCTTTTGATGATGTGTTAGTACAGTGTAAAGATAGTATAAAATGTTATCAAATAAAATATACAAGTGATATTAATGGTCTAATAAGATATGGCGATATATTAAATAAAAGTGAACTAAATATCGATATAAGCAGGTATAAAACTGTATTTGAAAAATATAGAATACACTTCAATATATCTTTTCATATTTTTACTAATAGAAGTGCGGATGAACATTTGTGTAAAATTTTGACAAATGACAATTTTTCTATCAAATTCATTAATAAAGAAGAACAAACAAATAAATGGAATGAACTAAAAGCTAATTCTCAAATTAATTCAAATGAAGACTTTATTGCACTGTTAAAATCTATAAGATTTAACTTAAAGCAACCTTCTCTAGACAAACAGAAACAAGAACTACAAAACAAATTTTTTAAGTTAGGATTAGATGAAAATTCTTTTAATAAGTATTTGAATACACTAAATGATTGGTGGTTAGAAAGCTATACAAGAGCCATTACTAAAAAAGATGTTGAAAAAGTATTGCAAATAAATAATTTATTTTTACGACAAAATTTTAATATAGATTATAATCTATTTATTGATAATATAAATTTTAAAAGACAATTAAAAAATTTAATAAAAGAAGAATGTAACTATATTAGTATTATTGGGCCTCCAGGCAGTGGGAAATCAACTTTTATAAATAATTTTGTTGATAATGAATCCTATCAGATAATTAAATACTTATGTTATTCAAATACTGAAAATAGTATTATTGATGTTGAAAATAGGGCAAATATAAAGACATATGTTGAATATTTTATAAAACAATTTCAATTAAGATATAATCATATATTAGAAGAAAATGACAATTATAGACGATATGAATATTCTGAACAAAATTATATTGACTCTATAAAAAAAATAGCATCACATCTTCAAGCGCAAAATACAAATTTAATTATTATGATAGATGGTATTGACCATGTTATACGATCTGGAATTAAAGATAATTTTTTAAAATTACTAAATCAATGTTATAAAAATATTACCTTTATTATAACTGCACAAAGTGAAAATCACTTACCCAATAATGTAAAAAATTATTGTCTGAATAAAGGAGCATTACTAAGAATTCCTTTGTTTCCGAAAAACAGTTGTATGCGATATATGAAGAAGTATTTTAAAGGAAGCATAGATAAGGCTTTAATTATATTAAGTAATATCGATAATATCTATGAAAAATCAGAAGGACTCCCACTATATTTAAGATATATTGCAGAATATTTAAAGAATATAGAAATTAATGATTTAGAAAATCATCTTATCAACATAGCAAATATTCCCAACAATGATATACAAAACTACTATGAATCAATTTGGGGACAATTCGAGAATGATTCAAATATAAAAAAAAGTTGTGCTTTTATTGCGAATTTAAATTTCGATATAACAAAAACTGAATTATTTAAATTGTTAAAAATATCTTCTTTTGATGGAGAGGATATTTTATCAAAAATTCATCATCTATTGAATATACAAGAAAATAGTATAAAAGTTTTTCATAATAGTTTTAAAGAATTTATAAATAATAAATTAACAACAGAACAAAAAAATGAAATTTATAAAGATTTGTATATATATCTAAAAGCAACTGATATTTTTGATAATATAACATTTAATTATATTTTTGAATATGCATGGCTTTGCAATGATTGTAAATTTTTATATGAACATATAACATCTGATTTAATAGAACAAGCTTTTATTAAAGGTAAAAATGAAAAACAAATACAAGAAGCAATAACATTTGGACTTAAAGCAGCTGTAAAAGAAAAGAATTTTGTAGAATTTGCAAGATTATCTATTTTATATGCAGAATTAGATAAAAAATATTCAGATTATCATATAAGTAAATTGGATTTGTATAATGTTTTTTTAGCCAAAAAGGATTTTGAAAGCCTATTTAACTTGTTTTCCCAAAATTCTATTGTACTGGATGTAAATGAAGATATTGCCCAAATATTAATAAATCTTTCTTATGAATTTTTATCAGATAAGATGGAAATGTTTTGTAAAAGTTTAGTAAACAACTTTATTGATAAATACATAGATATTACACAAAAAGAAAAAAATCAATATATAGATAGAAGTTTAGAACAAAAAGTTTTTGAATTACTTGCAATTTATACTAATAAATTTAAATACTTATACTACATAATAGAAGATTTAAATAATACTATTGTGCCTGGCAACATAGTTGCTTTTAATCCTAGTGTTAATCAATTTAATATTATTTACGAACATCTATATCGATTAAATAAACAATTACAAATAAAGTATATAAATAAATTTATAAAGAAATGTTTTAAAAACGCACCTGTATATGAGCATTGGTTATTGCAAAATTTTAGATTAAATGCAAAATATAAAAAACTTAATCCAAAATATTTTATTAATTATATTAACAATATAAAAGAAACAGATTTAATCATACAAGCTCTAAAAATAGGAACTGATATTGGAATTGATGCAAAATTTATTAATAAATATATAAATAAATTTGATTATAAAATAGAACTTAACCCCGATAATATTAGATATGGAGATGGAACGAGACAACTTAACTTATTTAGAGATTATATTTCAATATGCTTGTATTGTTCCGCACAACAAAAACTTGATAATTTGTATTCCCAATTTATTAAAGGATATGATTGGTTATCTTTTTATTATGAAATTAATTATGAACTTATTAAAGGAATGTATAACAAAGAAGATACTAATTATTTTCTTGATATTTTTGAAACATTAAATAATAAAAAGAAATTTCCACATGAAAGAATTTTTGAATCATTTGATATAATAAAAAAAGATTTACCAAACTTTTTAAAGATTTTATTTAAGAATATAAATATAACAAATGAGAATATAGATACTATAAAACAAAAAATTATTAACTTTTTCAAATCTGAAATAGTTGATACACATTATGGTATAGGTATAGTTAATGTTGATTTTATTCCAATATTTGAAATTATAGATTTTCTTATAAAAATTGACAACGATTATGTACCAATAGAATATTTTATAAAAACTTTAGAAGGTAAAATATATGAAGAGGTTTTAGAAACTAATGAACGAACTGCTCATTATTTAAAACTTTCTGCCTTATCATATAAGGCTAAATTTGATGTTATAGGAGATGAATACTTTACCAAAGGAATAAAATGTTCAAATGGATATCACAACCGAAAAGATGTTACATTATTTAATTTAATTGAGACTCTTGATTTAATATACAAAAAAATAGAAAAACCTGTATTTTTAAATTACTTTTATGAAATTGCAAAATGTTCTAATTGGCTATTCATTGTAACTGACCATAAAGAAACACGCCACATTAGAAAAGATGTCTTTAATTTAGCATTGAACTATGATTTTAATTTAGGCTTACATTTATTAAAACAATACCAAACAAGAATTTCTGATTGGGAAATATCTGATTGTATTAATTACCTTGCAGAACATTATAATGAGCGAAATTTAATGTTACCCTATGTATTAACTCAAAGTATTCAAAATGATAGTTATAGTGAAAATAATTATAAAAAACGATTCGATGTAGAATTAAATCTCTTTAAGAAAGCGTTATTATCTTCTGATACCAAACAAAAAAGATGGTTTTACAAAAAACTTATTAAACATTTACAATGTGATATTCCATTGTCGTACGACAGATATATATTGATAGAAGATTTTAATAAAGCAATAACAAACACTAGTTTTTTGCCAATAGAGAACATATATATCCCAAATGATAAAAAAAATAATAATACCTATAATCCAAAAGAAGAAAAATATGAATATAAAGGAAAAACATATTATGTTAAAGATTTAGTAAAAATTGCAACAGAAAATATTGATAAGTATATTGAACTATATACACACACACTTAATAACCAAAAAAGTTTTTCCTTGCGTAATGCCCTTGAAGAAGAACTTGATAAAATTATAAATAATATAGATAATATTTCAGATTTAGATAAAATTTATTCTTTTATCTCTATTAATGAAAGAGTTTTGACATCAAGAATCGGTGATATATTTGAATGTTTTGCTAATAAATATAGAGCCTTAGACAATAACAGTAAATATATTGAAGCTCTAGAGAAATGCTTTAAAAGTTCTATTGAGTATGGTTTTAAATATTTTACAAATGTAAGAATGGATATTTTAAAAATTCTTATAGAAAATGATTATGATAAAACAATGAATTATCTGCTTAATACTGCATTAGACACTATTATTGCATATCCTTATCAAGGTAAAGTTTTTCAACAATTTATTATCCAAATTTTATTAAACTATAGCAAGGAAAGTTTAATAAAAGACTGTATAAAAATATATGATAATTTTCACAATGAAATAATTAAAGAATTTACAAATTTGCCTGATAAGGAATTTTCTATAAATTATGATTGGATTAAAAATTATAAATCTGATAATAAAAACGATGATTTATTATTGGATATTATTTTCAATGAATGGGTAGATTATCCTTATTATAAAAGGTTAGAATATACTCATTTAATTAGTGATTTAGCTATAATTTATCCAACAATAGTTATACCTAAATTATTTGCAAATATTAATAATGAAAGTTATACATTATCACAACTATCTGCATTGATAATAAATCATTTATCTATACATAATTCTAACTTATTAGAGCAATATGAAGAGACTATAGAAGAACTAATAAAAACATTAGTACATTTTGAGATTAATTATATGTTAATTGATACATTAAATCATATAAATTCAGATAGGGTCAATAAACTTATTAAAATTTTATATTATTCTAATAATGACACTTTTAGTATTTTACTATCTGAAGATTCTCCATCACAAACATTCAATGATAAATTTATGAAATACATACCTAAAGCTTTTACAGACTATGTAACACAAGTATCTGAAATAATACTTATTCCAGAAAATATTATATATTATGAAATTGAAAAATTCTTAGTAGAAAATAATATAAATTATGATTTAGAGATTGAAAAACATCAAAATTTGTATGAAACTTATTGTTCAAGAGGTTCAAATAAATTTATTCCGTTTGAAGATAATTATGGAAATTTAGTTTATCATACACTTAATATAGTATTAGAAAAGTGTTTACGAAATTTTGGATATGGTATAAACCAACATAAAGAACTTCATAAAATACTCAAAATATATGATAATAGATTTTACAACAAAACAATTACCCCAAATACTAAATTTATTAAAGCCTTCCCAAATGAGAATAAGATTTTAGACTGGATTAATTTTGAAGATATACAAGAAAAAGTAAAAACAATAAAACTTGATGATATAGATTTGGATGAAATTAATATTATCGATGACTATAAGACATCAAATGATATCCTGTTTGAACAAGTCAATAGCTATGTTGCGTATGATAAAAACCAAGCTTTATTATATTGTAATTGTGAAAATATTTTCAATATTACAACAACCAACATATTTTACTTACATCCGCTAATCCATAGAAAGTACAAATTAGAACCTTTTAGTGATGTTCCAAATTATAAAAATGAAAATGGAATACAAATAAAGCAAGAATTATGGCAAAATGGTATAGAAGACACTGATATGTCTTTTAAATTCTTAGCACATGGAACAAAAGTTACAATAAAAAAAGAATTACTTAAGCAAATATTAGAGAAAGAAAATTGCAAATTATCAATTGTTAAATTTATAAAAAGATTTTATAACCCAGAATCATACAAAAAAGAAGAAAAAAAATCTAATGATATTATAACTACAATAACAATAGAACTTTAAAATTATTCCATGCCAGTAATTGTGCTATAATAGGTTCATGGAAAAGGTTGATTACAAAAATGAATTAATAGAAATTATTACTCCTGTCAGACTTGGTGCATATGGAAGAGATAACAATGATGTGCTTTTAGAAAAATACATCTATAATCTAAAATTGTCAGAGGCTTTTTATCCTGCTTTATCATTAATGGAAGTTACTTTAAGAAATAGAATTTGTAATGCTATTGAAAAACTAATTTGTAAAAATTGGCTTATGCAAGAATTAAACATACAAAATATTTTAGCCGATAAAGAATATACAAAACTTTTGGAATCTGCAAACAAAATTAAAAAAGCAGGTAAAAAGATTACTAACGATAGATTAATTTCTGAAATGACATTAGGTTTTTGGATTCATTTGTGTACTAAATCATATAAACCAAAACTATGGGACAAAAAAGGTTTCTTTGAGTCAGTATTTCCTAATTATGCTAATAATGGAGAATTAAGAAAAATTGCACCTATTAAAAATGATTTACTTGCTATTTTAAGATTAAGAAACAGAATCTTTCACCATGAAATAATCATTAACGGCAATAAAACACCAACAGAACAATATCAGCTTGTTTTGAATATGTTACACTTACTATCTACCGGCATGGAATCCTTATTACAGGATATTAGCAGATTTACAATAATAGAAAAGCAAAAACCCTAGCGACTCTGCAAAGCAGGACATCAATCTAGGGTTATCCAATAACATTATAAACTATTACAGGCATTTTTTCAAGTCATTTATGTATTTTTATTATATAATGTTTACAAAAGAAAAGAGGGTACTTATGACTCGTGGTGGTACAAGACCTGGATCAGGAAGAAAACCGACAGGCAAAACAACTACAAAAGCTACAATTTATATTAAAGATAGAGAATTAATAAATAACTATGCAAAGACTTTAAATGTTTCTGTAAATGAGCTTATTCATAGAATTTTTGCACATGAAAAATTTGAAGATTATTTGAAATTATTACATTAAATCTGTGTAGCTTATATGCACCCATATGAATTAAAATATATTGATTAGTATTTTATGAATATTGACTAAAATAGTTAATTTTGTTAGTATTTTATTTGATGGTAGGCTGTTCAACTCCCCCCATCGACATTTTTTAATAAATTCTGTACACAAAATTATGCATGCTTGTTATCAAAAACAAAAATCGCCATTTAATTTATAGTTAATGTGTTGTAAAGCCGCCGTCGACTACAATTGCAGCCCCATCTACAAAAGTTGAATAAGGTGAGCATAACCACATTACAGCATGAGCAATTTCATAAGGTTCCCCCAATCTTCCTTTTGGAATATCACGAACAAACTCTTTTTCCATCTCGGGATTTCTTTTTATAATATCTTTTGCCATAGGGGTTGCTATTACTCCAGGTAATACAGCATTTATTCTAATTCCTTTTGCAGCATAATCAATAGCGGCATTTCTTGTTAAACCGATAATCGCATGTTTACAGGAAATATAGGCGGCTTGTCCTGGAAATCCTGTAATACCTCCTTGAGAGGAGGTATTACTATACAGCCTTTGACTCCATCTTTTTCTTCTTGTTTCAACATTTGTTCTATTTCAAATTTCATGCAATTCCAAACACCTTTAAGGTCAACTGCAACAGTTTTATCGAATTCTTCATAAGTTATCTCTGCCATAGGTTTTTGAGGAGTCTGAACGCCTGCATTATTTAATTTGGTTGCTCATATCAGAAACATCAGATAAAATAACAGTTGCACCAACCTTGGCAAACTCTTGAGATGTTGCAAGCCCTATTCCCTGCGCTGCGCCTGTTACTAAAAAACAAAAGTGCTATTGAATTATAATTTTCTAATAAACTACCATTTTCCCAAATGCATTTTTTGCTCCGCTGTGTACTGAACTTGTTCAACTTCTGGTTTGTCCTCTGCTGGATATCCCAAACCTATATAACAAGGTAATAAATAATTTTCAGGTGCCCCTAATATATCGGCAACATTTTTACCTTCTTCCCCCACAGGTATTCTCATAGAACAGGCTAATCCTTCGGCAGTTGCTGCTAAAAACATATTTTCAATCACACACCATATTGATGTAATTGGGTTTAATGAACTTACACAGCTTGGTTTTAAAACACCTGAATTAGATTTAAAAAATGGCAGGATAATATGGGATGCATTCATTAGCATTGAATATTGTCTGGGCATAGCAAAAGCATACATTTTTTGCTGCGCTGTTCCGTTAACAAGGGTTTGTTTTAAAATTTCAAGCTGCGGCTCCACTCCCCTTTTTATAAATTGCAAAGCCCGTTCTTTGTCTTCTTTCTCTTTTAAAATTACAAATTCCCAGTTTCTAAGGTGGTCATGTGTAGGAGCCTGTATACCTGCGTTAATTATTCGCTTTAGAGTTTCATCAGGTACGATTTCATTTTTAAAATCTCTTACTATTCTCCTTTTATAAATTGCTTCATATAATTCCATAGCCCCCCCTTTTTTTATCTGCAATTATAGCATAAAAAATGAAAGTAACAACAAAAAAAACAGATTGTTGGGATGAAAAACTGTCTGTGTTCATATATTGAAATTGTAGGTCCTTCTGATGCTGAAAATACTATTCGTTGTGATTTTACAAAAGAGCAGGTGGGTAAACTTGTATCTGCAATGAGGAATAATACAGGAATCTGGAATGATTATTATAATAACCCTGACGTATGTACTACAGAAACTCCCGGCTGGGATTAAGCACATTTAAACCTAACGCCATTCGCATATTGTTAAAGTAAAGCAATAATCCAAGAAAAGTCCCCCTCCCGTTGATACCATTTTAACTAATAAAGCTGGGAGTCAAACAATAGTGAGGTGTTTATTGTGAGAAAATTAAAATTTATACATATTGCTATATTATTATTTTGGGCAACTATATATGGTATTCAAAATAACACCTTCTAGTAATCTATAGTATTCAAGCTCAATCATAAATTACCACTTTGGTTCTTTTGTGCTATAATTTTCTTGCCAAAAAATTTTAAAAATACTAACATGTCGATATTGTTTTAAGGAGATTGTGTTTTGCAAGTACAGAGAGTTACTAGTTATAATCCAAATTTTATGGAAAAAGAACAGAAGTTCAAACAACTCGGAAGCAAATTAGTACCAATACATAAAATTTCTGCAACTCCTGCATCTGAACCGCCAAAGACATTTTTAGAAAAAGTGGGATACGGTATAAAATATGTTATAGACAGGTTATACTATTACTGTTTTTGTGCTAAATAGATGGTTAATGAATCGGATGAAAAGAAAAATTTACTACCACAAATGACTTAACTTTCATTAATAAAATTGCTCTATTGCCATTTTTGTAATATTATGTTTATGAGAGGTGGAAATGGATTTTTTTAGACAACATAAAAAGGCTATAGTTGGATTTATTTTTGTAGCAGTTGTACTTTGGTTAATAGGCGGTACAGCACTTATTGCAATGTTAAGCATGAGAGGTTAGGTGTGAAAATAAAAAAAATATTAAATATTTTAATATTTTTAGGGTTATTGCTTAACACTTTTGCGTGCTGCAGTTCTTTTGCAACACAGGATTTGGAAACAAAAAAGAAGCAGACCAGAGCAAAAATTAATCACCTTAAATGGTTAGAAAGCCTTGAAACAAATAAACTTTATAAAAATCAACAAAAACTCGAAAATGCTACCAACTCTTTACAGCAGTCAAAAACACAAATAATATCTGCTCAAAAAGAATTAAATGGTATGCAGGCTCAGTTAGATAAAGCAGCTGCAGAATATAATAATTTGAATAATATTCTTGCGGCTCATATAAGAAAAGTTTTTAAGTCGCAAAGAAAAGCTTTCTTTGAGCTGCTTATTACTTCTGAAGATATAAATATGCTTGTTGATAGAGTTTATTTTCAGAAAATTATTTTAAGAGATGATTACGCAAGAATGGCTGCTGCTAGAAGCAAAGCTCAAGAAATTGCAATGTTGAAATATAATATTGAAGCTCGTAAACGGAATTTAGAACGTTCTGTTGCCTCAATAAATACTCAGCAGACTTATATTCAACAGGCAATTGCAAAAAATGAAAGCATGATTAACAAATTGCGTACTGACAGAGTTGCGTATCAGCGCGCAGAAAGAGAACTTGCAAAACAATCGGCAAGCATAGGGTCTTATATTAATAGAACTGCTAAAGATAAAGATGTGCAGGTTGCATCAGGATTTATAAAACCAATTCAAGGACGTATAACATCTCCTTTCGGCTGGAGAACACATCCGATATTTAACAGCAAGTCTTTCCACTCCGGCGTAGATATTGGTGGTCCAAATCTAGGGGCTATTAGAGCTTCTAACTCAGGCAAGGTAATCTATTCCGGATGGTATGGCGGATATGGAAAAGTTGTTATAATTGAACACGGTATTGTTAACGGTAAACCTATAACAACACTCTATGCACATATGAACACTATAAAAGTTTCAAACGGCCAAAGAGTTTCAAAGGGTGATGTTGTAGGGTATGAAGGTACAACCGGATACAGTACAGGGCCGCATTGCCATTTCGAAGTCAGGGTAAACGGACAGCCTAATAACCCTTTAAATTATATATAATAGGAAGCTAAAATTGAAAAAGAAATTAATAACATTATTATCACTATCTTTGATAACTGCAAATATGGCGTTTGCAGAATATGCTTTTGTTGATTCTTCTGACTTTACAGGTGATGCATTCTTTACTCCGCCTGCACTGGAAGAAAAGCAGGAAGAAGCTAAAAAGGCTAATGATTTTGGACGTACACCGACTTTACCTCCGATAAAAAAATTGCGTATAAAAATTAAAAAAGCTATTAAAGAAAGAGATGCTCGTAAATATGAACTGGCACCTACCGCAGAGCAAGAAGATGTTTATGCTGCAGGTGCAGAAACATCTGAATATGCTTCAAAAGATTTAGTTGATGATTTTGATGAAACAATTATGCCGGATGGATTTGAAGCAGATGAGGAAGCAGTTGTAGAAAATGCGAATAAAAAACGTTTTTTCCATCGAAAATCCAAGGCAGTAAAAAATGTAAAATCACCTGAAGAAGAAGATAATATAATTCTCGATTGTGAAAATGTTGATTATGATTCAGATAACTATTGTGTTGTTGCTACCGGTAACGCCAATGTTAATTTTGTGAAGCAAGGTACAAATGTACTGGCTGACAAAATTACATATGATAGGATGAATAATACTATCAAGGCAGAAGGTAATGTAAGAATTATCAAAAATGGACAGACCATAACAGGTGAATATATCTTTGTTGATATGAATGAGGAGAATGCTCTGATAGAAAAACCAATAGCTCAAACTGCTACAATCGAGATAAAGTCACAAAAAGGTTATGTATACGGCGATAAAATTGTTCAAGAGAACGGTTCGGTAACTGTAAACCAATCTTTTCCTATACAATTTAGATCTTTAAATAACGGGCCCTGGATATCCAGAATGATGACTCCAAAAGATGAAACTCTGACAGAGGATATGGAAAAAGGGCGTATCAGAGTAAAGGTTAAAGATATTAAAATTACTCAAAGAGGTGATTTAGAAGTTATTGACTTAAAAGGAACTTCTATTTTCAGAGGGGATAGAAAAATATTTAAACTGCCTCCAGCCAAAGTTTATACAAATAAAAACTTTGATTTCGTTGATACAAGTTCATGGGAAATAGGTTCTTTCAGGGGCTTAGGTATGTATTTGGGGCCTGGGCATGTTTTTGAAATTCCTGGCGGCTCAATATTGAAAGTAATGCCCATATTAAATTATAACCACGGTATTGGTATTGGTGGTATTGCAAGGTATATGAATGCTTCTAACTGGACACAGGCTTCATATGGTACAGCGGACAGCACTTTCATGATTCGTGGTAAACAAAAATTGGATGACCATGTTTACTTGCAATATGTAATGAATGACTATTCGAGAGAGTGGTTTTTAGGCCGTAGACGTGCTAAATATGGGGCAGCTCTGGTTTATGAAAACGGGTACTCAAAGAAAGACTTTTTGTTAAAAGGTCAAACATCAAGTTTTGCACACAGGTTTGATTTTGGTTTTTATCAGGATATAGATGAAGATTCGAGCTATAAAGAGTTAGGCGGTTCCGAACTTGCAACTACAAGAACAAGATATATGGCTCAGGTAAACCAAAATTTTTATACTCGTAAAAATGAAGATAAACAAACCGAGTTTACTTTTGGAGTTGTTGGGCAATTGTCTGCAGCTTTATATGGAACGGGGGATACACAGATTATCGGTCGTTTAGGACCAGTGGTTCATACGCAATATAAACGATGGATGCAAGATATAGGCTATTTCCAGTCTGTCTATGAGGACAACTCGCCAATACCGGTATTTGACGCATACCGTTACGGTAAATCTAATTTTTATGTGAGAGAATATATTAGATTAAATAAATATGTAACGCTATCCTGGTTCGGGTCTTTTAACCTTTCTAACGATTCTCCAAACCATCGTCAATTACAAGAAAATACTTTTTACATATCTTTTGGACCAGAAGATGTGAAATTCAGTATAGGCTATGATGTGGAACGTGATACAACTCGTTTTCTTGTTGAGGTAATGATGGATGCCAAAGGAACTAAGGTTGATTATGATCGTTTAGAGATAAAACAGGATAAAAAAGCTAAGAAAAAAGAAGAAATCAAAGAAGAAGAGGATACTGACTTCCAACAGGCAAATAAAGCTCCTGTTTTACAACATGCACAAGTAGAAAATATAAAGACAACTGAAGATGTTTTATAGAAATAAATTAACAAATCTAATAATAAAATACGGCAGGCTATGCGGAGAAAAAAATTATACTCCGGGATATTCTGGAAATATTTCTGCCAGATATCGAGAAGGTATGTTGATAACAACATCCGGATCTTCAAACGGATATTTAGACAAAAAAGATATTGTTTACACAAATTTTGATGGAAAATCCCTTGAAACAGGGAAAAAACCTTCAAGCGAAAAATTTTTGCATATAGGTATATACAATCTAAGGCCGGATATAAATTTTATTCTACATGTCCACTCTCCATATTTGAGCTCCTTTGCTTCTTCTGGAAGGGATTTGATGGAACCAATTATGGCAGAAAATGTATTTTATTTTGGAGGAATTCCTCTGGCTGAATATGCACTACCATCATCAATGAAGCTTGTAGATAATACCGTTAAATTTTTTGATAAATACGATGCGGTACTAATGGCCAATCATGGTTTTGTAGTGGCTTCTAAAACAATTGACGATGCTTATATGAAGCTTGAGCTAGCAGAATCTTATGCTCAGGTTGTTTTAAATACCGAGATTTTGGGCGGGGCTAAAATTTTAAATCAGGAAGATGCAAAAGCAATTCTGGAGTTGAGATAAATTTTTATTTAACGGGCGGGATGAAATCCCGCCCGTTATTTTATAATAATTCTTTTAAGTAATTAGGAAGTGCAAATCTTGCATTATGGTAATCTTTATTATAAATTTTGCAAGTTTTAGTAATTGCCTCTCCTCTTCTTTCATCCCAGTATGACAGAGGCTCTACTGTTTCAGAACAGAAAGCCCAGGCCCAGTAGCCGCCAGGATATGTTGGAATATTGGATGTGTAAGTTGCACAAATCGGAAAAACTTTTTTCAACAAAGTATACATTTTTTTTATTTCTTCTTTGTTAACAAAAGGAGATTCTGATTGTGCTGCAACAATACCACCAGGTTTAAGCGAACGTTTTACATTTGTATAAAATTCTTCTGTAAATAAACCTTCACCAGGTCCCATAGGGTCTGTTGAATCAATAAGAATAATATCAAACATATTTTCTTTGTTTTTAATATATTCAATTGCATCTTCAACTAAGATTTCACATTTCGGATTATCGAGTTCACATGATATGGTTGGAAGATACTTTTTGCAAGCATCAATAACCATGCCATCAATTTCGCATAAAATAACTTTTTCTACAGTATCATGTTTGAGAACTTCTCTAACAGTTCCCCCATCTCCTCCGCCAATAACAAGTACTGTTTTTGGAGATTTATGATGCATCATTGGTATGTGTGCAATCATTTCGTGGTAATGAAACTCATCACCTTCTGTAGTCATCATTAAATCATCTAAAGTTAATACTCGTCCTAGTGTTGAATCAGATTCAAAAACTTCTACTTTCTGAAAAGGTGATTGTTCGCTGAACAATGTTTTTTTTCTTTTAATGGCAATTCCATAACCGCCAGGTGTTATTTCTTGGTAAAATTCTGTCATAGTTTTATACTCCCTGCTAATATGTGTATATGCAGGTGGAATACTTCCTGTCCTGCTTCTTTTCCTGTATTAATAACTGTCCTATAAGACTTTAAACCAGCCGCTTTTGCAGCTTCTTTAACAGTCATCATAAGTTTTCCCAGTAAAATTTCATCATTTAGTTCATTAAGTGATTCAACATGAATTCTTGGTACCACAAGTAAATGTGTATCTGCTTTAGGATTAATATCCTTAAAAACCACAGCATACTCATTTTCGTATACAAACTCAGTATTGAAATCGCCGTTAATAATTTTGCAAAAAATACAATTATCCATGCAATTCTCTCCTATAAAAATAATACATATATTGTAACAGAAATGTTTAAATTTATAGAGTATATCTTAACGAAACTTATAGATTACCTTACTTGTTATACATTTTTCCTTTATTTTAGCGTAAAGAGTTAGTAATAAAGAAAGGAGAGTATAATGACGACAGTAGAACCAATAAGAAATAAAGATGAGATAAAGAAAGTAGAGAAAATTCTAGCCCATCAAAGCCAACGCGATTTGGTATTATTCACTTTAGGTATAAACAGCGGCTTACGCATTTCTGATATTTTGGCTCTAAATGTTGGAGATGTTAGGATGAAAACATATATCCAGCTTGTTGAAAAAAAGACAGGTAAAACGAAGAAGATACCAATAAATGCAAAATTAAAACCAATGTTTGATACATTTACGAGTAAAAGAGATTACGATGAACCTCTTTTTCTAACAGCATTTAATAATCGATTAAACCGAATAGCTGCATTATAAAAGATGCCTGTGCTTCTGCCGGAATTGAAGCTCATATAGGGACACATACAATGAGAAAAACTTTTGGTTATCATCATTATAAAAAGTTTAGAGATTTAGCTTTGTTGCAAAAAATTTTCAATCATTCTAATCCACAGGTTACCTTACGTTATATTGGAATTGAGCAAGATCAGATAGAAGATAGTTATACGAATTTTGTTCTTTAAGCATCTGAACAACATAACATTTTATCAAAAATGTTATGTTAATCTATAAGCACGCGAATGCCCTAGCTACAACTTTATCGTAGCACGAATAAGCTAGTAGTCAAATGCATAACTTATTAGCCACTTAGCCTATTTTTAAAGAAAATTAACATATAATAAATGTCTGAAAATCAATAATAATACGAAGCATAACATTTTTGATAAAATGTTATGCCAAAATTGTATTTTGATAAATAATACTTTTTTGATAAAATGTTGAATAGAAACTAGAAAATGATGCTGAGTTAATTTTGGATATGGAAATCCATTATACTGGAGAAAGATTAGATGGAGCAGGTTTTATACAAAAAAGAAATTGAAGAAATCAAAGACAGCGGATATTTGAGAAAAGATTCGACCATAACTGATGCTTTAATTGATAATTTCTATAATAGTATATTAAAAAAAGATGAGAAAAAAATTTTAGAACTAGCTTTTTCTGAAAACATGCATCAGGAAGATTTGGATGATTTACTGAAAATTTGGGACATTGAAGTAAAAGGCGGGGCAAAATCGCTCATGCTTGCCTATATAATGAAAATGCATCCGGAGATGAAATTTACTTCATATGAAGAACCACGATTAAAAGGACTATTAAATTTTTATAAATTTAGTAATATGGGCATAATTTCTCATTATAAAAAGATTTGTAGAGCGTTAAATGCAGAGGGCATTACCCCTATGATATTAAAAGGTGGAGCAATGAAGTTCTTGAGGCCAGAACTTCCTAGAATTATGGGCGATATTGATATACTTGTTCCGGACAATGTTTTTATGAAATCTGCAAAGATAGCTTGCTCTTTAGGATATGTTTTTTATGATATCTATTCTCATTCAATTGATATTCATAAACCTGATTCGGATTCCGGAGTTTTAGATATACATAGATTTATTTTTATGGGAACAGGACACGAAAGAAAACTTTTGAAAAATCTTTTCAAACGCTCAAGAGAGGAAAATGTTTTCGGGGTTAAAACTCTAATTCCGTCAAATGAAGATATGATGTTTATTTCTCTTGTTAATCTTGCAAGAAATCTGCGTGAAAAAACAAGTCAGGCAGGACTCATTTATACTATATTTGATTGCAAGTTTTTACAAGAAAGTAAACCGGATTTTGATTGGGAAATTGTTAAAGAAAATGCAAGATTAACTAAAACAGAAGTACAAATGAATTTTGCAATAAAATTCTTAATGAGAATCTCTAAAAATATTTTTCCAGAAGCATTACAAAGTGATGTGCTGTTTGAAAAAGAAACAATAGAATATTCAAATATGGTTATGTTTAACAGGTTTTATTTGGAGGATTTAAGAACTATTTGCCATCCTTTAAAAATGCAAGATTTATTTATAAAACCTGCAATTTGGAGTGACTATTTTAAATATAAACCTAAATATTTTGGATTGAAGCTTTTAAGAAAGCATCCCAAATTAATTGAATGGTTTATAAAAGATTTGAAAACAAAAGATTATAATTTCGAAAAATAAGGATAGCTTAATGCAAATTAAAGATTTAACAAAAGAAGAAATAAGAGAATGTTTCAACAATGTACAACAATATTTAGAAGCCAAAGATATAAAATGGATTAAATACTTGGATTTAGGTTGTAAAGTTGTAAGGCTTATAAGCTATAGTGAAGAGTTTTTATCTCACGTGGAAAAACAATTGACATTTGTTTTGCGTGACAAGGCACCAGCATACGATGCAACGTTAATATTATGGAAAGAAACTGATTTTGAGAATCTACCTGCAAAAATTTCTGAGAAATTTAATCCGAAAAAAAACATGCGTTTAAGGATAGAAATGCTATACAGTAAACAAAAAAGTTTGAAATGGTGTAGTGTTTTGGATAGAGATTTCTCAAAAATTAAACCGGCCATTGATATCCAAATTGAACGAGGTTTTTTTGTTGGTAATGATAAAGAGAAAGATACTTATTATTATGGTGTAAGAAATCTTGATCCGGAAGAATTTATTAAAGAAGGACATTTGTTTGTACAATTCCTTAATAACATTTTGAAAACAGAAACTTCAAATCTAGTGCACGGTGCTGTAATAGGATTAAACGGAGATGGAATTTGTTTTTGTGCAAGAGGGCAGAGAGGTAAATCAACTCTTTCAGTATTATCAATGATGAAAGGCTTTGAGTATGTTTCAGATGATTATTTGATATTACATAAAAAAGATAATCAACTTTTATCAAGTCCGATTTATTCGATAATTACATTATCTCCGGTTATGTATAACAGATTATATGATTACTTAAATGGTTCTCAATTTGTTTCAAACAATGCGAGAAAGGATAAATATGTTTTCAATATTTCTAATTTCCATAATACATTTAAACAAAACTATCCGATTAAATTATGTATTTTCCCGGAAATTGTATCAGACAAAGAGCCAAGTATTAAACCATGTACAGTTGAAGAAAAGGGCAGAGCAATTGTCCAGCTAATTCAGTCTACATTAATGCAAACTCAAGATTTGTCAGAAAATTGGACTGTCAAAAAGATGATGAATATGGTTAAAGATTTGCCATTCTATAAATTAAATCTTTGTTGGGATATTGATAGAAATACAGAGTTCTTGCGTGAGTTTATGAATAATTTTAGTAAGCAAGAGCATAGAGTTATTAATACTCCAAAATTTGCAATTGATATAACGTTTGATTTAGCTAATATTTTGAACACAGAAACAGGAATAATTTATTCTATGAGTAGATTAACAACTGCTGCTTACGAACTTTTAGCGCAAGGTTATTCTAAGCAATCTGTATTGCGAGCATTAAAGAGAGCTGGGAATGTAGATGTATCGGAAATAGAAAAAGAATTTGATTTGTTTATCAATGCTCTTAAAGAAACAGGTATACTTGTCGAATTTGGAACAAAAGATGCTGAATTAGAGATAAGTACAGAAAAATATGAATATGAATGGGAATATAAGATGTCATTCGTAGAACATGCACAAGAAGAATATAAACAATTAATTAAGGAGAATAAAAATGAATTATGTATTAAATGAAGAAAAAATGTTTGCTGATGTAACAGATGGTATTGCAATTATTATTAACTCAGAAACTGGCATATATTATGGTTTAAATGGATTTGGAACCGCTGTTTATGAAAATTTGATGAATGGTTCAAGTGTTGCTGAAATACTTTCTGCTTTGAAATCAATTTCAGGTGTTCCTGCTGATATAGAAGCTAAATTAAATGAGTTTATTTCAAAACTTGTTAATTATGAATTGATAATGGAAGGGCCTTCAACATCAGCAGAGGCAAATTTTGATAGTTCCGTAGCTGCAGAAGAAAATTTTGAAATGCTGGTAAATGAATATAACGATGCTCAGGAATTGCTGCTAGCAGATCCCATTCACGAAGTTAAGGAAGAAACCGGCTGGACACCTGAAAAAGATTCTATCGGATATTCAAAAGATGAAACTCGTGAACGTGAAGAAAAGATGGAAGTATAGGTTTAAAAAGTGCCAAAGGTTTCAGTAATAATACCTGTTTATAATACGGAAAAATTTTTAAGAAAATGTCTTGATAGCGTTTGTAATCAAACGCTTCAAGATATTGAAATAATTTGTATTAATGATTGCTCAACAGATGGATCATTAGAAATTTTGCGTGAATATGCTGGAAAAGATAATCGTATTAAACTTATCGAATTACTAGAAAATTGCGGTGCCGCAAAAGCACGAAATATAGGTATTGATATTGCAGAAGGAGAATACCTTGGCTTTGTAGATTCTGATGATTTTATTGATTTGGATTTTTATAAGAAACTTTATGGCAAAGCTAAGGAAACTGACGCGGATGCTGTTAAAGGAAAACTTTATTTGTATGATATAAATACTAACAAAGTATATTTGGAAGCTTGGATTGATATAAATGATTCTGTAAAAAAGAATAAGGCAAATTTTTATTTTACATTTACAACGGCAATTTATAAAAGCAGTTTAATAAAAGAATATAACATTAGATTTTTAGAAGGTTTAATTCATTTTGAAGATCCATATTTTACGATAAACGCTGCTACTCATTATAATAAACTAGAAGTTATAGATGATGCAAAATATTATTATATAAATAATCCAAATTCTACATCAAGAAAAAAAATAACAAAGGAACATGTAAAATCAATTGTTTGTGGTGCTGATATAGTTCTGGATTTATTAAATAATACAAATATAGATAAGTTTCATTATAGAATAGTCTTTAATTTTGTTGTTAATCAACTATTGTGTTGGTGTAATAAAGTAAATTGTCCGAATGAATTAAATATTATTTCAGTAGATGGTTTATTTAATGTTTTAAATAAATGTAAGTATAAAAAAGAATGTATGGAATTTCATTTTTTAGAACAAAAACAAAATAATAAGCAAATTATTCTAAAAAATCTGAGGAGTAAAATGTAAAAGCAATGAAAAATTTTGAAAATATTATTTCTTTAGGTGCTTTTTGTTTTATAGCAGGTAATTTAAGGTCTCTTAATTTAAGAACTCAAGCATTCCCTTTTGATTGGAATATAACAGATATGAAAACTGTTATTACATTGTTAAATAACAATTTTGAAGATTTTTGTAATGCTCAGTATTTGGTAAAGAAATATGATAATAAGAATATTTTTTTCGATAACAAAAAGTATTCTTTGTTGCGTTTTGTACATGATTTTGATGAAAATTTGTGTAATATTAATGAAGTTGAGGAAAAATATACGCGAAGAATTGAACGTTTTTATGAGGCCATTAAAAAGAAAACATTATTTGAACATGAATATAAGTATATTCTGCATCATTATAATGAAATCAATGAAATATTAAAACGATATAATAGAAATAATAGAATAATTTTTGTTATAAATGATGATATCAAGGTAAATAGAATTTTGAATTTCTTTAAAGGAATAAAATTATATTCGGTCATTAAAGATGAGAATGATACTGTTGCAAAATGTCCATTTGAAAAAAATATATATTTAAAACAAATCTTGGAGGGGAAATGCCAAAAGTTAGTGTAATTATTCCCATATATAATGCACAAGATTACCTTGAAAGATGTTTAGATAGTGTATGCAACCAAACACTCAAAGACATTGAAATTATTTGTGTGAACGATGCATCAACTGATAAATCAATAGATATTTTAAATAAATATGCACAGAGATATCAAAATATGAAAGTAATTGATTGTAAAATAAATGGTGGTGAATCTGTTGCCAGAAATATCGGTATGGAAAATGCGACAGGAGAATATCTTGGCTTTGTTGATAATGACGATGAAATAGATGTTGATTTTTATGAAAAACTTTATAACAAAGCAACAGAAAAAAATGCTGATATTTCTAAAGGTGAAGTGCACATTGTTGATTATGACCAAAAGGAAACTTATGGTAATTTAAATAAAAAAATAAGAGAAAATAACGAAATTTTGTTTTTCGCTTATCATTGGTGGACTGCTATTTTTAAAACTTCAATCATAAAAGATAATCATATTGAATTTATACCTAAATATCCTTTAGGTGGGGATGTTTTGTTTTTGAATAAAGTTGTTCTTGCTTCAAATTCAATTGCTTTAGTTGACGATGCATTTTATCATTATTATCGACGTGAAAATAGTGGAGATTCAAAGATATTGACTTTTGAAAAAATAACATCTGTTTTATATTGTCATGAAATGATTGTTGATAATGTATTACAGTTTCCAATGTTCAAAAGTTTTTCTCAGGCAGAATTGGACTTTTTATTTACTTGGTGCCTTAATGCTGCATTAACTTATTGTTATCGTTGTAAAACTGTAAAAGCTTTAGATTTTTGTATTGAAAAAGCTTTTGTAATATATGAAAAAATAGCTGAATATATTAATAAAAATACGTCTTTAATTTATCCTGTTTGTATAAATATTTTAGAAAATGGAGATAAAGAAGAATTAAAGCTTTTATTTATGACAAATGATACACATCAAAAAATGTTTTTAACAAATTTAAGATTTATTCATTTACAAAGGAATAATATAAATGTATAGAATACCAATTTTTCTTTCTTCTGATAATAATTATGCACCATTTGTAGCTACGACTATCGCTTCAATATGTGACAACACAAAATCATTTTGTGACTTTTATATTTTAGATGGAGGTATAGAAGAAGAAAATAAAGAAAAAATTTGTCAGCTTAAAACTTTATTCAATAATTTTTCAATTGAGTTTATTCAAATAGATTTAGAAAAAGAGTTTAAAGGTTTTAAAGATAATATGCATTTCACTAAATCAATGTATAGTAGGTTTTTAATTCCTATTTTAAAACCTGAAATTAAAAAAGCTCTTTATTCAGATGTGGATATTATTGCGTTGGGTGATATAAAAGAAATGTATTTAGAGAATTTGGAAGGATATGCAATAGGGGCGGTTTGGGAAGCACATAATGAAAAAAGTGTTAACGCAAAAAAAAGAAAACTCTATGAATTATCTAGTTTACATAGATTTTTTTCATCGGGAAACATTATAATAGATTGTAATAAATGGAGAGAGAATAATATATTAGAGTCTTTATTATTTTTAGAACAAAAATATAGAAATATTTTACAAATGCCGGATCAAGATTTGTTAAACATATATTTTGATAATAATTATAAACAAATAGATAATACATATTGTTATTTAACGCATAATGCATTGTCGTATAATAATGTACCAAAAGAAAAAATTATTATAAGGCACTATGAAGGATTAGTTAAGCCTTGGAATGTAGCAGAAGATAGCGATATAATGTTGCCGAATTTAAAAGAATGGTGGTATTATGCAAAAAAAACAAGTTTTATTACAGACTTTATTATTAATACGAAAGGTGAAAAGATGCAAAGTCAAATGAAACGTTTTTTTTGTATTCAGAAATTATTATCTACGGGAGTAAGACGATGATACCAAAGCGAATATTTTATGTATGGGGTTATGGAGAGAGAAAATCTCAGATTGCTAATATTTGTATAGAAAATTGGCGCATGATGTTGCCAGATTTTAATATTATTGAAGTGAATGAAAAAACTCCGGAGTGGTTTGATTTCGATTATGAATATAACAATAATCTCTGGTTTAAAACAGTTTATGACCTCAAGATGTGGGCTTATGTGTCAGATTATATAAGATGTAAGGTGCTTTATGATTATGGGGGAATATATTTTGATACAGATGTAACTGTATATAAGGATTTTTCATCATTATTAAACCATAAAATGTTTATAGGAAACTGTTTAAACAATATTCCTGAAATGGCAACTTTTGGTGCTCAAAAAGAACATCCAATTTTATTAGAAATGATTAATTTTTTTAAAAATGATATATGGAATAGTCAAGATTTTATAATAACAAAGATATTAACAAAAATATTAAAAAATAAATTTAATATTGAACCAAGTTTGTTAGAAAATGTTAAGGATAATTTAATTGCTATATATCTTCCGGAATATTTTAATCCATTTCATTTTGATCAAAATTTCAATCATAGTTGTATAACACATAATACATATTCTGTTCATTGGATGGGAGCTTCTTGGCATAGCAAAAAGAATTTGTTCTTTTTGTCCAATAAACATAGAATACCTTTAAAAACATTACTTAAACAAGTGAAATTTATAGAAGAGCACGATAAAAATGCAAATCAAAGGATTAATATACTACAACAGGAGGCTTAAATGAACAAAGAAGAATGGAAGAATTATAAAAGATATGGAATTGAACACTTATGGGAGTGTGATAACAATGGTTGGATATCAGCTTTATATGATGCAAAAATGTTTAAAATTAAGAATTTTATCGAAAAACAAATAAAAAAGCAATATTTGAAGTATTTTAAATTTCGATATAGATTGGTTAAAAAGCCTGTTATTCCCGTATTGGAATATGTAGTAACAACAAAATGTACAATGAATTGTAAAAATTGTAATACGTTAGTTCCGTATTTTACTAAAGATAATCATATTAAAATGATAAATTTTGAACAATTTAAACAAGATTTAGATAAATTATTAAAATCGGTTGATTATATTAATTTGTTTGGTTTTGTTGGAGGAGAACCTCTGTTAAATAATGATTTAAATAAAATGGTAAGTTATGCTTGTAAGCAAAGAAAAATTAAACATGTTTTTATAGCAACAAATTGTACTATCATACCTAATGAAAAATTATTAAAAGCATTAATAAATAAAAAGGTAGGAGTGCAAATTTCTAATTATTCCCATGTGGAAAATCTTCCAGACGGAATTTCTGTAAAACATCAAGAAGTTAAGGAATTATTACAAAAATCTGGTGTAAAGATTAGTAACCCTCATGAACCATCTGGTAGTAAAAATTGGCAAACAATGCCTAAAATATATGCTGATACACAAGAAGAAAAAGAAGTTGTAAAAAATTATAATTGTTGCTATGGACGTTTTTGTTATATGTTAGCAGATGGCTTAATTCTTCAGTGCACTGCTTGTATTTATATGACAAGAAGTTTAGAATTATCAGATAATATAAAAAAAGAACTTATTAATGTTAGAGCATCTCAATCTCCAAAAGAATTAACAGGACAGCTTATAAAATTTTTATCAAAGCCATATAGTCAATTTTGTCATTATTGTCATTTTGTAGATATGCAATATGGTTTACCTTGCAGAGAACAATTAGTAATGGAGGACAAATAAATGTTCTTAACTAAAGACGAGTGGAAAATTTATAAAAGAAGAAATATAAAAAGACTAGTAGATTATTATTTTATTAAAATATCAAATCTAAATAAAAATTTATATGAATTTTTAACAAAACATCCAAAAATAAAAAATATTGTTGCGCAATGTCTTTTAAAAAAGTATAAATTAGAATTTAGGTTATATAGAAAACCAAGTGTTCCTAATTTAGACTTTATGCTTAATTCAAAGTGTACTTTAAATTGTGAAAAATGTTGCTCATTAATGCCTATGTACACAAAAGAAGCTTCTTTTTGTGAAGATTTTGAATCTTTTAAAATTCATTTAGATAACTTGTTAAAATCAGTACATCATATATCTAGATTGCAAATTTTAGGCGGCGAACCTTTTCTTAACAGGGAAATTGGTAAAATGATAGAATATGCGAGTAAAAAACGACAAATTGAGAGTATTGTGACAATAACAAATGGAACAATTGTTCCAGAAGATAAAATATTAAATATTTATAAAAAATATAAGCATAAAAATTATGTTGATATCTCTGATTATTCAGAAGAGCTTCCAGGTATAAAAACCGATGAAGTTTATGATGCTATAAAAAATAAAGCTATTCCGGTGTTCAAAAGTTCTTATGAATGGTTTGAAAGAGGTGATATTTATAAAGAAAATAGAAATATTGCAGATTTAAAAAAAATGATGGCATCGTGTTGGCAACATAATTGTTTAGTATACGCAATGGGTGAATTTCATTTATGTTCTAGAAGTGTTGCAATAAAACGAATATTACAAGATTTTCCACAAGATTACATATTAGTTTCTAATCAAAATGCCGCAAAAGAAATTGCAAAAATGTATTGCAAAGAATATATAGAAGCATGTGATTACTGTCATACAAGAAATGATATAAAAATCCCAAGAGGTATACAACTTGATAAAACTATTAAGCCTGAAACCCTTGTGGCTGTAGAGAGAGAGAGAGAGAGAGAGAGAGAGAGAGAGAGTAATTCTTCTATTTGAAAATAATCATAGAAAGGCCGCGTAATGACTAATCTAGTATCAGTAATAATCCCTACCTACAATGGTGAAAAGTATATCAGAGATACGATTAGAAGTATCAAAGAGCAGGATGTGGATGTTGCTTTGGAAATTATTGTAATTGATGATATTTCGACAGATAGCACGGTTAAGATTGCTCAAGAGATGGGCTGTCGTGTTATTGTGAATTCTGAACACAAAGGTCAGGTTGCGGCAAAGAATACAGGAATTCGTGAGGCAAATGGCAAATACTGGATGACAATTGACCAGGATGATATGCTGACTGAGGGGGCTTTAAAAAGACTCATGGATGAGTTTGAAAAAGATCCGGAAACTAAAATTGTTATGGCAAAATTAAAAGATTTTTGTTCACCTGATACTCCTGAACAAGTAAAGTATTGTAAACAAAACCCCTTCTATGGTATTCTAACAGGTTCAACATTGTTTAAAAAAGATGTTTTTGATATAATCGGGTTCTGGCAGGAGGGTGTAATTACCGGAGATGTTATTGATTTAACAACAAGACTCCTCAAAGCCGGAATCTCTATAAAGAAAATCGATTTTATTTCTTGTGACCGCCGTATCCACAGTGCAAATTATGGTAGAACTAATCAGAAAGATGAATATAAGGATTATGCAAAGGCACTCAGGGAAAGGCTGAAATTTACAAATTTTTAAAAATTTATTTCTTTTGTGCATAAATTTATCTCTTATATAATTAAAAAATTTTTTATGTATTATAGAATTTTTTGATAATATTTGCAAAAAAGAATATTACATTATCAAAAGTTTTTGCAGAAAATTCTTGTGGATGATAAAATAGAAAGAGTACAGAGAGCTCTTACAGTTTAAGGGAGTAGCATAAAGGGGAAATTGATGAAATTAAGCAGCACATCGGCACAGAATTCTTTTAAATATGGATGGTTATTAGCGAGAATTTTTCCATATATTAAACCATACATGTTCAGGATAATTTGCGGGTTTTTAGTCGCAATTCCTCTTGGTTTACTTGATGGGGTCACAGCGTTTGCTCTAAAACCTTATATGGATTATGTTGTTGGAAAGCAAGACTGGGTATTTCATCTGCACAACTATGAATTTACTTTAACCTGGCAGCTTTTTGCTTTCATTATTCCGTTTGGCGTAATCTTATTTGCAGGATTTCAAGGTGTTTTAAGATATTTAAATGACTATATTTCAGCTTGGACTTCTCAAAGAATTACTAACGATGTTAAAATGGATTTATTTCATAAGTTAATCTATATGGATCCTCAATTTTTTGACGAAAATCCATCCGGAATCGTTATTTCAAGATACATGAGCGATCCACAGACTGCTTCTGCAGGTATTGTCGATCAGATTAAAACAATTACCACAAGTTTGTTTGGCGCATTAGGACTTGTAGCTGTTATGCTCTACAGCTCTTGGAAGCTAGCTTTAATTGGTGTTGCGGTTTTATGCGTTGCTTTTATTCCGGTTGCTCTTATTAGAAAGAGAATAAAATCAGCTTCTAATAAAAACATGGTAATCGGTGGTAACATAACCACAAATATCAATGAAACATATAACGGTAATAAAGTTATGGCCGCTTATGAATTGCAAGACAGGCAGGAAAACTATTTTAGAGATCAAATCTGGGAGTCTTTCAATGTCAATATGTCATTAACAAAGCGTTCAGCCTGGATGAGTCCTCTGATGTACGTAATTGCATCCTGTGGTATAGCTACAGTACTGGGCTACGGAACTCATTTAATAACTTCCGGACAAATGACTGCGGGTGCGTTTGCTTCTTTTGTTACTTCGTTGCTGCTTCTTTATAAGCCGGTAAAAACTCTCGGTAACACTTTGACAAATATTCAAAATATCTTTGTTGCAATGGGAAGGGTATTTGAATTATTTGATTTACATCCTAATATTAAGGATAAAAAAGATGCAATAACTCTTAAAGGATTAAATAATAAAGTAGAGTTCAAAAATGTTTGTTTTGAATATGTAGAAAACCATCCGGTGCTTAAGAATTTGAGTCTTACTGTAAACAAGAACGAAACTGTTGCTATTGTAGGTAATTCCGGCGGTGGAAAATCTACTCTGGTTAATTTATTACCTAGATTTTATGACATTACTTCCGGCTCAATTACAATTGACGGTATAGATATAAGAGATTTGTCGCTGCATTCTCTTAGAAGTCATATTGCAGTCGTTTTTCAGGATAATTTTTTATTTTCAGGTTCAATAAGAGAGAATATATTAATGGGAAATCCTGAAGCGACAGAAGAAGAGCTAAATCAAGCTATAGAATCAGCTCATCTTCAAGAAATGATAGAAGAACTTCCTGATGGAATTGACACTATTCTTGGTGAACGCGGTATGACATTGTCCGGCGGTCAGCGCCAGCGTGTTGCGATTGCAAGAGCTATGATTAAGAGTACTCCTATCGTAATTCTTGATGAGGCAACATCCGCACTTGATAACAAATCAGAAGCTATTGTGCAAAAAGCTCTTGATAATTTGATTAAAAATAAAACAGTATTTGTAATTGCTCATAGATTGTCTACTATCAAGAACGCTAATAGAATTGCTGTTATTAATGAAGGAGAACTGGTTGAGCTGGGAAACCATGATGAGCTTATGTCTATTCCTTCTGGGCAGTATAAGACTCTGTATGAAATGCAATTTAAAAAAGAGGAAGCTGCAGTATAAATGAAACTTTGTGTTATAGGTACTGGATATGTAGGATTGGTAGCAGGAGCATGTCTTGCAGATATGGGAAATGATGTTATCTGTGTGGATAACAACGAAGAAAAGCTAAAGCAGTTAGAGCAAGGGATTATTCCTATATATGAGCCTGGATTGGAGGAGCTGGTTACTTCAAATGTTTCAGAACACAGGCTAAAATTTTCTTCTGATTTAGATGATGCTGTAAAGAAATCTGAAGTTTGTTTTATAGCAGTTGGAACTCCGCAAAGGGAAGACGGTTCTGCTGATTTGAGCAGTGTTTATAGTGTAGCAGAAGCTATTGCAAAAGCCATGAACGGATACAAAGTCATTGTTGATAAGTCGACTGTACCAGTTGGAACTGCAGACGAAGTAACTCAAATAATACGTAAGAATACAGAGTTTGATTTTGATGTAGTTTCTAATCCGGAATTTTTAAAACAGGGAAATGCTGTGGACGATTTTCTTGCTCCGGATAGAGTAATAATTGGGTCGGATTCTCCACGTGCAACTGCAATAATGCAGGAAATTTATTCACCATATCTGAGAACAGCCAACCGCATTGTTATTATGGATGTGAAATCAGCAGAAATGACGAAGTATGCAGCTAATTCATTTTTGGCAACAAAAATTTCGTTTATGAATGAAATCGCAACTCTTTGTGAAAAAGTTGGTGCAAATGCTGAAAAGGTTAGAATTGGCATGGCAACAGATATGAGAATAGGAAGCAAATTTTTATTCCCAGGTGTAGGCTACGGCGGAAGTTGTTTTCCTAAAGATGTAAAGGCTTTGATTCAGACCGGCTGTGAGTATGACTGCGACATGATGATTGTGCAGGCAGTTGATAAAGTTAATAAAAGACAGAAGGCTAACTTTGTATCAAAAATCGTAAATAGATTTGGCGAAGATTTAAAAGGGCTTACATTTGCTGTATGGGGACTTGCATTTAAGCCCAAAACCAATGACATGCGCGAAGCTCCGGCTATTTATGTAATTGAAGAACTTCTGAAAAGAGGCGCTTTAATAAGAGGGTTTGATCCGAAGGCAATGGATACTGCAAAACAGCTTTTTGGCGAAAAGATTTTATATGCACAAAATGCCTATGATGCTTTATCAGAAGCCGATGCAATGCTGCTTCTTACAGAGTGGAATGAATTTAGGCGGCCGGATTACGATAAAATGGCAAAGCTGTTGAAGCAAAAAATTATTTTTGACGGCAGAAACCAGTACGATAAAGCAAAATTAATTTCAAAAGGTTTCGAATATTATAATATAGGTGAATAGGCTATTTCACAGGTCGCATTTGAAAATCATATAAGTCTGATTCATACATAATCCAACAGTCAATTCCATTTTTATCGGCAACCTGCTGCATACGTTCTATATATTTCTGTTCCTTTTCGGGTTTTTCAACAATAAGAACTATACCGGGTTTTCTACAGGTTTTAATGCTGTAATAAAGGCACTGTCCAATACTTTCGTATACTTTATTAGCAAAATCAAATTCTATAGCATGGGTTTTAGTCAGACAATCAACACGGGTTTTATCATTGAGTCGATATTCCTTTACTCCAAGAACTTCACTGCACCACTTGCTTTGATACTGAGATTCGTTATGAAGTCTTTGAGAAGCGTAAAGCGGTAATGCTAATGAAGAAAAAATAAAGATAATAAAAGTTTTAAGTCTGATAGCCTGCATTTCAGTTTATATAACCTTTTGAGGTATTTTAGCATATGGAGAATACTAAGTAAACTCGGGTACTTGGCTTATTTTTATAAGGGCAGGAAATTAGTATAATAATAAAGTATGAAAAAGATATGAAAGGGAATTTTAAATGAAAGATGTTTTTGTGTTGCTTAACAACAATATAAGAGAGCTGTTTCGCCAAACCAGCTTTTGGATAGGAGTAATAATTGTATTACAAGTTTTAATGATATGGCTTATCATATATGTTTATCTTGAGTTAAGTGACAGCAATTATCATTTTTATATGAATACAAAAACAAGTATGGAAAGTATACACCATGTCAAGATTGATAAATATGACGGCAGTTTTGAGCGTGAGCTGTCTACAGAAGAAAAACTAATCCGTAAGCAAAATCAAAGATGGCACTTAAGAAAGCTTTTTAAGTAGTAATTATTCAATATGTCCGAATAACAGCCAGTCAAAGTTTGTTTTTGAAAATCTGGTCTTTATCTTAAGCAATTCTTCTCCATTAGGGTATTTATTTTTCATAACAAATTCATTCAGTCTTTTTTCGGATATATCCAAGAATTTGGCAAACTCTTTACTGTCAAGGATTTTAGAAGCGACCTGAAGCATGAGCATACGTTTGCCCCACTGGTCAAAATCGTATTGAATGCCAAGGTTAAAATCCGGCAAGAGTTCTGGTTCTTTTGCAAGCTCAGGTTTGTATATGGAAACTCCATAATATTTTTCGATTTTTTGGAGTTCAGATACAGTAATCTCACTGTTATTTTTAGCCCTTTTGCTAATATTAGCTTTGCCACAATCAAGAATTTTGGCAAAATCAGCGAGAAAAATTTTCTGATTAGTTAAATTTTGTAAAGTATCTTGAAGCTCTAAAAAATTCATGGCTGCCTATCGGTATACTAATACTTGACTATTTAGTTTACTTGTGGTATACTTTCTTTGTAAGCAAAATAGTTTGGAAAACACAATGTTAACGCATGGTGTTTAAATGTGATGAGAAAGAATGTAGTTTCTTAAGTCAACAAAAAAATTATACAGAAAATGGCGGTAAAAAGCAATTATTCAATCGTCTATTCTAAATAAACATAAGGATATCAGTATGATAGGGGATGCGCACCATACACCCTTTCACATGGTGCGCAGTACACCCTTAGGAGTAGAAACGGCTGACAGATAAATAGTAAAAACGAGTTTTTATTAACGCATACGCCGGTATGCGCAATAAGGATTTGTCTAGTCTGTTGGATGCCGTTACTCTGGCATCCTTTCTTTTATTATTAGGGTTTACATTCTTGTTTAGTTTTAGTACAATATTAATTAACACAAAGAGGGGTGTCCGAGCGGTTTAAGGTGCAATCTTGGAAAGGTTGTGTAGGAGCAATTCTACCGTGGGTTCGAATCCCATCCCCTCTGTTTTTTATTTTAAAACTAATGGTAAATAAGGAGAGATAATGAAAAGCTTAAAAGGATTTACTTTAGCAGAAGGGCTTATAACTTTGACTATTTGTGGAATTGTTGCTGTCGTCGCATTACCCGGGTTGATGGCTGGTAGAGATAGTATAGAACATCAGGCGCATTTGCATAAAGCATATACTGAATTGAACGATTTTGCTTCATATTTTCAGGCCGATCATGGCGATCCTGTGCCTAAGTGGATTTTAGTTAATGGAAGAGATGCTTTCTTTAAAGAATACGCTAATTATATGGCAAGTATTACAAAAACATCTGATTGGCAATCTGGTTCCAGCGTGGCTCATAATTATAAATATTATTTTTTAAATAATCCTAATAGTTCTGTTGGTACACCTTGTGATGCATCGGGTTTTCGAGAAGATATTGCAGGACGTACTATTTCATTTGACGATAGTCCACTAGAAGGTTACAATGGACCTAGAATTTGTGTTGATACGAATGGACAGAAGGGGCCAAATACTTATGGTATAGATGTCTTTTCTTTCATGTTTACAGTTGATGGCGAGGTTATTCCAGAAGGCCAGGAACATCCTAAAAATTATTATGGTGGACAAGGGATTCATTGGTCTGCTGGTACATTAAAGGGAACGGAAAATTGTTATAATCAAAATGGTGCTAATTACGGTGTGACATGTGCATATTATGCTATAAATGATATTAGCCCTAAAGATAGTTCAAAAACTTACTGGAAAGATTTTATAGGTAGAAAGCAATATCAAAAATAAACAAAAAAGGATTAGATTAATATCTAATCCTTTTTTTCTCATACCAAAGTTATAGATTTTGTGCATAAAATAATCATCTATTCTAATGATTTATTTTCTTTTTAATATTGTTAAGCTATAAATGTAAAAGAGTCTGAGAATAAAGAAAGGAATAGTATGTCAAAAATTAACAACGTAGGTTTAAACCTTGGGCAGAAAATTGCTAATCCGTTCAAAACATCTCGCAATATCACAACCCCAAATCCGTTCAAATACTCAAACTTTGAGGGGAACAGTTTGCCATTTGCCGATGTTTTCGACGGATTTGAACAAAAGAAAGTAAATAAATTGAAGATGATTTCATCTTCTGTTGCAGGCAGCATGACTAAAATGAAGTCTTTACTTCCTGAATCAATCGTAAACTTTGTAAACAGAGTTAGAGGCGGTATTTCAAGTGCTTGGAACTACGCTAAAAATACAAATATTTCTGATATTGCCGGTATAAAAAATATCTCAGAAGCTTGGAATAATACAATGAGCATGGATGTTGCTGACATTGGAAAAGGTCTTTCTAATTCAATTTCCGGTCTAGGTAACAGCATTTCAAATAAAATGTCCTTCTTGAATAAAGACGTTACTGATATTGGAAAAGGACTTGCTGATAAGTGGAATTCTTTAATTAGCAGTGTTCATCACAACAAAATCACAAAGGATACTCCTGTTCAAGATTTAAAAGCTATGTGGGAACATGAAATTAACCTTATGTCTGAAAGAGAGGCTGCATAATGAATAAAAATATTGCTGAAATTATTGATGCTCTTACAGCTCATGAAGACACAAGCTCAATTCAAGTTCTGGAAGAATTAGGTACTAATTCTCCTGATAATGAAATTAGAGAATACACATCACGTGCTCTAGTAAAGAAAAATTTGCACGATTCATTAAAAGTTGTGATTATCAATCAAGGTAAAGGTATTAATGACCTTTCTCCTGCTGTTGCTATGAGCACTATTAATGAAATTCTTTCTTTAAAAGATAAATCAGAAGTTATAAAAATTTTAGATGATACAATCAACATGCACTCTGATGAAGCTGTAAAAGAAAATGCTCGTTCAGTAAAATCTTTATTGGCTTTGAGTTAATTATAGCTGGATTTAAGAAAAAAAAAGAGCCGTTTATACGGCTCTTTTTTTCTTTTCCTATTTACCTAACAGGAAGTTAAAGCCCATTTGGAAACCGCAGCCGGTTCTTCCGGCATTTCGTAGAACAGCTTGCAGATAACCTGAAAATCTATCTGTAAATTTCTTTGTGAAACCGATACCATACTGAATATATCCGCGTTCCATTTCGAGCTGAGGAAGACCTACATTACCAGCCTGTCCTCCGACTGCGCCGTTTACATTGTACATATATTGCAGTGTTCCGTAGATACTGAAAGTTTCTTTTTCCCATATTAAGTTAATACCAGGTGCAACGTTAACTCCATTAAGCATACCGGCCATCATTCCCATTTGACCGTAATCAGAGTGCCAGTTTTGCTGCCCGAAGAAATTGTATGCTGCCATAAAGTTAGGCTGCAATACCCAATCTCTATGAAATCTCCAATTGTAAGCAAATTTAGTCGCAGCACCTGCGAAGTAGTTAAATGTATTATCAGCGTGTCCACCTACATTCATGACATTGTCATATATGCCGCCATATACTAAACCTCCGATAATCCAGTTATTTTTATACCATGTTCCGAGGAAACCAGCCTGTCCGCCATTCTGGTAAGCTCCAACTCCCGGGTAAGTCTGACGGGCTCCATTATAGCCAATATATGCTGTCGGCATGAATTTCCAACCATTTTTTAGTTCTTTTAACCCGAAGTCAGCACCGATTAAAGCACCATAAGAGTTATTGCCGACTCTGCCCAAACCGGAAAGATTCATGTTCAGGTTTTCAAAGTTACCATACATTTTGTACCATAGTCCACCGTCTTTGCGGGAATACTGGTATGGTGCAAATAATGGATTTGTTGCTGCATATCTGTTTGCCATTAATCCTGAAGAAGCAACACCTCCATCCTCATCTTTAAAGCTAGGAAGAACCATCGAATGAGTGAAGAGCATATCATCAATTGCTAACTGGTTCTGCCATTGTGCAATTGTTGTAACCTGACCTCTGAATACATGAGGGTTAAACTTTATCATGTCTAAAGAATAGAATGCTCCGGCTCCGCTGCCATGCTGATTAAGTTGATACCAGCCGATTGGAGTCAAGGTTGCATCTCTTGTTATTTCTATATTGCCTTCAAGAGCTTCGCCATCAGGGCCCATGAATATATGGTCAAGAACGATATTTCTGTCAATTGGTGCATCCCAGCCAAATATATCTCCGTTTAAGCTCCATTGATCAATTCTTGCAACACCATCACCAGTCATTTTGTCTACCCAGAATTGGTCATTACTTGTAATCTGGTTGCTTCTTGCATGAATATCAATATTGAAGTTCGCTTGATTTGTTATATTGAGCTCTCCGATAGACGACATGTTTCTTTCGCCGTTCATAGTATGGATTAATGCGTTTTGAGTTGCGCCGTCACCGGAAGCTATTATTTTGTCTAATTCAAATGTACCGTTTTTAACAACAAATGCAGAGTTTTCATCTATTTTCATATTACCGCCGGTAATATGAGCATTAACTGTATTTAATACAGAATTATTGGTTATGTTAATATCACCGCCTGATATTTCACTTTTTTCTCCAAGTGTTATATTTGAAGTGTTATTAATATTTGTAGTACCATCGCTTTGAATCAAAGCCGCAGTGCTTGACGACTGTGTTACATTATCTGTATTAATAGTACCGCCCTGATTATCAATAGTGCCATTCCATTTATCCGCTTTATCAAGGTTAATCTCAGCACTTGCTAATGTTAATGTCGCATTTTTTTGGATATCAAGGGCAACTGCATCTGCAATAGAGCTGCTGCCATCAATTGTCATTTTTGAATTTTCTAACAAATTCAAATTCCCAGATTCTGCTTCAATCTTAAAGCTTGGATCTTTAGTGTTGCCATAATTGAGGGTTCCATTATCTTTTAAAGATATTATAGAGTTTGAGTCAAGGGTATCATTATCATCAATTCCGACAATACCTTCGCCTGTAATATTAATATTACCGCTTGTTTGAATAGCAACTTCATTTTCAATATAGCTGCCAGTGCCGATATTTAAGTTGCCTGTTCCAGCTATTAAATCACCGCTGTTACCGTGAAGTGTTCCATTTGCAGTCAAGCCGCTTACATCCAGTTTGCCTCCATTGAGAGAAACTGTTCCATTCCAGTTATCGCCGCTATTAAGCGTTACTTCTCCGCCATTATTAACATTTAATGTTGTTCCGTTAGCAATTTCCGTTGTTACATCGCCGGCAATAGAGCTTCCTTGGCCGATTGTAAGTGAACCGCTTCCAACAGTAAGTTCTCCAGTATCAGCATCTAAGATACCGTTTTGTGTAACATTTGTTGTCAGCTTTCCGCCGTTAAGGCTTACTTTTCCGGCCCAAGTGTCATTTGAGTTAAGAGTAGTTTCTCCGCCTTCAAGCTTAAATTCACCGTTTTGTGTAATATTTACAACAGCATCCGCAACAACATTTCCGCTTTCAAGAGTTAAGTCTGAAGCAGTGCTGGAATTACCTATATTTATAGTTCCTGTAACATTGTTACTGCCGGCAGCAAGATTGTTTCCAGTTCCAATTGCATCAATTGTGCCGCCAATGTCTGAACCGGAACCGGTAATTTCTAAAGATGACCCGTTTTCAAGAGATATAGTACCATTGTTAGCAATAGAGCCGGCACTTATAGAACCGCCTGTGTTGGTAAGTTTACCATCAACTGTAATTTCACCTTGAGTAATATTTCCGGTATTGTTACCGTTGTTAATATTAAGGTTTCCGCCTCCTGTAATATCAGCACTATTCGAAAAGCTATTGTTAGCAGTCATGTCACCGTTGTTGGCAAAATTACCGTTAATAGTAATATTATTCTGACTAATAACTCCTGTTGTGCTGTTTTCACCGCCGCCAATTGTAATACTTCCATTACCATCTAATGTACCGTTGTTAGTAATTGTATCTGTTACCACAGTTCCGGCATTAGTAAATGTTTTATTCTCACTATTGGTAATAGCAGAAGCTATAACAGAATTATTGTTTGTGAAGGTTCCGTTATTTGTAATTTCTGCTTTGTTTTGATTAGTACCGACAGTACCATTGTTAGTGAACGTTCCTCCGTTGGTAATATCTGCAATAATACTTCCCGTGTTTTCAAATGTACCGCTGGTTTCCAGAGTGTCTTGAGAAATACTGCCTGAATTAGAACCATTGTTAACAATTAATTTTCCGCCGCCACCAGAAATGTTACCAGAGTTTGTGAAGTTATCGTTAGATGTAATTGTACCGGTATTGGTATAATCACCCTTTATTGTAACATTATCCTGGGTTATATTTCCGCTGTTATTTCCGGTTGTGGCTGTTAAGCTTCCACTACCTGAAATAGTTGCAGAGTTATTAAACTCATTTGCTGTAATACTATTTTCATTATTAAGAGTTCCACCGGTAACTGAAACAATATTCTGAGAAATTGTTCCACTGTTAGTACCCCCGTTAGAAATAGTTAACGAACCTGTATTACCCGTAATGCTGCTGGAATTGTTTAAACTTCCTGCATTAATAGTACCATTGTTGGTAACAGAGCCTTGGTTAGTAAAAGAATCTGCTGTTATTTCATTCCCGCTGTTATTGATAAACTCTTTACCGGTTTCGTTAGTAATAGTTGATGCAATTATAGAACCATTATTAGTAAATGTTCCTTTATTATCAATAGTACCTTTATCTGATGAAGAGCCAATGCTGCCATTATTTATGAACTTATCATTATTAATAATTTCATCTGAAATTATACTGCTTCCTGAATTATTATTAAATGTGCCATTGTTTGTGAGTTTATCTGTTGTTATTGTTCCGGCAGTTGTTCCATCTCCATTGTTGAAAGTCCCGCCTGTTGTAACTTCATTTTGAGTCATACTCCCGGTATTAGTACCGCCCTGATTTGCACTAATGCTGCCTTGACCTGTAATATTACCAGTATTGGTAAAAGAACCGTTTGAGGTAATTGTATTGTTGTTCTCTAAATTTGCAGCAGAATTCGTAAACTCCTGAGATGCCGTAATAGAACCAGTATTAGTGAATTTATTACCGCTGATATTTACAATCGCCTGAGAAATACTTCCTCCGTTTGAACTGTTGCCAGTGCTATCTTTAATAATTAAACTACCGTTACCTGTAATATCAGAAGATGCATTTGTAAATTCTTTATTTGCGGTCATAGTACCGTTATTAGTATAATTTCCGGTAATTTCAATTGTATTTTGTTCTATTGTTGTTGAATTGCTGCCTCCGGCCGCAATTAGCTTACCGGTACCGGTAAGCTGTCCTGAGTTGCTAAAAGTTGTAGCGTTAATTGTTCCGCTGTTAACCAGTGTACCACCTGTTATGCTGACAATATTCTGCTCTATTGTTCCATCATTTATGCCGCCACTGCTAATTTTAAGGCTCCCTGACGCTCCTGTAATAGAGGCCCCAGACTGATTTCCTATTTCTTTTGTTACTATACTGCTGCTATTGTCAATAGTCGAGCTATTGGTTAACTTTGTATTAACAGTCAAGCTAGCTTTATTATTTAGTGTTCCAGCATTATTAACATTATCATATGTTGCTTCCTGACTAATTGTTTCGGTAGAGCCAGAAGAGATAGTCAAATCATCTGCAAAAGCTATTCCAGATGACATTGCGCCAACAAAAGCTGTAACACATAAAAGCGCCTTAATATTTTTTCTCATTTATTTAAACTCCAAAACTTAATTCCATAAAAAATCATATCAAAAATATGTGGCAGTATAGGTATTTATTACAAAATATTTACAAATTAAAAACCCCGTTTCAAAACTTGGAAACGGAGTTTTTAATTTGTATTTAAAATTTTTCAACAAACAATTCGAAATAACCTTGCGGATGGTCGCAAACCGGACACTTACACGGTGCTTCTTTTCCGATTTGGGTATGTCCGCATTTTCTGCAAACCCATTGTGTAACTTCCTCTTTCTTAAACAATGCTCCTTCTTTTAGCAGCCCTGCAAGTGTTTCAAATCTGTGGGAATGTCTTTTTTCAATCTCAACAATATTAGCAAAAAGTCGTGATATTTCATCAAAACCTTCATCTTTAGCAATTTGTGCAGATTGTTTGTATAGAATTTCCCACTCTTCTCTTTCTCCGCTTGCAGCAGCAATCAGATTACTGTAGGTATCACCATAAGAAAATGGATAAGTTCCGTTAACCTGAAAGTGTTTTGAGTCCGGAATTTGTTTATAAAATAATTTGGCATGTTCTTTTTCATTTTCAGCAGTAACTAAAAAAATATCGCTTATTTGTTCATAACCTTCTTCCTTTGCTACTTTTGAAAAGAATGTATACCTATTTCTGGCCTGTGATTCTCCGGCAAACGCATTAACCAGGCATTGTAATGTTTTTGAATGTTCTAAATTCATAATACCCTCCCTGTAAAAATAAGAATATAAGAATATATGGATGAATTTTACTCCCCTGACGGGTAAGAAAGTCGGGTAATTTTCTCTAACTAAAGTATTAGAATAAATTAAATATTATGTAATTTACGATTGTTAAAAGCCTCTGTTTATAAGGGGTTAAACTCTGTGTCTACTCCATATGGAGTATTCTCTAACTAAAGTTGTAAAGTTATAAAAATTAGTGCCGTAGATATAAGGGAAAGGCAAAATAATTTATTGAAAGGAAATTATTATGGGATCAACTTCAACGATTACAATTAACACGAATTTGTCATCCCTCACATGTCAAAAGTATCTTAGAGATGCAACCAAAGGCATGAACACAGCAATGGAGAGATTATCTACCGGCTTCAAGATAAACTCTGCAGCGGATGACGCAGCCGGTTATGCAGTTTATAACGGCATGGAAGCTAAAATAAGTGGTTACGATATCATTGAAACAAACGCTCAAATGGGATTGGATATGTTAACAACTCAAGAAGGTGTTTTAGATATTATTAACGATTATTTACAGAGAATTAGAGATTTAACCATGCAGGCCGCTAACGGTACTTATGGTTCCGCTTCTTTAGATGCTATCAGTCTTGAAGTTCAGCAGAGAATGGATGAAATTAACCGTCTTTGTGAAATTACTGACTTTAACGATGCATATCTATTGGATGGCTCAAGAACTGAAGATATTAACCTGCAGGTAGGTTTGTATTCTGATAAACGATGTGTTATCAAGATGGATGCATTCCTCTTTGCTAGCGCAAAGTCTACAGTTATAATGGGATTCAAATCTACGACTAAAGGCGGCTATATTAATTTGAACTCAAGTACAGCTGATGATACTTATGAGTATAGAGCAAGAGAGCTTAATCCTGACGGTACCCCTAAAAAAGATGCTCAGGGAAATCTGATATATAAATCAGGCTCATATGAATCTGCACTTGCAGCTGCTCTTGCAGAAAATGGTGTAATCACAGCTGCTGATGGTGATGCAACTATCAATAAAACAAAAGACGGAAGTTCTATTTCTATAACAAATATGTGTAATGCAATTTATAGAAATGATTCATCTGCTCGTGAATTCATTGACTACATTGACGAAGCAATTGATAATGTATCTCTTAGATGTACAAAAATCGGTGCTTACATGAACCGTTTAGAATCCGCAATTGAGTCAACAGATATTCAGAGAGAAAACTTAACCGAAGCTGTTTCTACAATTAAGGATGCTGACGCAGCAACTGAATCTTCAAACTATATTAAATATCAGATTCTTCAGCAGGCAACTGCAACACTGCTATCAACAGCTAACCAATTGCCTTCAATAGCTTTGAACCTGATTTAATAAACTTGTAAACGTAGAGAAAATAATAGAGATAATAAAGGTCCTTTCAATGACCCTCAGAGTCGTGCGCTCTGAGGGTTTGCCTTATGCTACGCACGTAGACATTGGGCGGCTGGTTTAGTGCAACTACAAGTATGTATTAAGACTCCAAGCCCGCCTTTAGGTGTTACGCATGTTGGTTGCAGCCCTATATTACCGTTTTCAAATATTCAATAATATCATCTGACTCATACATCTGTATGTTTCTATCAGTATCAACCAAAAACGGTACCTGTCTTTTTCCGCCCATTTTAATTAAGGCTTCTTCTGAGGGTTTGTCTGTAATATCAACTTTATTGTACTTAACTCCTTTTTCGTCAAGAAATGACATAACCTTGCGACAGTATGGACATGTTTCCAGGATGAATAAATCTAACACTTTGACCTCCTTTTATTTAAGTTTAAACCTCTGGTGTAAAAAAACATTCCCCAATAATATATAGTTATGCTGGATTTCTATTTACCCCCATGCTAATATAAAATGTGCGAGGTAGATATGTTAAGACATTTTTTAAATTCAAAAATACACAGAGCAACTGTTACAGATGCAAATTTAAACTACGTTGGCTCAATAACGATAGATGAAGAATTTTTAGAAAAAGCAAATATACTGGAATGGGAAAAAGTTGAAATCCTTAATATAAATAATGGAGAAAGATTTCAAACCTATGCAATAAAAGGTGCAAGAGGTTCCAAATGTTTCTGCTTAAATGGTGCGGCTGCACGTAAAGCACAGCCGGGTGATAAGATTATCATTGTTACATATGCAGAACTGACGCCGGAAGAAATCAAGACTCATAAGCCGACAATTGTTCAAGTTGGAGAAGGTAATTCAATTGTCAGGCAATAATATTTCAAAACTAAAAAAGAGTAAGAAAAAGAAATTCACAATCAATATTAAAAATATGGGTGTCAATATTGATAAGAATGAATACTATGAGATAGTTAAATCAAACTCTGCTTTTCCTGAAAGAGGACTTTAGTCCAAAATATGTACACCTGTTGAGCTTCCTGTTCCAAAGTTATTGACACGATAGCCTTTGCCGAAAGGACTGGAGTATCCTGTTGTAGATGTACTTCCGAATGTAGATGGAAATTGTGTAGTCGTAAAACTTGAGTTACTGGAGAAAAAAGGGTCATCATCAAAAGATGAATTAAATGACGGCGTAAAGCCGGTAAGTTGACCTCCGAAGAAATTTCCAATATTTCTTATTAAAGATGTACGATAGTTATTTTTAGGTCGCGATAGTATTGCATTTCTTACGTTATCGTACCTTGTATTAATGTCGCCTTGCTGTACAGCACCAAATGCTTGCATTTCAAGTCTTTGTAAACGTTCCAGGTCGCTTTCGCGTGTAAAATTCCTGTTTAATGTGTATTGTTCAAGTGCGCTAAGGTCAGAAAATGAACTTCTTCTTGGATGGAAAAATCTTCTCTGATTATAAGCATTATTGTAGAAATTATTTGGTCTGTAATAAGGACGTCTGTTATTATAGTATCTATTTGGCGGTCTGTGGTAATGTCTGTTGTTAAAACGATTATTATACACAGGACGTCTTGTTACTATTGTGCGTGATTCGGCTAAAACAAACAGCGGGTTTAATAGGGCTGCTGATAAAATTAATAAACTTAAAAAAACTCGATACATAAAAAATCCTCCAAAATGATATTAATAAACTTGGAAAATTTTGTGTATCGTCTGGGAGAGCAGGATTAAGTGTCTAAAAAGATTAATTTTATTATAATATTACCCCTTGCAAAAATCTTGAAATTCTATTAAGATATATGTATAAATATTAAGAATTTCAAATTTTTGTAAATTACAAGGTTAAAGGTGGTCGCATGGCAGAGAATGAAGAATTGCAAGAGACGGGTTCAGAAGGAGAAGCACGTCAAAAGATATTAGTAGCTGATGACGAAGCAAGTATCAGAAGAATCTTAGAAACTCGTCTTAAGATGGTCGGATACGACGTTGTAACAGCTGAAGATGGTGAGGAAGCTGTTGAAGTATTTAACAAAACAAATCCAGATTTAGTGGTGCTAGACGTTATGATGCCAAAGATGGATGGTTATGGAGTAACTAGAGAAATCCGTAGAACATCAGATGTTCCGATTATAATTCTGACAGCATTGGGCGATGTTTCAGAAAGAATAACCGGACTGGAACTTGGTGCTGATGATTATGTTATAAAACCATTTAGTCCAAAAGAGTTAGAAGCTCGTGTGAAAGCTGTATTAAGAAGAACTATTAGTAAGGATGTGATTATTCCATCTTCATCATCTTCTGCTTCAGGATCAGCTGCTGGTGCTAAAGGTGGTAAGAATATTATTACAACTGGTGCTATAAAAATTGATACAGCAAGACGTCAAGTTTATAGAAAGAATGAACGAATTCGTTTAACAGGGATGGAGTTCAGCTTATTAGAGTTGTTAGTTAATAACTCCGGTCAAGCGTATTCCAGAAATGAAATATTACAGCACGTATGGTCTTATCCAGCAGATCATAGAATTGACACAAGAGTTGTTGATGTGCATATTTCACGGCTGCGTTCTAAGTTGGAAGCAGATCCAACCAATCCTGAATTAATATTGACGGCACGTGGTATTGGATATATGTTCCAGAGAATAAACTAGAATTCATAAAAGACGCTTTATAAAGCGTCTTTTATTTTTGCTATTGCGAAAAAATCTTTATTTGTTATACTAAAATATATCGGAAACATGGCGCCTGTCGTCAAGCGGTTAAGACCTCGGATTGTGGTTCCGATATGCATGGGTTCGAATCCCATCAGGCGCCCCATTTATCAAATTTGACCCTTCGGGGTCTTTTTTGTTAGGAATAATGCGGGTTTCGAGGGTTCTAACCTTAGCATTTATCACTGATGAAACTTGTTCGTTCAAATATTCTAGAAGCTCTTTATTTAAAGGCTTTTTCAGGGTTCTAACATTAGAATGCTCTGTAATGTTTTCAGTCTCTTTAAGAAGTCTCATTGCCTCAAAGATTGGTTTGAGTTTAACGACAAGCTCGCCGTCAGCATATTGAATATCTTCAATGAGCATTCTCATTATACACCTTTTATCTTCAATAGAGGCATTAATATATAAATCAGGCATTTTGTTGCAGAAGTTAATTATAAGGTCAATATTCTTATATACACTGCTGTTAATATTGTTACTTTCTTTAATATCAATCGCTAGTATATCTCTTTCTTTCTGCCAATCAGAGCTTTGTTTATTAAACAATTCTTCCGTGTATGAAGGAGGAAGTTTTCCTAGCAATTTGTCTTCGTAACTTCTTGCTATTAAGTGGTCAAGTTCCTTAATGCGTTTCATTTTTGACTCAATAAGTTTATTTTCAGCTTCATATAGTTTATCAAGACTTGATATAATCTTATCTTTTAAACTTGTAACTATATATGTAGGTATTGCGATACTGCTTATAATATCTTGAAAAGCTGTGTCAATTACCTCTTCCCTCACACTCAAGCCTTTAAGGCTTGAGTGCATTTTCTTTCTATTAGTACAGTGATAATATATATAATTACCGCTGTTATGCGCACCATTCTTGCGTTCTGCGGTCATATAACATCCACACTTTGCACAAGTGATAAAGTTCGTATATGTGAAGTTCTTATCATTATATTTAGGCTTGTTAGTATTGCCAAACCTCTCCTGTACTCTATAAAACAGCTTTTTATCTATTATCGGTTTATGTTTACCTTGATAACGTTTACCAGCCCAGATAAAGTCTCCTGTATAAAAAGGGTTTTTGAGAATTTCTTCAAACTTCCTTGCTTTATAAGGATTACCATATTTATCCTTGAAACCTTCTTTAAACATTATCTGCCCAAGAGCTTCTAAAGAATGTCCATTTTCACTTGCATAGTGCTGGAATATGCTAATTATGTATGGGGAGGTTTTAATATCTTCAACAATAATTCCCTTATCGTATTCATCTCGCACATTCAAGTATCCGATAGGAGCTTTTCCTGGGAAAAAACCTTCTTCTGCTTTTCTCAGCATACCCATTTTTGTTCTCTGAGAGTCTTTGTCTAGTTCATAAGCACTTGTAGCTCTGGTAATTTTTCTCATGAGTTTTGCTTCTGGCGAGGTTTCATTGTTTTCTTCAACAGACAAAGGTGTTATGTTGTATCTGTCAAACAGTTTTCCTAATTCAACATAATCAGCATCTTCACCACGAGAGAGCCTATCCCACTTCCAAAAGATTAAGGCTTGCGGTTTTCTGGAATTACATTTAATGTATCGAAACATTTCTTGTAGTTCCGGTCTTTTTAGGTTCTTTGCACTCTTACCTTCATCTGTAAAGATTTTAATAACGCTATAGTCGTTACGTTTAGCGAATTCAATACATCTCTGGGTTTGACCGCTGATACTGTAACCTTTCTTCTTCTGTTCTTCTGTAGAGACTCTTACATAAATAATAGCCGTTTTACTCATTTCTATCCTTTCCTGGGAATGCCCCTTTTATTATATTATCTTTAAATCCTTGCTCTGCAAGTTTTACAACAAATTGTGTTAAATCATTTATATCTTCTTCTTGTAATTTCAATAAATCATAAGAGATGAATTTTATACCGAGTTTATCCTTAGGCATTTTGGCTACCTGCCTTTCTGCCATAATAAATATGTATTTTATCAAGCAGGCATATAACTCGTTTAATTGCTTTAGGCTTCCTATATAACAAGAAACTCCAGTAACTGTCTTTAATATAAGGAATTAAGCCTTTTATAGTATTTTCATCATTAATGTTATACTCTGTTATTAAATCATCTTTGACTTTTCTTATATCAAAGTTATTATCCCTTACTAGTTCTCCAATACGTTCGGCAGCAAGTCTTTCACGGACTTGAACACCTTGTAAGCCTTCTTGTTCGCTTTTTTCTTCCCCTTCGACATAAAGAGAAATTCTTTTTTTTAAGGATACTTTCTGTGCAATCAAATGCTTCTAATCTTTTTAAAATAGGCTTCGCAGTACTATTTAAGACATCACTAAGCATCACTTTTTTATAATAATAAGGTACTTCAAGTAAGGTGCGTATGTCTTCCAGTTTGTACATTTTACACTCAAGACGCAGAGTGGTTCTGGCAATATTCTTTCCGCTCATTCCTATTTCATTTATATATGCAGGAGTTCTTTTCCCCTTATTCGCACTTAGCATTAAATCATGCCATTTACTATATGCAATAAACGAACTTCCTATATTTTTTGCTCTGCTTTTAAGCAATATTCCGTGATTGCCATATTTCTTGCACTCATGGCTGCTTGATGATAAAGGCAGCATAGAGCTTAATGCCCTTATATCTTTTTCAACTTCTTTAATATCTTTCTGCGGAATATCAATACATACATCACATAGAAATACATGAGCCTTTCTAATAAACTCTTTAATATTAAAAGTAAAGCCAGCTAGGTGGCAGACCTTCGTAAGACATTGATAAATATTATCTTTCGTTATATACCCTAGCACTCCGGATTTTCCCATGAATTTTCCGCTAAGATAAATAACAAGAAGTCCGTTTTTAATGTATATATTATAAATTCCAAAGTTTTGAGAGTATATTTCGTAACTTATTTTACAGTTAGGAAGTTCTGACTTAATATTTCCGAGCTTTTCTGTCTCAATTGTCTCATCTGCTGTTATGTCATTTTCTTCAGAATCACTATCATCAATGCTATATGTAATATTGGCTTCAACCGTATCATAATCTTCATTAATTGTAGCCATAATATCTGCAACAAGTTTATCATCAATTTTGCTTGACTCTTCTTCACTTATAACGACATTGTGAAATGGAGGGTCAGGATTTCTATACTCTTCAATAAACTGTTGTCGCTCTTCCTGTCTGCTTGGAATTTTTTCAGGACATTTAGATATACGCATGTTGCTTGAAGCGATATCAAATTTAAACTCAATATCTGCAGCATGTATATTCAAATCAATAGCCATTTTTAGCCGGTCAAACTGCTGGCAGAAAATGTCCAATTCAATAGTGTTTGTAAGCCTTTTATTCAGCCACTTTAAATGTGTTTGCATTGTACTGAGAGCAGGTCTCTTCTCAGGTGCAGTGTCAAAGTCGTTTGTTTCATCCTCATTAAATTCAGGTTCAGTCTGTTCAAAAAGTAGCAAATTACTACCTGTTGTTTCTTGGGCTGAGAAAGATGAGGTACTATTACCTCTTTTGTGAAGTTTTTCCATTGTTTTAGCCTTTCTTGCTTGAGGCAAGAAGCTGTGCTAATGGAAAAATTCACATCAGAAAATTTCTGCTTAACGCAGAGCATCTGTCTAAATGCGTATTGTAAGATAGTAATCTTCATTACAGCCTCTTGCCAAATTCGTACTACACTTAGACGTATATACTTATGTATAACGTCTAGTCTAGTAAGAACGGCTATAACAATACCTTTCTCAGTATGTTAAGATTAACTTCTTACTATAAATTATGTCTCTATTATAACATGAATCCTATATTTTCTCAACTTTTTAAAGCTAAAATTAAGTTAAAGCCTGCTTCAACTTAATTTATAATTTACGCCATTAGGGGTAAAGATTTACAAAATACAGGAAATTTTCTGAGCCTCATTTATCAAAGTACCACCTAATTTTTATCCATACCCTCTATACTGGTTCAGCGGATATCTATTGTGTATCCGAGTATATCTGCTATTCTCTGCATATCAATAAATCTTAAAGAGCCTCGTTTCAACTTATTTGACAGGTTTGCTTTGCTCTCCTTTGTGTAATACTTTGCATTCAATTCCTCTGCCAGTTTCTCCATTGTATAACCCTTAGCTACTATCATGGATTTAACCTGCCTTTTTAGGGCTTCTGTTGCCTGCTTGTCAAGTTCTTTTGCTTTCTGTTCAAGTTCGTTATTTATGTCCATATATTACCTCTATTTTAATAATACACTATATAGTGAACATAATCAATAGTAATGTAAACAAATGTAACGAGACAATTTACTAAACTATTGACAAAGTAAACGATTTCATGTATTATGTATATGCAAGCAAAAACAAAGGAGATAAAAATTATGGCACAAGTTATTACAACAAACATCAATCTTGAAGACAATGCAAAAGTTATCAAATCTTTAGACAGTAAAATTGCTGAATTAAAGGAATTGAGAGACGAGAAAATCGCTGAGGTCAAAGAAATCATGAATAAGGCAAATGTAATGGAATTACAGGCTGGTGCATTTACTTTCACTTTGAAAGAAATTACACGCAATAATGTGGATACAAAGACCTTAAAGACAAAATATGCTGAGTTATATAAGGCACTTTTAAAAGTAAATAGTTATATAAAGTTTGAAGTTGTGTAGGGGGTAGCCCCTACACTCTCAGAAAGGTCAAGACAATGGAAAATAAGAATAATATCAATACAGTTCTAAAGTTTATGCCAAAAAGTCAAGCAATGTGTTTTATAGCTGGACTCAATGGAGCAGAACAGGCATACTTTATGAGTATTGTAGATAAAATAGCTGATGTAATAAGCAAGGCTCCTGCAATCTATGAGACAGACAACAAAGGAGATAAAATTAAACCGGTTCTTCACTACTTTTACGGCAATGTTGATATCTATATAACAGAGATAGACCAGAGCAGAAATAATAAACATTTTGGATATACAAGTCTCGGTATGGGATATTTAGAAGCTGGATACATTGACCTTAATTATATCTTCAAAGAATTACCAGAACTTAACCTAGATTTCAATTTTACACCGAAAACCATTGCAGATTATAAGAGAAAGTATGAGGGATAGAACTATGGAAAAACAAGATATACAGGAACTTGCTGAGACAACATACGGGCTTATAGTTGTGCTGAAAGACATTCTCTGGAAATTTGAGGGATTTAGTAAGGATAACCAACGTAAATTTACAGGCATGCTTGCACTGATAGATACTATTGAGCAAAACAGTTACAACATTAAGGTTTGTCTGGAATGTCTATAACAATAAAAACGACCGTATTTATTATGGCATTTCATGCAATGAAAAGGACTGTATTTTATTGATTGAACACATACAAAGAAAATCCGTTATTAAGGTTTTTATTGAATATAAGGAATAATTATGACAACACATGCATTTATAAGAGTATCTACACTGGAACAGGACACCGAGAAAAACAAGATTGATATACTACAATTCGCTAACCGTCTAAAACTCGGAAATGTTGAATTTACAGAAGAACAGTGTAGCGGTCGTATCAACTATAAAGAACGTAAACTCGGTGCATTGCTTGAGTCTATGCAAGCTGGTGATGTGTTGATTGTACCGGAACTGTCAAGGATTGCACGTTCCATAACACAGATACTGGAAGTAATTAAAGTTACAAAAGATAAGGGCATAACACTTTATTCGTTAAAAGAAAACTTTTGCAACAATGAAGACTCCATATCTGCAACGGTTACAAGTACAATATTTGCTTTAGTTGCTCAGATAGAAAGAGAACTAATAAGTATGAGAACAAAAGAGGCTCTCCATGCCAGAAAAATAGCAGGGGTAAAACTCGGCAGACCAAAGGGTAAGGGTAAATCCAAACTGGATGAACACAGAGAAGATATTTTAAAGTTATTATCTTTAAAAGTTCCTAAGACGATGATTGCTAGACAGTTTAATACATCTGTCGGGAATCTCAATAATTTTCTTAACCGTATAAAAGTTGTTAATGATTGCTCCAATGCTCGCAGTATTTTATACAAGTCCTAAATATTTCTCAAAGAACTTACTTAATTTCTCAACAATCGTCTTTTTCTTAGTCTGTCGATTATTGCCGGTAGCTCCAAACAATGGCATTGGCGGAAGTATTTTGTCAATAGCCGTGCCGGAGGTTCTTAATTCACCGTCACGGAATGAATTATCAATAAACTTTCTTGTTTCAGCAGGTTTCAAATTTTCTTCATTCATAATTGCAGTTAAATCAGCTTCCTTTTGCTCATTGACAAACTTACTCCAATCATCTTCCACTTTTGTTGATGTGTTGATTGTCTCAATGAAACTTTCGATAAGTTCTTTTTTGCTTCTTAGCTGTGTACTTGCGCTAATCGCTTTGTTAATATCTACAAGAATTTCTTTATCCTCACAATTTCCGGCATGGTATTTTGAAACCAGAATAAGTATATAATCAATATTAACTTCAACCTGTTTTACAAGCTCAAGCTCAAATACTATATCGTCATTAATATTTTCTTTTTCAGCAGTTCCAACACGTCTCCATTTGTTATACAAATCAAGGTAATTGCTCTGATGGTCTTGCAGGTCTCTGTCAGAAATAATTGATTTACCTTCAAATTCATCAAACGATGTCAGAATATTTCGCATCTTTAAAATTGCACCAAACAGGCTGATGAAATCTTTTTCATTCTGTTCCCCGACAATAGGAGTTCCCAGAGGAAATTTTTCGTTTAATTCCGCAATCAATTCGACATAACCTTTGTGATGTTTGCCCTTTTCATCATCATAACCGTTATAGTATTCGCCAAAGGTTCTTAACAATACTATACTTCCGGCATTTTTATCACCGAACAATGCAATGGCTTCTTTTGTTCGTTCTTCCAAATCTCTAAAACATACAATATTTCCGTATGTTTTGATTGAATTAAGAATTCTGTTTGTTCTTGAAAAGGCTTGAATAAGTCCGTGATACTTCAAATTTTTATCAACCCATAAGGTGTTTAAAGTTGTTGCATCAAAGCCGGTTAAGAACATATTGACAACGATTAAAAGGTCAATTTCTCTGTTTTTCATTCTTAAAGAGACATCTTTATAGTAGTTCTGGAACTTATCTGATGAAGTATCGTAATTTGTGCTGAACATTTTATTGTAATCTTCAATAGCCTTATCCAGAAAATCTCTTGAAGACTCGTCAAGATTGCTTGTATCTTCCGGATTTTCTTCTAATAGAATTCCGTCTTCCGTGTCTTCATTTACCCCAAAACTATAAATTGTTGCAACTCTAATCTGTTTGCCGTCTTTCATCTGATTCTGGAATTCTTCGTAATAAGCTTTTGCCATATCAACGGAAGCAACTGCAAATATTGAGTTGAAGCCCGTTAATCTTACACGGTTTTTAATTTCTTTAACTTTATTGCGCAGTTTGTCAGAAGCAATGTCTTGAATGTTTGTAAGTTTATTAAATTCGTAGGCTCTTGCATCTCGTCTAGTTTTCTGGTCAAAATGTTCAAGAATGTATTTTGTAACTTCCTTAATCCTCTCCGGAGCAAGCATCGCTCTTTCTCTGTCAATTGCAGAAATATCTTTGTCTTGAACATTTTCTTTCATCTTCATTGTATTAACGTAATCAATTCTGAACGGCAGGACATTCCCGTCATTTATTGCATCAACGATTGTATAAGTATGTAGCGGAAGAACTTTATTTCCGTCTTTGTCAGGCTCACCGCCAAAAACTTGCGGGGTAGTTTTCTGGATTAATTTACCGCTCTTATCCTTTTTGTTACCAGATGTTGCATTAACGGCAAAGATAGGAGTACCGGTAAAGCCGAACAGATGATATTTTTTGAATGCCCCAACAATTTGTGAGTGCATATCTCCAAACTGAGAACGGTGGCATTCGTCAAAGATAATTACAACGTGCTTGTTAAAGACTTCATGACCTTTGTTCTTGTCAATAAATATACCGAGCTTTTGAATAGTTGTAATAATAATTTTAGCGTTAGGGTCTTCCAGTTGTCGTTTTAAAACAGCGGTTGATGTGTTGCTGTTTGCTGCTCCTTTTTCAAAACGGTCGTATTCTTTCATTGTCTGATAATCAAGGTCTTTTCTGTCAACAACAAAGAGAACTTTATCAATATATGGAAGATTGCAGGCAAGTTGTGCGGTCTTGAAGGATGTCAGAGTTTTACCGGAGCCTGTTGTATGCCAGATATACCCTCCGCCTTCTATTGTGCCGTATTTTTTGTAATTATTCGCAACGCCAATTCTTGTCAGGATTCTCTCACACGCTGAAATCTGATAAGGTCGCATAACAAGCAGCATGTTTTCTGATGTAAAAACACAATACTTTGTCAGAATGTTCAGAATTGTATGCTTTGCAAAGAAAGTTTTTGTAAAATCTACAAGGTCAGGAATAATCTTATTGTTACCGTCCGCCCAGTAGGAAGTGAATTCAAAGCTGTTACTTGTCTGCTTTGTCTTGTTTCGCTTAGGATTGTTTAATTCTTTAATATGGCTGTTTCTGGTTGTATTAGAGTAATATTTTGTGTTAGTGCCGTTTGAGATTACAAATATTTGAACATACTCATACAATCCGGAACCTGCCCAGAAACTGTCTTTCTGGTAGCGGTTAATCTGGTTAAAAGCTTCTTTAAGTTCTACCCCTCTGCGTTTAAGTTCAATATGAACAAGAGGTAAGCCATTTACTAAAACCGTTACATCGTATCTTGTTTCATGCCTGCCGTCTCTTTCTTCATACTGATTAATTACTTGAAGCTTGTTGTTGTGGATATTCTTCTTATCCAATAAATAGATGTTTTTGAGCTGTCCGTCATCACATCTGAACTCTTGAACATAGTCCACCTGAATCTTTTTAGTCTTTTCTACAATACCGTCATTAGAACTTGCAATTCTTTCTTTGTAGAACCTGTTCCATTCGCTGTCAAGAAAAGAGAAATTATTTAATCGTTCTAATTGTAAGCGTAAATTTTTAATCAACTCAGCTTCATTATTTATCTTAATATATTCATAACCAAGCGTTGTTAATAGCCTGATAAATTCATTTTCCAATTCAGCTTCGCTTTGATAAGCAGTGGCTCGTTTTTCGTCAGGAATATATTCGGTAACAACTGTACTCTGGTTTGTGCTGGCAACTATGTTGTATGTACTCACTAATTCTTTTTCTCCTTGAATGTTAATAGTTTATCACGATAATACTCATATTGCTTCTTTCTTGCTTCGATTTCAGCAGGAAGACCCTCTGATAAGTCATTGCATAACCTGTCAAATCTGTCCAAAATATCAACAATACGTTGCTGTTCTTTGAGTGGTGGAAGTGGAATTTCAAACTTTCTTATTTTTTCCATTGGAATGTTTTGCATTGACGATGTCTGTAATAATCTATTAATTTGAGTTTGCCAGAAAGTCTTGCTTTGAAAATAATATTTCATATATTCTGGCAACAAATTAATATCTGTTGAACGTATTAAAGCGACATTAGGAGCCAAATAATACTTATTATCTTTGTCTATAATTGCCACTTGACCTATTGTACCAACATATGTAAATAACATATCCCCAATTTTCAACTTACTTCTGGTTAATTTAGATAAATCACTATTATCAATGTATTTGACGTCTGACAAATCTAAAGTTCCATTTTTAACGTTTAATCCTCTTAATGCAATTATTGAACCTTTGTTAGAATATTGTACATATTTTGTAAACTCAAATCCAGCTAATTTAGTCACTGTTGCAACTTGTCCCACTTTTACTATAGGTATATCATCCCCAAAGGTTAATAACTCATCTCTATAATACTCATATTGTTTTTTGCGTGCTGTAAGCTCTGCTGTAAGCTCTGCTGTAAGCTCTGCGGTAAGCTCTGTGAAATTGTCCAGTATCCGGACAATTTCACTCTGTACCTCCATAGGAGGTACAGGAATTCTGAACTTTGAATATTTCTCTATCCATTGACGTGAATGGTCTACAGGCGTGTACTTGATTGTTTGCAATACGTGAAATAAATATCTGATATTGTATTTGTTATTATCTTTTGATGTGAGTAACTTCATTGCTGACGATTTTACTTTAAATCGAAAGTCTACCCATTTATTTGCAGTCGTGAAGTCATCAAAGATTATTACAGGATTTTCTTTGGTAGCCTCATATATGCCATCTTTTTCGTTTGTATAACCTAATATAAAAGTCTGTCCTGCCGTTAAGACAGGCGTTTCAAACTCATTATCATATTTAGTGCTATGTACTATATATTTAGAAGGTTGTTGATAATCCAGAACCTTGCCTAATTGTTCATATTTCACCCCATCAGGACATAGTTTATTTATCAGTTCATCCAGTTTAGACACAGTTCACCTCTATATCCTTTAGTAAGTTCTTGTTAAACTCAATTTGTTGCTGTAAGACTTGTTTATGTAATGTCAACAGTTTGTTTCGGGTTTTCTCCAGTTCCAACCTGTTACAAAATCCTTTATCATCCAATCCGTCATGAGTCTTTCTATCACATGAGGCTCTGTCATCCAGTAATAAGTCTCCTTTTTCTGTCAGAGCAATAAAGGAATGGCATATTGCATTTCTTAAGTTATCCAGAGTCATTTCTTTCAGGCTGCCATCTTTGTATATGACTTTCGTAAAGAGTGAATTTATATCAAGTTTAGGAATATTATAGAGTTCATCTGGTTTATCAAGCTGCGAATTTGTTATATAAGGAACTAACAAATACATTGCAAGTATTTCCCGTACCCCTCTGAGATTAAGAGGATTTTCCCCAGCAAGAAGACTAACAGCTATTCTTGACATCGTAACTGCGTGATTATTATAACTAAGAATATTTTCTAATTCCTCTTTATTCATTCTTATCCTGTTCTGCGCTTACAGCACTTTTCTGTTCCAGTTCCAAGAACCTGTCAAAATCACTTACATAGAGTTTATCCTGTATTATCCTGTATTTTTCAAACTCTGATTCTGCATGGAGTTTTGCAATTTCTGCTGAAACCTTTCCTGCATCTTGCAATACGTCGTAATCCATAAATGTCAGGAAACTGTTTAGTTTTTCGCTCCAATCCTGCATTGTCATAGGAATATTACGTTCCGCTTGCATTTCTGCATAATCCAAGTAAGACGAAACAAGTCTTTCCAACTGTCTTAATTCTTTTTCCTGCAAGTAATTCTTTGCAACTGTTACATCATATTTCTGTATCTTTCCGTCAGGATATGCATCCCAACTGGTAAGTCCCATGTGTTCTTTGTTTGCATCAGCTCTTTCAACAATAAGTTCAGCAGCTGTATGTCCATGTACACTGTGATGTAGTTTGTTTTGTACAGAGGCAAAAAATGTTTTTGTTGTAGTTGCTTTAGGGTCGTAATCTATTGCAGTTGCATAAATGTCAGTAACTTTCTGATAGAATCGTCTTTCTGACATTCTGATTTCACGTATCTTTTGTAACTGCTTTTCAAAATAGTCTTTTGTAAGAATTGAACCACCGTTTTTAAGCCGCTCTTCATCCATTACCCAGCCTTGTATCGTGTAATCTTTAACAATAGCATTTGCCCATTTTCTGAATTGAACAGCCTTGTCATTATTAACTTTAAATCCGACAGCAATTATCATTTGCAAGTTATAATGTTTAACTTCTCTTGAAACCTCTCTACTGCCTTCGTTTTGAACTATCCGAAAATTCCGGATAGTTGAATCTTCATCAAGCTCATTATCTTTAAAAATCTTTTGAATATGGTCATTAATCGTTCTGACATCAACATCATACAATACAGACATCATTTTTTGAGTGAGCCAGATATTTTCATCTTCGTATCGTATTTCAATACTGTTAGCGTTATCACCAACGGCAGAAACATAGGTGAGGTATTCGGCAGCGGAACTTCTTATTGTGATTTCATTTTTCTTTGCCATTATGCACCTACCTCAATTTCTGAAATGATTTTATCTATCTCGGCTCTTAATATGTTTTCTCTTGCAACAATTTCTGCAATATTCTTGTTGAGTTCAACAATATCAATAACTTCTCTTGTGTCTTCCTGCTCGACATAAGTGCTTACTGATAAATTGTAATCCTGTGCTTCAATTTCCGAATTTGCAACAAGTTTGGACACATATTCAACATCTTTTCTGTCAGTAAAGAGCTTAAGTATATTTTCAATGTTTTCTTCAGAAAGTTTATTGTTATTAGTAACTTTTACACATTCTTTCGTTGCATCTATAAACAGTGTTGAATTGTCTGCTTTACTTTTCTTTAGAACCATGATACAGGTAGCAATTGATGTTCCGTAAAACAGATTGTCAGGAAGTTGAATCACACAATCGACAAAGTTATTGTCAATCAAATATTTACGAATTTTTTGCTCTGCCCCGCCTCTATACATTATTCCGGGGAAACATACTATCGCAGCAGTTCCATCAGTTGCAAGCCAGCTTAAAGAGTGCATTATAAATGCCATATCAGCTTTTGACTTAGGAGCTAAAACCCCAGCTCGTGAAAACCTTTCATCGTTTATCAATAGCGGGTTATCATCTCCTTCCCATTTGATAGAATAAGGCGGATTAGAAACAATAGCTTCAAAAGGTTCATCATCCCAGTGCATAGGATTTGTCAGCGTATCACCGTGAGCAATATCGAATTTATCAAATTCAATATCGTGCAAGAACATATTAATTCTGCACAGGTTATAAGTTGAAATATTTATCTCCTGCCCAAAGAAACCGTTTCTGACATTTTCCTTGCCTAAAATCTTAGCAAATTTTAACAACAATGAACCGGAACCGCACGCAGGGTCATAAACTTTATTTACAGAGGTTTTGCCTACTAAGGTTATTTTTGTAAGCAGTTCCGAAACTTCCTGCGGAGTGAAAAATTCTCCACCAGATTTACCTGCACCACTGGCATACATTCCCATTAAAAACTCATAGGCATCTCCAAATGCATCAATGGTATTATCTTTGTAACTTAATTTCATTTCAGCAATACCGTTGAGCAATTTAACAAGCCTCTTGTTGCGTTCTGCAACTGTGCCGCCGAGTTTATTACTATTAACATCTAAATCATCAAATAAGCCTTTAAAGTCAGGCTCACTCGCTGTACCGATAGCAGAATTTTCAATATTCTTAAAAATAGTATCCAACGTAACATTTAAGTTGTCATCTTTATCGGCTCTCTTTAATACATTCCCAAATAAATCACTAGGTTTAATAAAGAATCCATTTCTATCAACAAGATAATCTTTTTGCTTTATAGACTCCTCATCTGATAATTTTGCATAATCAAATGAAGTATCTCCTACTTCATGTTGTATCCCGTTGACATAATTAGTAATATATTCAGACATATACCTGTAAAACATCATTCCAAGCACATATTGCTTGAAATCCCATCCATCAACGCTCCCCCGTAAATCATTCGCAATATTCCATATTGAACGATGCAAATCAGCACGTTCCTGCTCTTTCTTATTATCCAATCTCTTCAAACCTCTCCTATAGCATTTTTTATTATAGCAAAGACAAGCCCTCAAGTCTAATATGTAAAGGCTTTACGTATATACACATGTACAGGTCATTTGAGCCTTCGTTCTTCTTAACAATTCATCCATGCAATTGGCAACTACCATGCCGGAATTATACATAAAATTTTAAGGTAAAAAAGAGATAAAATTTTAAACCAGCCATATAAGTAATTTATTGTTAGGTACTGATATTGCTGAGAGATAGAGGAATGAACATTATGCGTATAATATTTTTTTATATAGAATAGATATTAACGCAGGTGTCTCTCTAACTGGTGTACAAGTTCTGCTTCGTGTAATGTTAATCGAGTGAAATTAACATATAATTTTTCTAACTCTATACCATTGCTTGCCCCATTTAAACAAAAAGCACCTTTTGGTGCTTTTTTGTTAGGTATATTTATAATACCTCAGTTAGTCTGCAGTTGGTTGAGCATTTTAAACCTGTTGCAAAAAATTGTATGTTACAACTATCTTATATTATTTATTGCAGAATTCAATTCACTTAATGTATTATATACCGGCAAATCCTTATTTTCCATTACGACTTTGTCTATATCTGCATATAATGATTGATTGGTGAAACCGGAGGTATATAGTCCTCTGTAATCTTTAATGCTAAATTTATCCTTTTCATCTCTTAATACTGTTACTACATTTCTTCTTTCATCCAATATAATAAAACCTTTGTTAAACACTTTTTGTTTTGCTTCACTATCTATATGAATTATAATATCTAGCATTCTATCAAAAATACAATTATGTATGATATCGCTATTAGCAAACTTTAATATAATATCTTTATTAAATTGATTAATATCTCCTGCTAAATCATCAATCGTGGAAATGGCATATAAGTGTGACTCAGATGTTTCGCTATCATTGGATTTTAATTTATCAATATTATTTTGAATGTAGGTTTTGTATATTTCGAAATTTTCGGTATTAAGATTATATAATTGTAAATCTTTTTTATCAGGTAAAAGCATATCTTCAATCATTTTTTTTGCTTCTTTATCTGTCCGTGGTTTTTGTGTATTATTGTCTTTTGCAGAAATTACACCCAAACTTGTAAGTGCTAAGCCTGCTCCAACTGCGGCAGTTTCTTTTAAATGATTTTGTACTGCTTTTGCAGATTGTTCTATTGTATTAGTAATTGCTTTTGGTGGATATTGCTTGAAATTAGTACTATAATTAGTATTTACATTTATTTTTTGCATTATTCTTTATTATTCCTTTCAAAAGTTGTTAAACTTTATTACAAAAATTTGTCATTTCATGTAAATTCACTAAACATTCAAAATTGCCTGTTTTTTGAAAATTATTAAAAAAAATTTACAAATTAATTCGATAATCACAATAATATTAGTGATACTTGTTATACAAGAGCCTCATATCTTCGTCTGTAAGATATTGCATTGTTGGTAAATCATAAGGGTACATTATACTGTTACTGCTATCTGAATGTCCTAAACCGATTGCGTGGCCAGCTTCATGAAGCATAACACCGTAAATATTATCTTTAGGTCTTGTTACAAGCGCACGTGTAAGCCTGCCGTTTTCATAAGTTCTTTTATATTGTTTAGTACCAATGGTTACATATGCTTTATAATATTGTCCGCCTCTTGTCATCATCTCTGTACAACCTACTGCATGCACGTCATTACAATTTGCTACAAAGTCGACGAATTCAACCTCAATATTTGCATTTGCAGGACTGTCAACAAATTTAAAGCGTACAAGAGACCTTGACTGTTGCTGCCAGGACATAAACGCCTGCTGCATGAGTCTGCTCATGTTGCCATATTCCGGAATATAAACATTAATAGGTAAAGATACCCAGCGGGGGCGTTCTGCGGCAAATGTACATATTGTTAATGTTAAAACTAAAAATAAAATCGCAAAACACTTTTTCATACAATTGAATTATAACATTCGGTTATCAATGCTGTCAAACAGTACTTTCTGGTAATGGAAAAAAATAAAGGATAGCTTATTATGTATTTATGGAAAAAAGAGATGATATATATAAAAACCGAGGTTTAAATGAATACGGCGACGTAGAGTTTGCGGATAATGTTAATAAAAAGTATCCTATTGATACTCCCGAACATATAAGGGCTGCATGGAGCTACTTTCATATGCCTAGAGATTATGAAAAATATTCAGTAGAGGATAGAAAAATAATTACAAACAAGATTGTAGAAGCGTGGAAAAAGAAGATTTCTAGGGAGGGGCCTCCAGAAGCGTAGAGGTTTATCCGCTAATCAGTGACAAGCAGTTTGAATCATTGAATGCTTGTAAAGATGGGTTTATCTGAATAGCAGTAGAGTAATCTTTTCTAAAGCCCTCAGTATCTCCAAGTTCTTTTCTAATTGCTGCTCTATAATAATAAGCGTCTGCATATTTAGAATTATTTTCGATAGCTTTATTCAAGTCAGCAATAGCACCTTGTAAATCTCTGAGTACACATTTTTGCAGACCTCTTATGTAGTAACTCTCTGCAAGTTTTACATTTGTAGTAGGACTCTTTTTTATAGCAGTTGTAGTAATAACAGGGGCAGAAGGAACTTGGACTGTTGCGACCCCGGCAGTTATTGTTCCGGCTGCAATTTTTTCCTGCGGAACTACAGTAGTTTGTTTAGGCTTTACACTGACAGGTTGAGCGGCCTGCTGCACAGAAGAAACTTCCTGCTTTTTAGGCTTTTGGTAAGCAATTTGTTGTGAAATATCCGGTTCTTTCATCGAAGCTGCTTGCTGTGCAGCTGGTTTAATTTGAACTTTTGGAGTTGATAATTCTGCAACTCTGGTATCTGTTTTAGCCTGTACCGGATTTGTATAACTTTGTACAACTCCTCTTATGGTTGGTATTGCTGCAATATAGCTTTCATTAGATAACAAAGGTTTTACATTTTTTATAAAAGTTTGATTTTCAGCAAGTGCAATTGCCTGATCTAAATCAATAGCCGCACCTTCATTGTCAAAGTATAGTTTTTTGAGACGTCCTCTGTTAGCATATGCAATACTGTCTTTAGGGTTTAACGCTATTGCCTGAGTATAATCGCTTAAAGCACCTACATTAAAGTTCATTCGTTTTTTTACTACACCTCTGTTATTGAACGCTTCAGCATCCTTGGGATTTAATTCTATCGCGATGTTGTAATCTTCAAGCGCGCCTTTATTATCGTCGAGCATATATTTTAAATTAGCCCTGTTATAATATACATCTGAGTAGTTTTTATTAATTTCTAGCGCCTTTGCATAGTCTTCCATAGCGCCATTAATATCTTTCATTGCAACTTTTAATACACCCCTGTTGTTGTATGCATATGCAAAATTTTTGTTTATAGCAATGGCTTTATTATAGTCAGCCATTGCACCATCCTGGTCATTAATAAGCTGTTTTATATAGCCTCTGTTAAGATACAGTTCAGGGTTATTAGGGCTGAGCTCAATAGCTTTATCAAAGTCTTGAATAGCTCCTTGAATATCTTGTTTAAGAAAGCGCATTGAAGCACGATTTGAGTAAGCTAATGCACTATTAGGCCCTTGCTGGATTTCTTGTGTGTACGTATCAATAGACCTCTCAATAGGGGTTTGTGCATTAGCTGACGGAATAATGACAAAATTTAACATTATTGCCAGTATTAAGCTTATTGGTTTCACGATACGTACTCCTTTGCCAAGTCGAATTTGATTAAATACTAACACATAATAAATCTATATCAATAGAATGTAAAAAAATATATACATATGGTGATATAAACAAGGGTAATTGTTGTATTAACTAAAGGTTTTTATGCTATACTAAATTCATTAGATGCCGATGTGGCTCAGGTGGTAGAGCAATTGATTCGTAATCAATAGGCCGGGAGTTCGAGTCTCCCCATCGGCACCATACTTTCTTCTTTGCACAATGAGGTTAGTATTATTAAAGTAAGGATATTTGACTATGAAAATTTCTCCAGTTAAAAATAACGTTGCACCTAAAATTTTGGTTGATAAATCTATTCAAGAGCCATATCTCGGAGATTTAAATCAGGCAAGCGGCGTTATAGAAAACTATTTAAAATATGAAAAAGATGTAGGACAAATTTTTATAAAGAATGGAGATTTTTGGGGTAATAATACCGATAAGATACTAACTGTTAGTAGAAAAACTCCACGCTTTCAAACCTATATACAAATTCTTAAGGAGTCGGATATTCCTTTTTTACGTTTGGTTTATCAGGCTGTTCAAATCTCTGTAGAGTACATGAAATAAGGATATATTATGAAAGTTTTACTATTAAATGGAAGTTCTAACAAAAATGGATGTACTTTTACAGCTCTCTCTGAAGCTGCAAAAACTTTAAATCAAGAAGGTATTGAAACAGAAATCTTTCAGCTAGGAAATCCTGAAATACGTGATTGCTGCGGCTGTCAAGCGTGTAGAAAACTTGGTAAGTGTGTTTTTGAAGACGGGCTTGTAAATGAATTTATAGAAAAGGCTCGTGAAGCAGACGGTTTTATTTTCGGAACTCCTGTTTATTATGCCCATCCAACAGGCAGAATTTTATCATTTTTAGACAGAGCTTTTTATGCCGGTAAGGATGCTTTTGAATTTAAACCGGGAGCTGCGGTTGCATCTGCTAGAAGATCTGGTACAACTGCAAGTTTTGATGTGCTGAATAAGTACTTTACAATTAATAATATGCCTGTTGTTTCTTCAGGGTATTGGAATAATATTCACGGTCATACCGCAGAAGATGCAATTAAGGATTTGGAAGGCTTGCAGGTTATGAGAACTCTGGGACGTAACATGGCGTGGCTTCTTAAGTGCATTGAATATGGAAAGCAGAACGGTATTGAACGACCGCAGCTTGAAGAAAAAATTTATACTAATTTTATAAAGTAGGAAAAATATGAGAGACGAATTATTATCAATAATAGAAAAAAACAGCCGTATCGGTATTAATGAGCTGGCCGTTCTTCTGGGCGAAGAAGAAATTAATGTTGCAAATGAACTTTCTAAGCTTGAGCAAGAGGGTGTTATATGCGGATATCATACTTTAATAAACTGGGATAAGACTTCTATAGAGAAGGTAACAGCATTGATTGAAGTTAAAGTAACTCCTCAGAGAGGACAAGGATTTGACAATATTGCAGAAAGGATTTATAACTATCCTGAGGTTAAGTCTGTTTATTTGATTTCAGGCGGCTTTGATTTGCTTGTAACTTTGGAAGAAAAGTCTTTAAAAGAAATTTCTAGATTTGTTTCTGATAAACTTTCAACTCTGGATAGTGTTTTAAGTACTGCTACGCATTTCATTCTTAAAAAATATAAGGATCACGGTACAATTTATGACAAGAAGCATGAGGATACAAGGGAGATAATTACGCCATGACGAAGCCTCTATCTGATGCAGTACAAAGTTTAAAACCATCCGGCATAAGAAAATTTTTTGATATTGTGAGTGAAATGAAAGACGCCATTTCTTTAGGTGTTGGCGAGCCTGATTTTGACACACCATGGCATATTCGCGATGAGGGTATTTATGCGCTGGAAAAAGGAAAAACATTTTACACCTCAAATGCCGGATTAAAAGAATTGAGAGAGGAAATCTGCAATTACCAGAAAAGAAAACAGGGAATTGATTATGATCCATTAAATGAAGTTATTGTGACCGTAGGCGGTTCTGAAGCTATAGATATAGGCTTGCGGGCAATGATTAATTCGGGTGACGAGGTTATAATACCTCAGCCTTCATATGTTTCGTACGAACCATGTGCATTGCTTGCCGGAGCAAAGCCTGTAATTATAGATTTAAAACCAGAAAATGAATTCCGATTGACGTCAGATGAACTGGAAGCTGTCATAACTGATAAAAGCAAAGTTTTAATCTTACCATTTCCTAATAATCCAACAGGCGCAATTATGGAACGCGAGGATCTGCAAAAGATTGCAGAACTTATCAAAAAGTATGATTTGTATGTAATGTCTGATGAAATCTATGGTGCTCTGACCTATAAAGGCGAACATGTTTCTATTGCAAGTCTGGAAGGGATGAAGGAGCGGACAATTCTTATTGATGGTTTCTCAAAATCTTATGCAATGACTGGCTGGCGGCTTGGATATGCCTGCGGTCCAAAAGAGATTATTAAACAAATGACAAAAATTCATCAGTTTGCTATAATGTGTGCACCAACAACCAGCCAGTATGCCGCAGTTGAGGCTTTGAGAAACGGGGATGATGATGTTAAAATTATGAGACAGGCATATAACCAAAGACGAAGATTTTTGTTGAATGCATTTAAAGAAATGGGGCTTGAGTGTTTTGAACCTTTTGGAGCTTTCTATGTTTTTCCATGCATAAAAGAATTTGGAATGTCCAGTGAAGAATTTGCAACAAGATTTCTAGAAGAAGAACGAGTTGCAGCCGTTCCTGGAAATGCTTTTGGGGCAAGCGGAGAGGGGTTCTTAAGAATATCTTATGCATACTCTCTGGATAATCTTAAAACTGCTATGGAAAGATTGAATAGTTTTGTAAAAAAACTAAGAAACAATATTTCATAATTACCTTTTTGTGGTATAATGGAATGATATATTGGAATTAAGAGAATGCTAAAAAATATTAAAGATTTTATTTGTATGCACTTAAATTTTAAAGTGTATAATGTAACAGTCGCAGCAATCATAGCTGCGCTTGCGATTGCACCTTGCGTGATGTTTTTACCTGAATCATATGGTTTTGAAAATGGTGTATTGGAAAATTTGCAGCTTATAGTTTTATTTTTAGGATTTATTTTTGCTCTAATGGCAAAAGATAATAAAAAGTTTTTTTATTTTGTAGCAATGATTATAGCAGTTCTTGCTATAAGAGAGGTAAATTGTTTCAGAACCGTATTTTTTGCAATACCCGGGGAAATCAATGAATTTTATACCTGGGATCAGATTAAATTTGGCTGGCTGTATCATCCGATTTACGGGCTGTTTATTGCATATGTTGCTTTTTATTTCTTAAAAAACAAACTATTCCTGACTGCTTGGGAAATGTTGAAGAATATCAAACTGCCTGTTTGGAATATATTGCTTATGCTATCTGGTATGCTGCTTGGTGTAATCGCTGAAAGTGTATTTGCAAATTCTCTTTTTGAAGAAAGTGCTGAACTGCTTTTCTATGTATCACTTACTGGCATTATATATTTATATGTCTTTGATAAAGATTATAATCTTTGAACAACAGCATTTGTGAATTCGCTGCAAGAAGCATTTCCGCCTATATCAGCAGTTTTAATACCTGATTTAAGTGTTTCAAATACTGCTGACTTAATTTTTGCAGCGGCAGTTGTTTCTCCTATAAAATTAAGCATCTCAATTGCAGACATAAGCATTGCTGTTGGATTTGCTTTATCTTGTCCGGCTATATCAGGTGCAGAACCGTGAACCGGTTCAAATACCGCATAATCTTTTCCGATATTTGCGCCCTGAGCAATACCAAGCCCGCCGACAAGACCGGCGCATAAATCTGAAACAATGTCACCATATAGGTTTGGTAAAAGAAGGGTATCAAACTGGTTAGGATTTTGTACTAATTGCATACAGCAATTATCAACCAGAATTTCTCTGAAACCGATGTTTGGATATTTTTTCGCAATTTTTCTGGCACAATCCAAAAATAATCCGTCAGAAAGCTTGCAGATATTTGCTTTTGTAACAACACAAACTTCTTTTCTATTATTTTTAACAGCATAATCAAAGGCAAATTCAGCTATTCTTTCAGATGCTGCCCGGGTAATGATTTTTATGCTTTCAGCGGTGTTTTCATCTACCTGTCTTTCAATTCCGGCGTATAAATCTTCTGTATTTTCCCTTACAACAACTATATCAACATTTTCATATCTGGTTTCTATGTTTGGAAGATTATAGCAGGGACGCAGATTAGCATAAAGATCAAGTTCTTTCCTTAATTGTACATTAACCGAGCGGAAACCTTTGCCAATAGGGGTTGTAACCGGTGACTTTAACGCGATTTTGTTTCTTTTTACCGAGTCGATTACCCTTTGCGGAAGCGGAACGCCTTCTTTTTTAATTACGTCTGCTCCTGCAGTCTGGATGTCCCAGACAATATCAACTCCGGCAGCTTTGATTATTTTTACAACTGCATCTGTAATTTCCGGTCCGATTCCGTCCCCTTTTATTAATGTTATATTATGCATCTTGACTCCATTTAAGTTTTGTTAGCTGGTATGTCACACTTTCTCTGCCACATTTACGCCTTTCGCTTCTAAGTATGCTTGAATACCTTTTGTTAATTGGTCAGGGCAACTGGTAGGTCTGGCTCCGCAAGGTATACCGCTTAATTTAGGAACGATATCATTAATATTCATACCTTTTATGAGAACTCCAATGCCGCTAAGATTTCCATTGCATCCGCCAACAAATTCAACATCCTGAATAATATTGTCTTTTATTCGCATTTGCATCATCTTGCAGCAAACGCCTTTTGGCTGATATTGTACTATATCAACTCCGTTAACTTCTTTTATTTGTATATTATCGCTCATCATTTTATATTCCTCATTAGTAATTGAGTTTCTAACACTAATTATATCACTTTGTTTTATCATAATCAAATTTTCTCCTTGTTTTGTGTTATCATAAAAACTATGGCAAGTATAACAAAAATAGGTTTCTGGGGTTACCCGCACCCTGATATTATAAAAAAGACTAAAGAAGATTATCCAAACGCCGAATGGATTGATTTGGATATTGATTTTTATTATCCCAAAACAAATATTTTGCCCGAATCATATTGCAAAATTATAAGAAATATTATAGATAATGCAATGTTTCTAAAACCGGATTTGATTTTAGCACCTATTGGTAAAGATAAATGTGATAGCGGCTGGTTTGCATCAAAAATTCTTGCAGATATGGGATTTAATGTAATACAGACTATATTTGAGGATTTGGAATCGAAAAGAGAGTTAAAAATTTGTACAAGCAATTTACCTTTATATGATAAGATTACGCGAATAACAGGCAATATAATCGATGCTGTTGATCAGAATTTACCCCAAATTCCTGCAGAATTTGGGTTTTGGGGAGTGCCTCCAAATGATTTAGAAATCTTGAAACTTTTTCCTGACACAACTCACGTATACGGCTGGACAAGATGTGTTGAAGCAGGTACACCTGCGGATTTGGATTTGGAAATGTATGTAGATGAAAATGTTCCAACAGTATTTTATGCACAGGCTTTTTGCGCAAAGTCACAGCTTGCTAAATATCTGGCAGATAAGTACAATGGACTATATGTCGATATTGATGACTATGCTTCAAATTCAATTAGTGCAAAGATTGAGGCATTTTTACGCCTTAGCTGACTTTTGTTTCATAACAGCATCTATAAGCCCTTTGAACAAAGGGTGCGGTCGTTCCGGTCTTGATTTAAATTCCGGATGGAACTGGCATGCTACGAACCAATCAAGATGAGGAAGCTCAATTATTTCAGAGAGCATTCCGTCCGGTGACATCCCTGAGAATACTAGTCCTGCTTTTTTTAGCTGTTCTATGTAGTCAGTATTAACTTCGTATCTATGTCTATGACGTTCAGAAATCTTGTTTGCACTGTATACTTCCTGTGCTCTTGTACCTTTTTTTAAGTTGCAGTCATATGCACCTAACCTCATTGTACCGCCATAACCCTTAACATTTTTTTGTTCTGTCATTAAATCAATTACAGGAACTGCTGTATTTTCATCAAATTCAGTAGAGTTGGCACCTTTAAGTCCGGCTGCATTTCTTGCATATTCAATAACAGCACACTGCATACCAAGACAAATACCTAAAAATGGTATGTTATTTTCTCTTGCATATTTTATAACGTTTAATTTACCTTCAATACCCCTGATACCGAATCCTCCAGGTACAACCACTCCGTCAACGTCGCTTAAAAGTTCCTTACACTTACCCACGTCAACGCAATCTTCTGAATTTATCCATTTAATTTCGGTTTTGACATTGTCAGCATATCCGGCATGTTTGATAGATTCCACAACTGATATATAAGCATCAGAAAGCTTTGTGTATTTTCCTGCTATTGCAATTTTGATGGTGCCGGATGGATGGTTAATTTTATCAACAAGTTCGCGCCATCCGGTTAAGTCTGCTTTTCTTTCAGGAACCTGTAAAAGTTTCAATACAACATCAGCAAACTTTTGTTCTTCAAGTGCAAGAGGAACTTCATAAATACTCTTCATATCTCTGCATTCAATTACAGCTTCTTTAGAAACCGAGCAGAACAAAGCAAGCTTGTCTTTTTCTGTTTTTGGAATTGGTTTAGAAGTTCTGCAAACAAGAATTTCCGGCTGCAAACCGTAACTCCTCAAAAGACTTACGCTGTGCTGCGAAGGTTTAGTTTTTAATTCTCCAGAGGTTGGAAGATATGGAAGCAATGTACAGTGAATGTTTATCGCATTACCAATTCCGGCTTCTGTTTTGAACTGCCTTACTGATTCGATAAACGGCAAACCCTCTATATCACCAATTGTACCGCCGATTTCAATGATTTGAAAATCCGGTTTGAAATGTTTTTGAGCCTTTACCAATCTTGATTTAATTTCATTTGTTATGTGCGGAATTACCTGTACAGTGGCTCCAAGATAATCTCCTCTGCGTTCTTTTTGAATAACAGTCTGGTAGACGCTTCCTGATGTAACATTACTTAACTGGGAAAAATTTGTGTCAATAAATCTTTCATAATGTCCTAAGTCTAAATCTGTTTCAGCTCCGTCATCAGTTACAAATACTTCTCCGTGTTGAAAAGGGCTCATTGTTCCCGGATCAACATTTATGTACGGGTCAAATTTTTGTATAGCAACAGAATAACCTCTTGCTCTGAGTAATTTCCCTAATGATGCGCCGATAATACCTTTTCCCAATGAACTTACAACACCGCCTGTAATAAAAATATATTTTGTCATAGTTGAAACTCCTTAATATTATTAACTCTCCCTATCCCGTATCCGGAAGAAATGCAACAAAAAAAAGAGGGCAAGAAGCCCTCTTTAACTAATTAATTTTTGGAACTCTGAAAAATCCGTTTTCCTCATCCGGAGCGTTTTTCATAAGTTCTTCTTTTGTTTGTTCATAATATACTTCGTCTTCTCTCATTACATTTACAAAGTCAATAGCGTGAGCCATTGGTTCAACGTTTGATGTATCAACTTCGTTCATTGCATCAACGTGTTTTAATACATCGCCCAGCTGCTTTGTAAACTTTTCTTTTTCTTCTTCCGTTAATTCCAAGCGTGCCAATTTTGCTACGTGTTCTACGTCTTTTATTGTAATCATAATTTTCCTACTCCAATAATAATTATTTTATATTATCACAAAATTTTTTTCGGGCAAACAATATTTTCTTTTGTAAGTATAATTTTTTTGAGACAGTTAAACTCACCATCTTCAAGCTGTACTGTTATATAGTTTCTTGTAACACCTTTGAATTTACCGTTCTTAGCCGGACGTTTTTCAATCAAAACTTCCTGTTCTGAACCAATGTTAGATTTGAGAAAAGTATTGATTTTTTCTGCTGAAATTTTTTTTATAATCCCTGCTCGCTCTTCTTTAATCTTATCCGGCAAATGACCTTCCATTTTTTCAGCAATGGTTCCCTTTCTGATTGAATATGGAAATGTATGTATCTGGCTTAATTTTGACTTGTTCAGATTTTCTACTGTTGTTTGAAAATCTTCATCTGTTTCTCCTACAAACCCTGCAATAATATCGCTGCCCAAAAAAGGTTTATCAAATCTGGATACAATATCTTCAATCTGGTCTAAATAGTATTCTACTGTATAGTGCCTGTTCATACGTTTTAATGTTCTATTGCAGGCAGATTGTAATGATAAATGGAAATGCGGACAGAATTTTTCACTGTTCTGCAAAAAAGTTAGTAATTCAGGTGTAATTTCATGCGGATTTAGAGAACCTAGACGATAGCGCGGTATTGAGGTTTTTGTTTCGATTTCTTTTAGTAGAGGAAGTATATTCTTATCACCCCACAAACCAATATGAATGCCTGTTAAGATAACTTCTTTATACCCTAAGTCAGAATAACGATTTATTTCATTAATAATAAAATCAGAATCAGCGCTTCTTGATTTCCCTCGTCCGTATGGAATAATACAATATGAACATCTGTTATCACAACCATCTTGAATTTTTAGGCTTATTCGGGTTTTGGTTGTATCATTAAGAGTTACTTTGCAGAAATCTGTAGACTGCATAAGATCTTTAACTGAAAACACTTCGTCCTGTAAAATCAAATTTGCTAAACGAAATTTATCCTCGTTGCCATAAACATAATCAATAAATGGCTCTTCCAAAAGCTTTTCTTTTTCTATCTGCGCAATACAACCTGTCAGAATTGTTTTTAAACCCAGACTGTGCGCGTGTCTTAAAAGATACATTGCTTCATTATCACTGGTCTGTGTAACTGAACATGAGTTGAGGATGTAATAATAAGCATTTTTTAAGTCTTTGACCTGACTAAATCCTGATTCAATAAGTTTTTGAGCAACAATCTGCCCCTCAAACTGATTTGATTTACATCCCATTGATTTGATGTAGAAATTTTGCATAGCTTGTCGTTGCAATGCCAGCACCTCTATACTCTTCCATACATATCTTCGTATCTGATAATATCTTCTTCAATCAGAGGGTCACCCTTTTGAACTTCAATAATTTTTAGGTTATCTTTGTACGGATTCTGGAGTGAATGTACCGCTTTGAGAGGTATATCAATACTGTGGCCGGGACTAAGAATTAATTCTTTTCCTTCCAGAATAACTTTTGCCATACCTTCCAATACCACCCAGTGCTCACTTCTGAAGTTATGCGACTGTACAGATAATTTTTGCCCCGGATTTACCTGTATCATTTTTGTTAAAAATCCATTGCCCTGTGCAAGTACTGTGTAATAGCCCCATGGTCTGTAAACAGTTTTATGCACAAGGTGGGTGTCATCATTTTGTTTTTTTAATGTTTCAAAAATCTTTTTAACATCCTGCGTTTTATCAGATTTACACGCAAGAATTGCATCTTCAGTTTCTACAACAACAACATCTTCAAGTCCGATTGTCGCAACGAGTTTTGATGATGAGTACATAAGAGAGTTTTTAGAACCTTCATCTAAAACATGACCGATTTTTACATTGCCGTCTTTATCTTTAGGACTTACATCATAGATAGATTTCCAGCTCCCCAAATCATTCCAGTCGCTTTCAAGCTTAACGAGTGCTATCTTATCAGATTTTTCCATAACTGCATAATCAATAGAAATTGATGGCATTTTGTCATACTCTGTGAACGGAATTTCATCTGATTCAGAAAAATCAAAGTTGGAAAGTTTTGAATAAATTTCAGGAGATGCTTTTGCCAGTTCTTCCAGAAGTACAGACGCTTTGAACATAAATATTCCGCTGTTCCAGTAGTAATTCCCTGCAGAAACATATTCACGTGCAAGTTTTTCATTTGGTTTCTCTACAAATTTATTTACTTTATAACCGCGTTCAATATGTTTGTCTGTAACATTTATGTACCCATATCCTGTTTCAGGGTAAGAAGGTTTTATACCAAATGTTACAATGTAGCCAAGTTCTGCAATCTTTTCGCCTTCTTTAACGGTCATAACAAATTTATCTGTATTATTTATCATATGATCGGAAGGTACTACGAGAATTACGGGATCTATGTTGAATTTTTCTATAATGTATTTAGAAGCAAGCGCAATGGCCGGTGCTGTGTTTTTCGAAATAGGTTCTGATAAAACTACAGCCTTGTCATACATTGATGAAAGCTGATATTTAACATTAGATAAATGTTTTACACCTGTCATACTTATAATATTAGAAGCCGGCATGCATTCAGAAACTCTTTCAAAAGTTGCTTGCAGCAAACTCTCAGTGTTTTGAATGTTTAGAAGCTGTTTTGGATATAATTCCCTTGACAAAGGCCATAATCTGCTTCCTGAACCGCCTGCTAAAATTAATCCATACATCATAAATAAATTCCCTCTTATAACTCCCTGCTTCAATTCTAGCATAAATAAAAAATAATTGTAAAATAATTCAAATATGTGGTAAAATACAACACAAGGCAATGTTATTTTATGAAAATTTACTATAAGGCTACGTATACTTATAAAATATACAGGATGTTTTTGTCCGAATTGGAAGGGTTTGTAACAACTCTAGGTAATATTGCGCTATTGGGCTTAGAGTTTTTTAAAGGATTAAAAACCTTTCCAACAACGTACAAATCTATAATGGAGCAAGCTTCGCGTTTTGGTGTTTCATCTCTGCCTATAACATTGTCTATTGTCGGCATGACATCTGTAATTATTGCCATGCAGATTGCAGGAGAGATGGTTAAACAGGGCGCCGGAAATTATGTTGGTATGCTTGTTTCAATTCTTATGGTAAGGGAAGAAGGTGTCATTATGGCAGGATTTGCAATAATTTCTATGATTGGTTCTTCTCTTGCATCAGAAATTGCGACAATGAAAGTTACGGAACAGATTGATGCAATAAGAGTTCTTAGGGTAAATCCGGTGTATTACCTGTTTACCCCGAGAGTTATTGCGGGAACCTTGATGATGCCGGTTGTTGTAATTGTTTCATCGCTGTTTGGTATTCTGGGCGGTGCAGTTGCTTCAAATCTGGCTTCAGGGCTTACATACAAGGCATACTTTGACTCTGTATGGTTCGGTCTGAATATGCATGATTTAAATGTGTGTATTCTAAAGTCTTTGGCGTTTGGTTTTGTAATAACATTAATAAGCTGTTCTTGCGGAATGGAAGCAAGAGATGGTGCAAAGGGGGTTGGTATTGCAACAACAAAAGCTGTCGTCTGGTCTTTTGTTGCAATTGTAATTCTGGATTTAATCTTTGCAGCAATGTTCTTTTATTAATAAATGACCGGAAGGTTGCTCAAAAGGAGTGCCGGTAGGAACAAAACAAATTAGTAGTATAACGGAATGCACTCCGCCCAAAGGATGAAAAAATGAGTATAGAAGTTAAAAATTTAGTAAAATCATTTGATAAAAAAGTTATTTTAGATGATATTTCATTCAAAGTTGATGATGGAAAAATTTTATCTATAGTAGGTTTTAGCGGCTCCGGTAAAAGTACTGTGTTAAAACTTATAAGCGGATTAATTGAAAAAGACTCTGGAGAAATAAATACTTCCGGAGGTGATATTGCAATGGTTTTTCAGTATTCAGCGCTTTTTGATTCGCTTAACGTCTTTGATAACATATCTTTTGCTTTGCAGGAGAGAAAAGATTTGAGGGGTAAATATACAAGAAAAGAACTTGAAAAAATAGTTGCAGAAAAACTAGAGCTGGTAGGACTTTCAGGTATTGAAGAACAATTTCCATCAGAGTTATCAGGCGGTATGCAGAAACGTGTAAGTTTTGCCCGTGCAATTGTTACCGAGCCTAAAATAATACTTTATGACGAACCAACAGCCGGTCTGGATCCAATTTCATCTACACTTATAGAAGATTATATTGTTCGTTTGAAGAATGAAACAAATGCCGCTTCTATTGTTGTAACTCACCAGATGTCAACAATAAGAAGAACAGCCGATTCTGTTTTGATGTTGTATAATGGACATGCAGTTTTTGAAGGGACTCCTGAGGAGCTAATGGAACAAAAAACTCCATATACTAAACAGTTCGTCACTGCTTCAATCGACGGCCCTATGAAAATGCTAGGTTAGTCAAACAAAGAAATTATTATTAACAAAAAGGAAATATAACAAATGAAAATGTCACCATCATTTAAAGTAGGAATATTAACACTTGTAGCATTGATTATACTTCTATTTACTGTTTTGTGGATAAAGGGGCGTTCTTTTTCTTCAGCAGAACGAATTGAAGTCCATTTTAAGGATGTAAATGGAATGCGTCCGGGCTCCGGTGTTCAAATGATGGGACTTCGTGTAGGACAAGTAGAAGAAATTATACCTGTTGTTGATGGCGAATCAAGTTATGTAAAGATGAAATTTGTTATTACAGAACCGGGAATTACAATACCAAAGGCATCAATGCTTTCTATACAGCAGTCAGGTCTAATCGGCGAACAGTTTTTGGAAATCACTCCTCCGCGGGTTCGTTCTGTTTATATTCCTGTTGTTGGAAAAGAGCTTTTATCAAATGATGCTCCGGTTGAGATTAAATTAGATGATAAATATTATGATGTAGGTAATGTTAAGAAATCTCAGATAATGACTGCGAAGCTTGTTCCAGATGAGTTAAAGGACTATATAAAGACAAATTATGCTTATAAGGTAGACTATGTGGTAAATCTTCCGGGACTTATCATACCTCACTTTATGACCGGTAAGATTGTTACAGAGGATGGAGTTAAAAAATTGAGAATCGCTCCGCTGGATAATGCTCCGCTTCCATATCCTCAGCAAACTTCTCCATATACTATAATTGAGCCTATGAGAATTGCTGATTTTATGGATTTGCAGTACAAAGCAGCAGAATCTTTAACAGAAACAAACCGAATTATTAATGAATTGCTGAATGATAGTATGATTGCAGAAATCAGGCAGTCCGTAACTAACTTTAAGGATTTAACAGCTCAGGCGACAACAACGCTTGCTAAGACAGAAAAGCTTATAGAAACATCAAGAAATGATATAGATGCTGTTCTGTGGATGATGAGTGATGTTTCTACAAACTTTAATAAACTTGCGACTAATATCAACGGAATTATTGGAGATGAGAAGTTCAAACCGATGATGTATGATACAGCAGAATCTATTTCAAATCTTTCTAAACAGCTGACTCCAATTCTCGGGGCAGTCGATGCTAAAGCTTTTGGTGAAGACTTAAATGCAGTTATGACTAATTTGAATGAAATTTCAACTTCTGTGAACAAGATGACAAAAGATGAAAACCTTAAGACGAAGATTGAAACTTCTATTGATAACCTTAATGTAACAATGTGCGAAGTGTCAAATGCACTGGAAACAATTAATGGTGAAGATGGCGATAAAGAAGGGTTAAAACAAATTGTAGAAGATACATCAGAAACTGTTGCAAACCTTAAGAAATTCTCAGAGAAATTGAATAAGAGATTTTTACTGTTCAGACTGATGTTCTAGGGTTAAATATGAAAATTGGTTATGAAGACTCGGGCTTCATAACCAATTTATAGACTTGATTTATTCTTATGATGAAGTAATAGTTGTTGATTAGTTGACCATGAAGAACTTATAAATATCTATATCTAAAGCTTCTGCAATCTTTATCAGACGTTTAATGCTTGGTGTTTCCACGCTCAATTTCTGACAAATAATCTTTCGAAATACCAGAAATTTCACTAAGTTTTTCCTGAGTGAAATTTTTCTGGGTGCGAAAATATTTTATGTTTTTTATAAGTAATTCGATTGTACTATTTGTCATACCGAAATTTTAATAATTATTTATACTTAATGTAACAGGCAAATAGCACGGTAAAGATATTTAGTTTTGTAAACAATCTGGCCGAAAATGTATGCAGGGATTATGTTTGTTGTAGAATACCTTTTGGGAGATTTAGTGTGATGTTAGATAGTGCAGTAAAATTTATTGAGGAAAAAATAGGAGATTTTAAACCTGAGATTGGTATAATACTTGGTTCAGGGCTTGGTGATTTAGCAGATGAATTCTGTAAAATTTCTATCCCTTATTCGGAGATTCCTGGATTTGAAACTTCTACAATTTCTGGACATAAGAGCAGACTTGTATTTGCAGAAATTAATGGCAAGAGTGTTGTTATGATGCAGGGACGGTTTCATTTTTATGAAGGACATCCAATACAAAAAGTTGTATTCCCTGTGAAAGTTATGAAGAAAATCGGAGTTAAGACTCTAATTGTTACAAATGCCGCAGGTGGAGTTAATGCTGATTTTAAGCCTGCTGATTTAATGATTATAACAGACCATATTAATCATATGGGAGTAAACCCCCTTATAGGGCCAAATGACGCTTCTATGGGAGAAAGATTTCCTGATATGAGCGAAGTTTATTCTCAAGAGTATGTGGAACTTGCAGAAAAAGCCGGCAAAAAACTTGGTATTGATTTACAAAAAGGTGTTTATATAGCGCTTACCGGTCCTTCATATGAAACTCCTGCCGAGGTGAAAATGGCTAGAATTCTAGGTGCTGATGCTGTTGGAATGTCTACTGTACCGGAAGCAATTATAGCTTCCTGGGCAGGGATGAAAGTTATAGGGTTAAGCTGTATATGTAATTCAGCTGCCGGCGTAAGCACAGTTGGGCTTTCACATGCTGATGTTATTGAAGCCGCTGGATTAGCAAAAGAAAAGTTTAAAAAGTTGGTAAAAGAAATTATAAGAGAATTATGAGATTAGATAAATTTTTAAAGGTTTCAAGATTAATTAAGAGAAGAACTGTTGCAAACACTGTTTCTGAAATGGGTCGTGTGCTTGTTAATGGCAATCCTGCAAAACCGGCTAAACAGCTGAAAATTGGTGATGTTATTGAAATTGAGTATTCAAACAGAGTGGAAAAAGTGGAAGTAATTGTTATTCCAACGGGAAATGTAAGCGTACAGGAAGCATCGAGCCTGTACAAAGTTATAGAGGAGTAAATATGCCTGTAATAAATGAACATTTTACAATAAATACACAGGGAAATAATGATATTATAAATATAACAAAACATGTTCAGAATTGTGTTTACCAGCACGAACTTAAGGATGCCCTAGTTTGTGTATCAATTCAAGGCAGTACATCTGCTGTTACAACTATTGAATATGAAACGGGGCTTATACAGGATTTAAAAGAGGCTCTTGAAAGAATTGCTCCAACAGGTGCGGAGTATCATCATGATGAAATCTGGCACGATGGTAACGGTTACGCTCATGTCCGTGCTGCAATTGTTGGGAGCTCTGTTAATATAGCTTTAAAAGACGGACTTTTGAATTTAGGCACCTGGCAGCAAGTTGTATTGCTGGATTTTGATAATAAACAGCGCTCTAGAAATATAACAGTGCAGATTTTGTATTAAAATTATTAAGATTTATTCATTTTATATAATTTATCAACAACAACAAACCTAAAGTTTGCCAGTTTATCATCAGGGTTTCTGTCAGGATGAACTTTTAGAACAAGTTCTCTGTATACTTTTTTATCACCATTATGGAGTTTTTTAATATTTTCCGGTGACGTTTTTAGAAGTTTTGCCAGAAGTTCCTTGTAGTTATTTAGTTCTTCTTTAGAAAGTGACTTTTTTACAAGTTCATCAATTTCTTTTATTTGTGCTTCTGAAAATTCCTTGAAAAAGTCACGGTTTGAATGCTCTTTGGTTTTTTGTGATGTTGTTCTTTTGAAGGCTTCATTCTCTCTTCTTATTTTTTCACGCATATCTTCATAAGCTTTTTTAGTTTCTTGTGATGATTTTTTAAAATCTTCTTTCATTGTGTTTAAATTTTCGTAAAATTGCCGATTTTTTTCTTTAAATGCTTTTTCCCAATTGTGCATCTCTTCATACATTTTTTTGTATTCAGCCTCCCAATCGTATGTTTTATAAGATGTGTTTTTGAAAAAAGTCTTGTCATATTTTTTTCTGGTTTCTTCAAATTCTTTGTCAATTTTATCAAAAATTTTTTTCCATTCCTCTAAATCTTTCATGCTTTTTTCAAATTCTTTTTTTTGAGCTTCTTCAAACTCTCGTGACATTTTTTCTAAATCAGCAATAATTTTTTTTCTTCTGTTATGTCTGTATATCAATCCGCCGATAACAAATGATGCAATTGCAGCGCTTGTGATAGAATATGCTGTTCTATGATTTTTCTTGTTATTCTTTGGGGTATCTGATGCGGGTGTATCTTGTATTATATGTTTTTCAGAAACAGTTTGTTTGAAATTTGGTTTTAAAATTGGAATTGAAATATTATTATGCATAATTATGTCCCCAAAATTATTAAAACACGTAAAATACATTTTTGTTTTTTTTACAAAAATTGTTACAATCTGTAAGAAAATGTGGTACTATAAATTTATGTTAAATCTATACATCACATCATCAAACCGCCGTGAGGGTAAGACTTTTTTGACAGCAGGACTTGCTGCAACAATGCAAAGTCTTGGATACTCAACAACTGTTTATAAGCCGATTCAAACAAACGGGATTGAACGTAACGGTTTTATGCAGTCACCTGATTTAACTTATGTAAAAACAATTGATCCATATATCAACACTCATTTTTCTTATTTGTATAAATCTGATTTAGAACCGCTTATAGCATCTGAACTTGAAAATGAACCGATTGATGTAGAGCTTATTTCAAGAGAGTATGGAAGGATTTCAAGCACATCCGACTGTACACTGCTCGATGGTGACTGCGGAATTTTAAGCCCGATTGCTCCAGCGGTTCAGACAGCTGATCTGGTAAAAAAACTCCAACTTCCGCTCCTGTTTGTGGTTACACCACGTGAGGATTCTATTAATGATACACTTCTTTCTATTTATACTGCTCAGGAAAAAGGGCTGGAAATAAGAGGTGTGGTTATAAATAATATTAAGGATGATTGTCCGAAAAATCTATTAAATGCTATTCCGAGGGTAATAGAGGAGTATACTAATATTAAAATACTTGGTCTAATATCACATATTGAAGGGAAAATATCTCCGGAAGATTTAATAACAAGTATCCTTAATGGAGTTGATATTGAAAGTATTTTTAATGTAAAGATTGAAAAACTGGAATTATGATAATTACTGCCGGAATCTATAAAGGGAGAAAAATTACTGCTCCTGACGAAAATATTACAAGACCTACTTTATCAAAAGTCAGGATGGGAGTTTTTAATACTTTATATTCAATACTTGGAGATTTTGAGGGTAAATCTTTTCTTGATGTTTTTGGCGGCTCGGGGGTAATGGGGTTGGAGGCTCTTTCGCGCGGATTTGAGGGTGTAACTGTTTTCGAGAAAAACAGAAAAGCGGCAGAGATTATAAGAAAAAATTATAACCAGCTCGGGTTGAAACCTGATTTAAAAATAGGAGATAGCTCTAAATTAATAACCAGACTGGATAAGGTTTATGATGTAGTATATATCGATCCCCCATATATGAGTAACTTATATGAGAGTATCCTAAAAAATGTAACCGGAGGAATTATAGTAGTAGAGGGAATAAAAGATATTGGCTTTGAAGGGTTAGAACTCATTAAAACGAAAAACTACGGCGATAAATCTATTAATTACCTTAAAAACATATCGTTTTTCAAAGATTTGTAAATTTTTGTAACACTTGTCTAATATATTTGTTATAAATTTTTAATTCTGTGGAATTAAGAAAATATAGGATATGAAACGAGGATAATTATGCAAGGAAGTGACAAAAAATTAGTGAAAACGCCCAGTATAATAGGGGGGGGGGGTAAAACTCTCTCTAGGAGCGGATTTTAGACGTTTATCATTAGCATCTTGTGCAATTCTTCTTTCGCTATCTACGGTTGTATATGCGGAAGATTTGGAGTCTGCTTATACTCTGACTCGTGTTGACTCCAAAGGTGAAAATACAATAACTAAATTTGAGTGGAATTCAGAATTAAACAGAATGGAGCCTGTTTATTACCGTGTGGATTTGGCGCAAAAAGAATATGGTTCCGGTAGTGATGTGAAATACTTTGAGTGGGCTGATTATGGAGCATTTGAGGAAATTTTTAATCCTACCGAAGGAAAAACAACTATTACAGCAAGATATGACGCTTCCAACCTGCAAGAACCACTTGTTGGGTCTTCTTATATTGAAGACGTAAATGGTGATTTTGTAGAGAATGATGATGTTATGGGCGGTGCTATTTATAATATAGATTTTATTAAGAATATAAAAGGCAACTTTATTGCTAATAGCGCTAGCTTGGGTGGTGCAATCTTTAATGGTGGAAAATTTTCAGAAATTTCGGGAAATTTTATAGGCAATAGTGCACGGGATGCACATAATGCTGCAGGTGGAGCTATTTATAATAGAGTGACACCTAATCCGGAAAGCGTTTTAGAATCTTCAGAGGCAGAGTATTCTGAAGCTGCCTTCAATATAAGCGGTAATTTTATAGGTAATTCTGCAGTGGCTTTGTCTGGGGCTGATCCTGTATCGCTTGCATTGTATGCCCTAAGCACAACTGGTATGGGTGGTGCAATTGCTAATAATGCTAGTATTGGTAATATTACCGGAAACTTCATCGGTAACTACGCTTCTGGGGAATATGCCTATGGCGGAGCGATTAGTAACAGAGGCAATATTGACAACATCACAGGCGATTTTATTGGGAACTATGCGGTTGGCTCTGGGGAATATGCCGAAGCCGCAGGCGGTGCGATAGCTAATTCTTATGGAGAAATAAAAAACATTACGGGCAACTTTATTGGAAATAATGTACAAAGTGAAGGTTTGGCTGTCGGCGGAGCGATTTCTAATGAAGATTTAATTGGTGAATGGTATTATGATGAAGGGAAACTTGTCAGCGGAACCGGTATAGTTAACTCTTCATTTTACGGTAACTATGCAAAAGCAGACGGTGAAAATGCTTTGGCTGACGGCGGAGCTATTATGACATTTACAGACCTTAATATAGTAGCCAAAGACGGATATACTTCTGTCTTTAGCGGTAATTATACAGAAGTCAATGGTGAACGAGATGATAATGCAATTTATGCAGGGTATGGTTCGACCATCAACTTTGAAATGAAAAACGGCGGTAAGTTTGTTATGGCCGATAATATCCGCGGTGATGCAGCTCCGCAAGACGCTAGCTTAGAGCGCATAACGGTGCTGGAGAGTTATAAAGTCAATATAACCGGGGATAATATAGACAATACAGCATTTTATATGCTCAGTGATATGTATGATGCTGATTTGACTGTCGGTCAAACCACCTTGAATACAGTAAATGAAAGTATCCATACTTATGACGTTAATAATTTTACCCTCTCAAATAATACTAAAATGGTAGTTGATGTAGATCTTGCAAATGAAACAATGGATAGATTTACTTCCAATGGTTATGGCGAGCATAATGGCGACCTTATTGTTTCGGGGATGAATCTTTTATCAGATTCAAAAAGCGACAGTGCAGAAATCTATTTTGCCGAACAGGGGTTGAAAGATAATGTCTTGAATGGAACCGGAGAACTTCCGGACAAATATCAGACAGCTTATACTCCAATATATAAATACAATGTAAATTATGATAACCGAGCAGATGGCGGATATTTTGTATTCAATCGCGGCGGTCTAAACTCTTCCGATAGTTTTAACCCTTCCGTATTATCCACTCCGGTAGCGAATCAGGCCGGCAGTCAGGCAGTAATCAATGAAACCGTCCGATTTGCGTTCCAGCATATGGATTTGTTCTCTCAATTGCCTTTTAATCAGCGAATGGCCATCATTAATAACAATCGGTATGCCATAAGTGAAGGCACTCCCAAATACACACCCGAGCTTGAAATGATAAACAAAGGTTTCTGGGTCAAACCATTTACGAGTTTTGAAACAATCAATCTTAATAACGGGCCAGACGTAGATGCGATTACTTATGGCACTCTGGTCGGTTTTGACAGCAATTTTAAAGAACTGAAACGCGGGTGGTACAATGTTCAATCGATTTATGGTGGTTATAATGGTTCCCAATTGAGTTATGACGGCGTAGATACGACATTAAACGGCGGAGTCCTTGGTATAACCGAAACATTCTACAAAGGTAATTTCTTTACGGCCTTGACCGCAACCGCCGGAGCCAATGTCGGCAGCAGCAAAACAATGTATGGCAATGAAGACTTTACAGCACTTCTGGCCGGCATTGGCTCAAAGAGCGGTTATAACTTTGAGTTTAAGAATGGTAAATATATCTTACAACCAATTTTGTTTATGAACTATTCATTTGTAAATACCTTTGATTATACGAATGCTGCCGGAGTAAAAATCGACAGCGACCCTTTGCATACATTCCAGATAAATCCTCAGTTGAAATTTATCAGTAACTTAAAGAACGGGTGGCAGCCCTATGCAAGCGTAGGTATGGTCTGGAATGTATTGAATTCCTCAAAAGTACGTGCAAATGATGTCATCTTACCAAAAATGAGTGTAGATCCTTATGTAGAGTATGGTGTCGGTTTACAGCGCAACTGGAAAGACCGTTTCACAGGTTTTGCTCAGGCTATGGTTCGTAACGGCGGTCGAAACGGTGTTGCATTAACGTTTGGTTTCAGATGGGCAATCGGTAAGGGCGATGACTTGTAGTTCTCCCCCTCCATTTACCCCTGGGCAATAGGCAAGGGGGACGACCTGTAAGTCGAAGATATTTTACCTTACTATCTAATATGAAAAATTTTTAGCTTCAACTAGAATACTAACACACATTTGGTTATAGGGGATATGGCGTGTTAGATTTAGAGAAAAGCAAAAAGTTTATGAATTTAAAGTTTGAAAACTTTGTTGATACATTGCAAGGCGAGGATATTTTGGCAAAGACTGACAGGCTTGATGAAGTTCTGTCCAGCGGAATTATGACAGGTAATGAAGCTTTAGGTATGGTTACTATGAATAAAGTCAGTCCTGAATCCGACATTAGAGAGAAAGATGGAAAAATTCATAATGTAATAATGCTAGGCTCTAATTCTTATCTTAATCTTTCTACTCATCCTCAGGTTATGGATGGTGCAAGACAGGCCCTAGAAGAGTTCGGGTATGGTATGGGGGCAGTATCTAATTATGCTGGTATTACTGATATACATAAAGAATTGGAAGGCAGAATTGCAGAATTTTACGGGGTTGAAGATTCAATAGTGTTTCCTAGCGGATATGGTGCAAATGTTGGTATTGTATCAGCTCTTTGCAGCAAAAACGATGTAGTAATTAATGATGCAGCAAATCATGCTTCAATTTTTGACGGGTGCATGCTTTCAGGTGCAGATATTAAAGTTTATCCCCACAAAGATATGAGATATTTAGAGCGAATTTTATCCCGCTTGCCGGAAGAGAAAACAGGACGATTGATAATAACTGACGGTGTATTTTCGATGGATGGAGATATGGCACCTCTTGATAAAATTGTTGAACTTGCTCAAAAATACCGCTGTAGAGTTATGGTTGACGATGCTCACGGGGTTGGAGTTGTTGGGAAAACGGGGAGAGGAACTGCTGAATATTTCGGGGTTACAGGTAAAATAGATTTGAATGTAGGAATGCTTAGCAAAGGACCTGGTGGTCTTGGAGGGTATTGTGCCGCATCAAGAAAAGTTGTTCAGTATTTAAGACTTTATGCAAGAAGTTATTTTTTCTCGACAGCTCTTCCAGCATCTGTTGCAGGGGGCTTAAACGAAGTGTTCAAACTGCTTGCTTCAGATAATGCAGGCAGGGAAAAGTTATGGGAAAATATAAATTACTTGAAGCTAAAGCTTTCGGAAAAAGGGTTTGATATTGGAAACTCTCAGTCTGCTGTAATTCCTGTTATGATTTATAGCGAGCCTGTATTGTTTGAATTATATGACAAACTCCGTAGAAACGGAGTTTATGTCAATATTGTTACTTATCCGGCTGTTAGAAGAAAAGAATGTCGTATGAGGTTATGCGCTATGAAAGATTTAAATTTTGAGCAAATAGAAAGAGCTGTGGATATTATTGCAAAATATGCGCGAGAATATAATGTAATATCTTAATTTTCCAGACTTGTAAATACACCTGTATTTATACTATAATAATCTCTGAATTAGAGAGGTTAAAGGTGGGAAGATATCATTTTATAGCAATCGGCGGAATAGGGATGAGCGGTCTTGCAAAATATTTGCTGGAAGACGGGCACACTGTTTCCGGCTCCGATATTGCTGATTCAAAATATATAGATAAATTAAGAGAATTAGGCGCACAGGTGAAGATTGGCCATAATGAGGCTAATTTATCTGATGATACTGATATAGTTGTAATAAGTACGGCAATAAGAGAAAATAATCCGGAATTAGTTAAGGCTAGACAACTTGGTATTCCTGTTTATCATCGCTCTGATTTATTAGAAGAAATTGCTAAAACAGCTCAGCAGAGTGGCAAGTGCTTTATTGGTTTTTCCGGTACTCACGGAAAAACCACAACGAGCGGACTAGCTTCTTTTGTTTTGGACAAAGCAGGACTGGAGCCATCTTTTGTAGATGGCGGAATTATTCCAGATATTAATACTAATGCACAACATCGGGCTGGAAAATATTTTATAGCAGAATTAGATGAGAGTGACGGTACGATTGTTAAATATTCGCCTGATATTCTTGTAATTAACAATTTAGAAGAGGATCATATCGATCATTACAAGAATGGTATGCCCGATTTAGTAAAAACTTTTAATCAGGAAATAGCACAATCAAAAAAGGTTTTAATTAATAATGACAATGCCGGAACAGCTCTTCTTAGCGGAAATTTTATTACTTTCGGGCTAAAAGATGCAGACTACACGGCAAAAAATGTTGACAGCGAAACTATTGAAATTTTTCATAACGGATGCCTGCTTACCACTATAAAAACGCAGCTAGCCGGTATTCATAATGTTTATAACACACTTGCTGTTGTGGCAGCTCTAAATGAAGCAGGGGTAGAGTTAAAAAAAATAGCACAATATTTTTACCCCTTTACAGGTATGGGCAGACGTTTTCAGAAAGTTTGCGAGTTTAATGGAATTACTGTGTATGATGATTATGCTCACCATCCGACTGAGATTAAGGCTGCATTGCAGGCTGCTGCTTCGAAATTCGGTAAGGAAAATGTTGTTGCTGTCTTTCAGCCTCACAGGTTTACAAGACTTCAATCTTTGTGGAAAGAGTTTATTACAGCCTTTGAAAATGCCGGCCGTGTAATTGTAACTGATGTTTATGCAGCTTCAGAAGATTCGATAGAAGGAATAAATGGTGAAAATTTCGCAGCTGAGTTATCTTGCGAATATGTATCAGGTAATATGCAGGATGTGGCTCGAAAATTAATGCCAAGCTTGAAAAAGGGGGACGTTGTAATCGGACTTGGTGCCGGTACAATTACTAATCTGGGAAAAGAATTATGCAAATTAGAAACAATTTTGAGATAAAAAATTTGACAACATACAAAATAGGAGGTAAGGTTAAAACACTTTACCTTCCGGAAACTCTGGAAGAGTTGACATCTATTCTTAGAGAACTGGATGAATACGTTGTCCTTGGAAGCTGTTCTGATGTTCTTTTTTCTTCAAACGGCTACAGCGGTAATGTAATTATTACAACTGAAATGAAGAAGTTTGAGATAAGAGGAACAAAAATATATGCAGAATGCGGCGTAAAAGACCCAATGCTTGCAAAAAGCGTTAGCGAAGTATCATTGAGCGGTCTGGAGTTTTTAATAGGGCTTCCCGGTACAATAGGCGGCGCTGTTTATATGAATGCCGGTGCACATGGCCAGTGCATTGCAGATACGCTTGTTTCTTGCTGTCTTTTTGACTGTGAAACAAAAGAAGTGGTTTACAAAAAGAAAGAAGATATGCAATTTTCATACAGGCACTCACTTTTACACGATAAAAGGTTCATACTTCTTTATGCAGAATTTGAATTAAAACGTGCTCCTCTGGAGGATATCAAGGCATTGATGGAAAGAAATCTTACTTTCCGTAAAACAGTCCAGCCATCTTTAGCTAACCCTAATGCAGGAAGCGTTTTTAAAAATCCCGAGAATGATTCTGCCGGAAGATTGCTGGATAAAGCTGGTGTGAAAGAATTCGAAGCTCCGAATGTTAAAATTTGGGAAAAGCACGCTAACTTTATTGTTAATAAAGGTGACGCTACATCAGAAGATGTTCTGGAAATGATGGTAAAGATGCACAATGCTGTAAAAGATACTTATACAATAGAATTAAGACCGGAAATCATATTTATCGGGGATAAAACAGAAAAAGAGGAAGAATTATGCAATATACTATATCAAAAGAAGCAAAAATAGCTGTACTATGCGGCGGAATGTCTTCTGAACGCGAAGTTTCACTGCGCTCAGGAAAAAATATTCTTGCAGCTCTTAAACGCTTAGGGTATGCAAATGCTGAAATAGTTGATGTTTCTGAAAATATTATGAATGATTTAAAAGGTTTTGAATATGCCTATAATACCCTCCACGGAAAATACGGTGAGGATGGATGTGTTCAGGGAGTTTTAGAAATTATGAAAATTCCTTATACAGGCTGCGGGGTTATGGCCAGTGCAATTTGTATGAATAAAGAATTCACAAAGCGTATTCTTAAAAATACAAATGTACCTCTTATAAAATCTGCTTTTTTGCTGCCTGGTGACAATCCGGTGAAGAAGGTTATGGATTTAGAATATCCTATAATGGTAAAACCTGTTTCAGAAGGTTCAAGCTATGGGATGAGTAAAGTTAATTGCGATGGCGAGCTTTTTGACGCGGTAAAAGAAGCCCGTAAATATAATGCAGAAGTTTTGCTTGAAGAATTTATCGATGGCTTCTTTGTTACTGTAGGAGTTTTGGAGCGTGATGGCAAGCCGTTTGCAACTGAAATTTTAGAAATCAGAACAAAGACAGAGTGGTATGATTTTGATGCAAAGTACACCAAAGGGCTTTCAGAATTTATCGTTCCTGCAACCGGACTTTCAAAAGAAGCTTATGAACTAACACAAAAGTATGCTGTCGAGGCTCATATAGAAACAGGCTGTTCCGGTGTTTCAAGGGTTGATTTTATGGTAAAAGATGACAAACCTTATTTCTTGGAAATTAATACAAATCCGGGTATGACTGATACAAGCGATTTACCAGCTCAGGCAAAGGCTGGCGGTATAGATTATGACAATCTTGTTTTAATGATACTTAACAGCGTAGGATTGAATAAATAATGTCAAATGAGGATATACAGCATCCAAAATATCATCAGAACCGCCGTCTTCAGCAGGCTAAAATGCAGAGAAAGGTTCGAAAATCTCAAAGGCGTTTAAGCCAGTTGAGAGCTTTGTGGCGTTTGTTTATAATAATATTTTTGATATTCTTAGGTGTTGTAATCCTTAAACTTCCGCAGTGGCGGCTTCATAGAAATGCTTTTGACAATTTGAGCAGTCCTGCTCTTGAGATTACTAATAACAGGATTGTGCCATCACAAAAAATTCTATCTGCACTTAGAAGAAATCAGGTTTGTACAAAGCCGATTTTTCTTGTTAAGACAGATAACCTTAAGAAAAGTATAATGCAGCTTGAACCGGTAAGGGATGTTTACATAAGACGTTTCTGGTTTCCTGCAAGGCTGCAGATTATTATAATTGAAAGAACTCCGCTTATAACAATTTCTCCGGATATTAATGTACCGCCTATTGCATTTTTCTCTGCTGATGGAAAGCTTATTGGAAGAGATTATATGCCTTTGAGTCCTGATTTTAAAACTGTAAAGGTTATTACATATGGAAGCGGAGATGATTACAGAAACTGGGATAAAGCAAAAGTCAATAATTTTAAAAAATTAGCAGCAACAGTTGAGATGGACTCCGGTGAAACTGTTGAATACATAGACTATAGAAACCCAAAAGATGTTTATGTGAAAATTCCTACAGTTAATATCAGATTGGGAAGCTTTAATGCCGGAACGTTTGATAAAATCCACAGAATACCGTCGCTTCTTCCACAGGTGAAAATGCTTAATAAAAAGGTTAAGTATATTGATTTAAGGTGGGACACAAATTATATTAAGCTGGATGAATAGCCTGTTTTTTACGAGGATATTATGGTAAATAGTGCGTATATACACATACCATTTTGTAAATCAAAGTGCAAATATTGTTCATTTGTTTCCTATAATCGTCCTGAAATGATGAGCGGATATGTTTATGCTCTCCTCAAAGATATATCTGTAAACTATAGCGGTGAAGAACTCAAGACTTTGTATTTTGGAGGAGGCACGCCATCTTTGCTTCCTGTTGAACTTTTAGAGAAAATTATTAAGCCCTTTATATTTTCTGAGGATTATGAATTTACTTTGGAAATAAATCCTGATGATAGGGATTTAGATTATTTTAAACAGTTAAAGTCTTTGGGTGTAAACCGTTTGAGCATAGGCTCGCAAACTTTTGATGATAAAATCTTAAAACTAATCGGCCGCAGACATAATTCTGAGCAAATAACAGAGGCTGTTAATCTTGCAAAAGAAGCCGGTTTTGAGAATATAAGCGTTGATTTGATTTACGGGCTTCCGACCCAGACAATGGACTGTCTGAAAAAGGATTTAGAAAAGTTTTTATGTTTAGATATTCAGCATATTTCTACTTACGGGTTGAAAATCGAAGAGGAGTCGTTTTGGGGCAAATGTTATAATAAGGAAACTAACCTGCTGATAACATCTGATACAGATCAAATATATTTACCCCTTGATGATGAACAGGCTGACATGTACGAGGTGGTAAATGATGTTCTTGAAGCGAATGGTTTTTATCGCTATGAAGTCAGTAACTTTGCAAAAGACGGATTTGAGTCAAGTCATAACTTAAACTATTGGAATAACAATGAGTATTATGGTTTTGGCGTGGCTGCGCACGGCTATGTAGACGGAGTAAGGTATTCTAATTACACTTCTCTTGAAGAGTATATGGCTAAACCTCATATTCACGAATGCGGAAGAACACTGAGTATGCAAGAAAAACTCGAAGAAGAAATTTTTCTGGGATTTAGAAAACGTTCGGGGGTAAATGTTTCTGAGATTGACCAAAAATACGGAATTGATTTTGGGAGTAAATATAGACATATTCTTGAAAAATATTCGGATTTCATTGAAAAAACGCCTTCCGGATATACTTTTAATCTTAAAGGTACGCTTATTAGTAATATAATACTTTCTGAATTTATATGATGCTTCTTTTTAATCTTTCTGAACGGTTTTCGCTCAACAAGTTCTTAAGCTTCATAATAGCTTGAGCGTGAAGCTGAGAAATGCGTGATTCAGATACATTAATAGCTTCTCCGATTTCTTTCAGGGTCATGTTTTCGTGATAATACAGAACCATAATAGTTCTTTCTCTCTCCGGCAGTCTTTTCAAAGCGTTCTCCAATTCTTTTTTAACGTCTTTTTCTTCTAACTCTTCATGCGGAGCAAGACTATGTGAATCCTGAATAGTATCAATAATTTCTAAATCTCCGTCAGAAGAACCTTTTTTATCATAAATTGATGTGATGGTTGTATCATCAGAGAGAAGCTGTTCGACTTTTTCTTTCTCAATACCGAGAAAGTTTGCGATTTCAGTATTTGTAGCCGCACGCCCGAATTGTTTTTTTAGTTCTTCCTGAGCTTCTTTTACGTCTTTAATTTTTCTTCTGACGCTTCTAGGAAGAAAATCCTGCGAACGGATTTTATCAATAATATTTCCTCTAATTCTTACGAGAGCGTAAGTTTCAAATCTTGCGCCCATCTTTGGAGTAAATTTTTCGACAGCATCTATAAGACCTTCAACGCCGTAGCTTGAAATATCTTCATACGAAAATGTCGGCGGAAGAGCAACCTTAACACGGCCGACTACGTATCTTGTAAGATAAATGTATTGAAGGATAAGGGCATCTCTGAGTTCTTTATTTTCGTGGTCAGCAAAATACTGAGTCCACATTTCTGCCAACTCTTCATTTGTAGCTCTTTTTATTTTATTGTAAGATGTGTCTTGTTCCATCCCTCTGTCCTAAAACATGTCTTTTTATATTGTAACGTTTTGTTAAGAAAATGCTATCATTTATATAGATGAAATCTTGTAACATCTTTACTTGCAAAAAGGCAGCAGCTGCGATATTATTTTTTTAAGGGAGAAAATTATGAAAGAACAGTTGGAAAATATTTATAATTCAGCAAAGAGCGACATTGAAAAAGCTCAATCAATCAGTGATATTGATGAAATCAGATTAAAATATCTCAGCCGTAAAGGTGAATTTAACTCTATTAAAAAAGGACTTAAAGATTTATCTGATGAAGATAAAAGAGTGGTAGGAGCTCTTGCAAACCAGATTACGCAAGATTTGGAAGGGCTGCTTAGAGAAAAGCATGAAGTTTTTTACAGAAAAGAACTTAATGAAAAACTACAAAAGGATAGAATTGATATCACACTGAATGGCAAGTTTATTCCACAGGGTAAAGTTCATCCGCTTACATCTACAACAAATGAAATTGTAACTATTTTCCAGAATTTGGGTTTTTCAGTTGTATCTCCGGAACTTTCTCCAGAAGTAGAAACTGAGTATTATAATTTTGATATGCTTAATGTGCCGAAAGATCACCCGGCAAGAGATGTACAGGATACTTTCTATGTTAAAGATATGTCCGGTGTTGTGTTGAGAAGCCAGACTTCAGGCGCGCAAATTCATGTTATGGAAAATCAAAAACCGCCTATTAAAGTTATTTCTCCGGGCAGAGTTTATAGAAATGAAAATATTAATGCAAGAAAAAATAACTTTTTCCACCAGATTGAAGGACTTTATGTTGATAAAGACATAACTTTTGGTGATTTAAAGGGTGTTTTGAATGAGTTTATAAGACTTTATTTCGGAGCTTCCCGCCCAACTCGTTTCAGAAGCAGTTTCTTCCCGTTTACAGAACCTTCTGCGGAAGTAGATGTTCAATGTATAATGTGTCAGGGCAAAGGCTGTAAAATTTGCAGCGGAACTGGCTGGCTTGAAGTTCTTGGATGCGGTATGGTTGATGTTAATGTTCTTAGGGGCGTTGGTATTGATCCGGATGTTTATTCCGGCTTCGCATTTGGTATGGGAGTCGAAAGACTTGCTATGCTTAAATATGCAATTGATGATATAAGATTATTCTTCAATAACGATAAGAGATTTCTTGAACAATTCTAGCGGTGTGGTATGAAAAAGATTTTATTACTTTTTATATGTCTTTTTATGAGTTTTTCAAATACATTTGCTGCAAATACCGGATATTATATTAGCAGTGCAGAAGCTGCAAAAATTCAAAAAGAAGTCAGCAAAGTCGGTATCAGACTCCTTAATTCGAACGGTCTTAAGAATAGAACGGTATTTTTCTTTGATGCAAATAGTTCAAGAAAAGCTTATTCTATCCACAGGGACAGACAGATTATAATTTACAGAGGACTGTATGTTCTTCTGGATGATGAAGACCAGCTGGCAGCCGTTTTAGGCCACGAAATTTCGCATAGTATGGATAGCTACGATGGTATTTTTAGAGGATTTTTTCATAATTTGAATAACTTATGTACACCTAGGAAATACGAGTATAAATCGGATAAGCGTGCAGTAGACTATATGGTTAATGCCGGCTATAACCCTGTTGCGTTGATTGTGGTAATGAGTAAGGTATTCCCTCAAACTCGTTATGAATGGTGCTGTACACATCCGCTTACTTCAAGAAGAATGATGGAAGTTTATGAATATATTTATAAAAAATATCCTGAATATCTTGTAAATAATCCATATAAAGAAAATCCTTTTTACCAGAACTTTTTATTAACATCAAAGGAAAATCGTGAAAAATTCCAGCAAAAGGTTAAAAGTAATTCAACCAGAAAAATTCATTATTTGTAAGAAAATTCTTACACTGGTTTTGTTAATTAATATACAGGCTTGTTATTCAGCAGCAGTAATTGATGACTTTGTTGAAAATAGTCTGGACAAAAATCTTCAGATTAAGCCTTACACTCCTTCAATTATCAATGATGAATTCGCGGAAAGTAATAAAAAATACTCTCGTATAAAACCATATGAGAAATTGAAACCTGTGGATGAGGAGCTTCCAAAAACGGTAAATAAACCGCTGAGGCGCAAAGAATTTATTCTTGAAGAGAATAGAACTCCTATTCAGATTTGTATAAAAGAAATCTATTCTTCTAAAAAGAAGCTTGAAGAAGGTTCATTTCTGGAATTTAAAACAATATCTGATGTAAATTATAAAGGAAAATTTTATCCGGCAGGAACACCTGTTAGAGCCCGTTTAGAAACATTATCCCCGCGTGGAACCTGGGGTACTCCTGCAGAGATTGTTATCGGGAATTTTTCTATTGGCGGAAAGCCTCTTTATGGTGAAATAACCAGAAACGGTACAAACAGGATATTATGGGTAAGGCCTCTGGCTATTGCGGGTGGTATCTTTTTCGGAACCGGTATTTTCTTTATGTTTATAAAGGGCGGTCATGCTAAAATTAAGCCGGACGAAATTTTTACTGTTTATTACTAAACAATTTTTCTTCAAGCTTTTGTGCTGTTTTTGTTTTAGCTAATCCACCCTGCGAAGTTTCTTTTAGAAGCGGCGACATTAGCTGCCCGGTAATCTTTAGCGTATCAACAATTTCATCTATCGGGATTTTACTCTCAACTCCGCACAATGCAAGTTCAGAAGCTGTTACAGCATGAACCGCAAGGAATGCATTTCTCTTAATACAAGGTACTTCAACAAGCCCGCATACAGGATCGCAGGTAAGTCCGAGGATATTTTTAAGTGCAAGTGCAGCCGCATTAATAACTTCACTAACATTGCCTCCGAGCATTTGTGTAAGAGCTGCAGCAGCCATAGCAGATGCGACTCCGCATTCAGCCTGACAGCCGGCAACTGCACCTGCAAGCTGAACTTTATTAGAAATAATCAGACCTGTTATACCGGCAGTGAGAAGACCGTTTATCTGCTGAGTTTCTGAAATTTTTTCTTCTTCTGCAGCTGCGATTATTACAGAAGGTACAATTCCGCAGGAACCGGCTGTAGGGCAGGCAACAATTCTTCCCATTCTGAGATTTTCTTCTGCAGTTGCAAGTGCATAAGTTGTTATTTTTTCAAAAGTTTTTCCGAAAATTGCGCCTTTTTTCTGGTATTTTTCTATAAGTTTTGCGCAATCATCTCCGCACCATCCGCTTATAGCTTTTTCTTTTGATTTAAGTCCGTTTTTAACAGCATCTTTCATTGCAAGCAAATCTTCTAAAACTTTTAATCTTACAACATCTACAACTTCTCCAAGAAGAGAAGCTTCCTCTTCTTGAGCTACTTCGTAAATGGATTTATTTTCTTCTGCGCATCGTATTTGTAAATCTGAAAATGATAATATTGGCATTATTTGAGCTTTCTTATGTTTGTTACAAAAAATACATCCTTAATCTGTTTTACTTTTTCAACAGCATCTTCTCCTATCGGAATGTCTAGAGCAACATACATAGAAGCAGTTCCGCCCTTAGAGCTTCTATCACAATGGAGAGAGGCAATGTTAACTTTCTGTTTTTGTATAATTTCACTAACTGTAGAAATCATACCGGGACGGTCTTTATACATTAAAAGAAGTGTATCGTAAGAACCGTCAATATTTACAGAAAAACCATTAATACAATTAATTCTTATTTCTCCAGCACCGACAGAATCTCCGGAAATGGTCATTTTGTTATCAAAAGTTATATCTACAGAGTTCGGATGTCTTGAAATATCCTGTGCATATTCGTAGGAATACTCAACGTTTTCAACAACATCAAAGATGTTTTTAATGATAACATCGTCGACGGAATATCCGAGAACTCCAGCCAGCAGACCTTTGTCAGTTCCGTGTCCAAAGCCGGTTGTTGCAAAAGAATTATATAAGCAGAATTTAACTTTAGAAAAACTGTTTTTATAAATATTTCTGGCCATAAGTCCAAGCCTTACTGCGCCTGCAGTGTGAGAACTTGACGGACCTACCATAATCGGGGAAATTACTGAGAATAATGATTTTTGTTCCATTTTTAGTAATCATCCTCATCGTCATCTCCGCCTTTTTCTGCGTCAATATAGCTTTTCATAATTCCAAATAGAGCATTTTGCCAGTCGCTGTTTTTTTCAAGGAAGAAGTCTGCGCCACGAGCCTTACACTGAGCTTCAATTTCTTTTCTCGGAGAGGCGGTAATAACTCCAACAATAGTGTTAACACCGGCTGAAGCAGCCATTTTTTTTAACTCTGCAAGAAGAATAAAGCCTTCTCTTTCAGTTGGAATAAATAAATCCATTACCACATATTGATATTTGCGCTTTTTGAATTTATTTACAGCATCATATATTTCTTGAGAGCAGTCTATATCATAATCAAATTGTGACAATAGAACTTTTAGTTGGTATGTTATAACTCCCAAATCATCTACTATTAATATAGCGGGACCTTGCTTTTCACTATCGTCATCCGGAATACCAGGATTAATAGCTCTGCTGTAAATAGGCTTTTTTGCATTGCTGTTAAGTTCTTTTAAAGTATCAACGATATTAATCAGTTGTTTTTTTAAATCAAGCAATTCTAAATCTTTTGGAGGCTTTGAGTTGGTGATATTGTAAAAAAGCTCCAAAAATTCATCATCTAAATCAATACTTGGCATGCCATCTCCTATTAAGTCATCGAATAAATTATACCATATTGTTTAGAAAAAAGTAAGTCGTATGTTTGTATTATTCAAGTTTTGTAAATTTTAGGGTATAATTTCTGTTATGAAGAAAAGAATATTAATATTATTATGTGCAATGGCATTATCACCAGCGGTTTTTGCATCAGGAAGCCAGAATTTTTTTAAACTGCATATTTTTGACAATGACACCCGCGAGATTAAATCACTCTTAAATTCACAGGTAAGATATGCAAATAGAACAAACTTTAATAAATTTATTGCAACATATGATAAGGATTATGTAAATGCTGACGGCTTTAATCTGGAAACATATTCAAATCTGGTTAAGGACGTGTGGGATACATATGATAATATTGTTTATGGAATAAAAATTAAGGACATTTCTGTAAAAGATGACTCTGCAACTGTAGAAGTTACAGAAACTTCATATGCTGACATCCCGGTTTCTTCTACTATGGACGGTGTTTTGACAAGCGAATCGAACAGCATATACTATCTTAAGAAAAATGGCGGTGATTGGAAAGTAGCATCTGATAAAGTTTTGTCGGAAACTACATCCATGCTGTACGGTGATGCGAAGAATTTAGATATTAAACTTTCGGCGCCTGTGGAAATACAAGCCGGCAAAGAGTATACAGCTTCTCTTGAATTTACGCCGCCTGAGGACGTAATAGCGATTGCTTCTATAGCAAGTGACAAGGTTGAATATCCGCAAAAGCAGCCCAAGGAAGTTTATAGAAAATTTCCTGATGATAATATTTTGGAGAGATTATTTATATCGAACAGCGATAATGTAAATGAGTACGTTGTTGCATCAATAGGGCTTACAAAAGCTGATGTTGAGGATTTGAGTATTAAACTCAGTTTAACAGGGTTTGGATACAAGATAGTCCGTGTTAATGTTATTCCTAAATCAGAAGAGGCAGAGAATGTCAAGAACGAGTAAGATTGTATATTTTATAATATCAATAATCTTTTTTACCTGTTTCGACTTGGTTTTGTCTGATTTTGTAATCAAAAATATAGAAAATTTCCCTCAAAATTCGGTTCTGGATTTAATCTCTGTACAAAATACCGGTGCGGCTTTCAGCATATTGCAGGATGCGCGTGTTTTTCTGATATGTTTTTCCGTAGCTGCAATATTATGGATAGTGTTTTATACTATTAAATCAATAGAAAAATCATCTACACTAACTCTGTTCTGGGTTTCTATGCTTGTTTCCGGTATATTTTGCAACCTCTATGAAAGAATTGCTCTCGGGTATGTAAGGGACTTTTTTAAATTAAATTTTGTAAACTTTCCGGTATTCAATATTTCGGATATTTTTATAAACGTCAGTGTTTTTGCTATAGTTGTAATTATTATTAAACAAAACTTTTCAAAGAACAATGAAGCTGATAATTGATGAACTTACAACCGATACAAGGATAGATGTTTTTTTAGCAGAGTATATGAAAGATTATTCGCGCTCGAAAATTCAGTCAGAAATAAAAAAAGGCGCTGTAAGTGTTAATTTTAAATCTGTTAAGCCTTCTTACATACTAAAAGAAGGTGATATTATAGAGTTTATCCCTATTCAAAAAGTTGAAATATTACCTGAAGACATACCTCTTAATATAGTATGGGAAGATGAAAATATGCTTGTTGTTAACAAGCCGTCAGGAATGCTTACACACCCTACGGCAATAGAAACTTCAGGAACGCTGGTTAATGCATTGCTGTATCGATATGGTGAAAACCTTTCGGATATAAACGGGGAGTTTAGGCGCGGGATTATTCATCGTCTGGATAGAAATACCTCGGGGCTTTTGATGGTGGCAAAAAATAATAAAGCACATGAATACCTTGTAAATGCCATGAAAAATAATCAGATGATTAAAAAGTATCTTGCGGTTGTTAAGGGTATTGTTGTTGAGGATGAATTTACTATCAATAAACCAATCGGGCGCAATCCGAAGCAGCCGCATAAAATGGGTGTTTTTGAAGATGGAAAAGAAAGTATTTCCGTAGTAAAAGTCCTTGAACGTCTTGAAGACGCTACACTGGTTGAAGTTCGTCTTATAACCGGCAGGACTCATCAGATAAGGGTTCATATGTCAAGTATCGGGCATCCTGTTTTTAACGATACTCTTTATGGTTTTGGAAAAATGAAAATTAAGACCGAAGAACAGGTGCTGCAATCATATAAACTCTCTTTTCCGCATCCGTTTGACGGTGAACCAGTTAGTCTGGAAATTCCGCCGGATGATAAAATTACAAAAGTCTTAAACGCATTGAGGAGAGCACTTGCATAAAATTTTGTTTTATGTCATAATAAAAGCAAGGTTGGGAGCCTTTGGTAAAAGATTTATTTTGCCGTTTTTGTATTGATTACCCGGAAAGAGTGTTTCACGTTAATGAGTGAATTTAAGTTTAATTATGATTTTTTAAAGAAAAATGCGACACCCGGCAGCTGGAGGCGCGGATACGAGTATTATCAAAAGGATATGCTTATGGAAGCATATCCGGAAAAAAACTTTTTTAAAGGTAAGGTAAAAGGAAACTATCAAGACTTTTACGTTACAGATTTAATTTTTAAGAAAAATAAGGTAGAGGCCAGATGTAACTGTCCTTTAAAAGAAGAATGGTGTAAACATTCTGTCGCAGTAGCTCTGAAAGCTATTGAAACAGGTGCTTATGAAAACTGGATGCAGGAAAAATACGGAGTTTCTCCTGATACAAGTGATACAGATACTTCGTTAAAAGAAGCTCCTAAAGGCAGCTATATATTCCATTTTAACCCGAAAAGAAGACAGAATTTCTTCTCGATTCTTGTTAGAGATAGGGCAACAAACAAGATTGTGCGTTCCCTGGAAAATATTTTAAGAGCTCTGATTGATATCCAGAAAAACGACCCTTCTTTTGAGTTAAATGATGCCCAGAAATCAGAATTGGCGCTCTTCCAGATGCTTTTAAAAATCTCAAAACAGGATAAAAAAGCAGGGTGGTATGATATACCTATTACAAAATTTGCACCGGTCTTTCCTTTAATGGCAGAGCTGGAAGAAGTTCTTGATGAAAAGACGAAGGAAAGAATTCAATTTACGGACAATATGTGGAGCTTAAACCTGGATGTTTCTACGACAGCTATTAACGGTGCTACAAATATTGTTCTGGAACTTTTCTGGACTAGGCCTGATAAAGAAGGAATTTACCCCTTTGAAGAGGTTAAATATTTTTCAAGACAGATTAAGTGGGGAAGGTATAAAAATATAATATTCCCTATTAATATTGCAATGAATGAACTTCCGCAGAGTATTATTAAATCAACATTTACAGATTTGAAGGAAGCTGACGGCGGCAAATTTGTATACGAAGAACTTCCGCACCTGCAGGAAATAATGAATGTAACCATAGCAGAGAATATCAGCAAACTTCTTCTTGAACACAAGCCTCCAATTAATGTTGTTACTCTGGGGATTGACTATGACCAGTCTTTAAAAGCATCATTAGAATTTGATTATTCAGGAGTAAGGGTTCCTTATACCAAGAGTAAAGACAAATCGCCGTATCTTTCAGTTAAGAGTCAGGAAGAAGACGGGCTTGTATACTGGATTAAAAGAGATTATGACCACGAGCAGATGGCTTATAATATGCTTCTTGCCTGCAAATTTGTTCCTATGCAGACAAACAACCTTGCTCTGGAAAAAGAAAATGCAATAGATTTTTATAATTATTATATTAAACAGGCGGGTGAGGATTGGAAGTTTGAAGAACATGATGATATGAGTTTCTTTAAGCTTTTAAATGAACCGTTTAAAATGTGTGCAAAGATAGACTTCTCAGAAGAATCAATTGATAGTATGGAAATACAGATATACGGTCAGGTTGGTGATGAAGTAATAAACTTTGATGATATTTATGAAACAATTCAGAGCGGCGAAAAGTATGCACGTGTAAGAAGCCTCGGGTTTGTAGAATATCCGGCGCAGAATATTTATCAGATTATGCGCTCATTCAACTCTTTTGATGCTTATAGAAACAATGAAAACAAATTCCTAGTAAAAACTTACCGCGTAGGTCTAATTACAGAACTTAAAAATCAGGGATTTGAATTAATTCTGAGTGACAAATTCCAAAAATTCTGGGAGCAGATTTCTACATTTTCAACAACATCAGACGGTGTTGATATCCCTAAAGGCGTTAATGCAGAGTTTCGTGAATATCAGGTTAAAGGTTTCCACTGGCTCTGGTTTTTGTATCAATATGGCCTGAATGGTATTCTTGCAGATGATATGGGGCTTGGTAAAACTTTACAGGCTTTGAGTCTTTTGCAGAAAGCAAAAGAAGTTGACGGGCCTCAGCCGACACTGGTTATTGCACCTACTACGGTTGTGTTTAACTGGGAAGCTGAAATCCAGAAATTTACTCCGGAGCTGTCCTGCTTAAAGCTTTCCGGTGCGGATAGAAAAACTTTATTTAAGCATATTCCGGAGTACGATATTGTAATTACAAGCTATGCTCTAGTAAGGCGTGATATTGCAAAACTCAAAAAATATAATTTTAGATATATTATTCTGGATGAATCTCAAAATATTAAGAATGCTATTTCTCAGACAGCACAGGCTGTAAAAGAATTGCAGTCAGACCATAAACTGGCGTTATCCGGTACACCTATTGAAAACAAACTCGAGGAACTCTGGTCTGTATTTGACTTTCTTATGCCGGGCTTCCTCTTCAATGTTGCGGAGTTTAATTACAGATATGTTACTCCGATTATGGAACGTCAGGATAAAACAGTTGAAAAACGTCTGAAATTGCAAATTTTCCCGTTTATCCTAAGACGTATGAAACGAGATGTTGCGAAAGACTTGCCGGATAAAGTTGAGAATATGGCTTATTGCGAACTTACAGACGAGCAGAGAGATTTTTATCTTGAAGTTCTTGACAGCACAAAAGAAGAGCTATTCAAGAGTATTGAACTTAATGGGCTTGAAAAGAGCAGAATGTCAATTTTCTCTGCGCTTCTTAGATTACGTCAAATCTGCTGCCACCCTAAACTTTATGATAAAGAACATGTGAAAGGTGTTATGAAGTCAGGTAAGTTTGAATACCTCAAGGGTATGTTAGAGCAGATTATTCAAGAAAAACACCGTGTTCTTCTGTTCAGTCAATTTGTTGATATGCTTGATATTATTAAGGGATGGCTTGAAAGAGAAGGTATTCCTTATGAATATCTGACAGGTAAAACGAAAGACAGACAGGCGGCTGTTGAGAACTTTAATAACAATCCGAATATTCCGATATTCTTAATCAGCTTGAAGGCCGGCGGTACAGGTTTGAACCTGACCGGTGCGGATTATGTTATCCACTACGACCCGTGGTGGAACCCTGCGGTTGAAGATCAGGCAACAGATAGAGCTTATCGTATCGGACAAACTAAAAAAGTATTTGTATATAGACTTATCACGAAGAATACTGTTGAAGAAAAAATTCAAAAGATTAAGGGTCGAAAACGTGACCTTGTAGACAGTGTTGTTTCTATTGATAGAAACATAACAAAATCACTTACAATGGAAGATTTGAGAGATATATTCTCTGTAGATTAATGTAAAAATTCACTTGACACTTGTACTTAACTAATATATAATAGTTATATAAGGATATGTATTAGGATATGAAGTGTCGTTTAAATCAAAAAAGCAAACAGAGCCTCAAACCCTTTTGTAGTGCGGATTTCAGCCGTCAGGGGGGGGGGCGAAACAGCCTATAAATACAAGCTTGGGGCTGGTAGACTTATTTACATTTATCCGGGGAGGTAATTTATGATTACCTTTGGAAGTGATGTTGCTGATTTGATTTTACAGAGAACACTGGGCGAAAATACTCTAGGCTTGAATAACTCAATCAACCGTATGACAACAGGTTACAAAGTTAATCAGGCAAAGGATAATGCAGCGGGTTATTCCATAATAACAGATTTATCAAAGAAAATAAGTTCAATGCTTCAGGTTCAGCAGAATACAGAAGATGGCATCGCCTTGCTTCAGACAGCTGA
>ENA-OUQS01000106-OUQS01000106.1-human-metagenome-genome-assembly--contig:-NODE-106-length-110726-cov-8.185116_pt1 | contig 110726 bp, 116 predicted proteins | sample MGYA00248463_ERZ548848 | MGnify/ENA primary metagenome ERZ548848 (study PRJEB26491, sample SAMN04978192) | human metagenome | host: Homo sapiens | study: EMG produced TPA metagenomics assembly of the... | reverse complement strand
TCTCACTAAACTCATTCTCAACCAAAACAATTCTTCTTTTAATCCTATTGTGTAGCAGAATTGCTCGTGGATAGTGGGGTTTACCGGGTTGAAAACAGTGAAAAAACGTGTTATTATTTAAATAAGCTAAATGTATGATTTCTAAAAGCCGATAATCTTTTAAAATGTGTTTGAGGTGAAAAATTATGTCAATATCATTTTCAGGTGTAGGTTCGGGTTTACCGATTGATGAATGGATAACAGCTCTTGTTAAGATTGAGCAGGATAAAGTAGATTCTTTGACTAAAGACAAAGAGGCTCTGCAAAAAAAACAAACTACTTTAAACACACTTAAGTCTGAATACAGTGCTGTTCAAACTGCTACGCAAAAACTTACCGATTCTTTGTACGGTGCAGGCTCTGATATATTTTCAAAAGTTAATGTTTCGGCTTCTGATACCAGTGTTGTAACAGCTACTGTTACTCAATATGCAACACCGTCTTCTTTGGATTTGGAAGTTTTTAGTCTTGCTACTGCAACTAAAAAACAATCATATGAACACGACGCATTGAGAACCTCTTCAAACAAGCTATCTGAACTTGGGGTTACAACAAGCGGAAACTTTGAAATTAACGGTGCGACTATTAACGTAACTCCGGATATGACTATTGACTCTCTTGTTTATCAAATAAACAATTCATCTCAAGCTAACGTTAAAGCCTCCTTGTCAAAAGGTCATCTTGTAATTGAAAACCGTGACAATGGTGCAAAAGAAATTGAAATTACAGGTACTGATTTAGTTGATGGTACTCACAACTTTGCAGAGTTATTAGGTCTTCAAGACACATCTACAAGCAGAAGTACAGATAAGCTGGATGGATTAACAAGCGGCTCTGTAACTTTGGCAGATTTGGGTGTAACGAAAGATTCTGCTGTATTTAAAATTAACGAAGCTGAAATTACAATTACTTCTGATATGACAGTAGATGATTTTATTTCTGCTGTAAACTCTTCTTCAGCAGGTGTTACGGCTGCTCTTGACGACGGAAGACTTGTATTTGAAAATAAAGCAGGTAACACTGAACCTATTACCTTTGGTGGAGATAATGTTACTGATACAAAATCATTGTCTCAGCTTTTAGGTTTGGATGATCGTATGTCATTTGGTTCAAATGCAGAATATTCTATTGACGGAATCAGAAAAACCGCTTCTTCAAATATTCTTTCAAGTGATGACACTGGTATTTTAGGTTTGTCACTTGAGTTGTTGACAACAACAGACGGTGAGCCTGTTACTTTGGATATAGAACGTGATTATGATTCAGAGGCTCCGTTAACAGCATTGCAGGAATTTGTAGAAGCCTTTAATAAACTAATTAAAGATACAGATACAAATACCGATGGTGAAAATGGTGGCATATTAACAGGTGAAAACAATCTTGTAACTATCAGAAATAACCTGAGATCAATGATTACTTCTCCAATTGATAATCCTGGTGTATATCGTTCTCTGGCTGATATAGGTATTACAACAGGTGCACCTGGGCTAGACGTAAGTGCAGATACGACACAACTTGTTATTGATAAAGATAAATTTATTGAAGCATTTGAGAAATCTCCAGGCTCTGTGAAAGCACTATTAGTCGGTGACAACACTGGTGGTACTACTGTTACTGGTATTATGCAGGAAGTACAAGAAAAATTGAAACCTGCTCTTGATGCAAAAGGCGGATATTTTACAGCCAGATCTGAATCGTTGAGCTCTCAGATTTCAAACCTTTCTGATAAAATTGATAAAAAACAAGAATATGTTTATACATATCAGGAAAGATTGACAAAACAGTTTAACTATATGGACCAAATGATTGCTCAAATGAATGCGCAATTTTCTCAAATGCAGCAACAACTTAAATCAATAGGTGTTGAAGTCGGTTAGAAATTAGATTGTTAAATTTCTCTTCTGCACTCAATTGCTTTTGCAAGTGTAATTTCGTCTGCATATTCAATATCAGAGCCGATCGGAAGACCAAAAGCTATTCTGCTAATTTTTATATTAAACGGTTTTAATAATTTCGTTAGATATAAACTTGTTGCTTCGCCTTCAACAGAAGGATTAAGCGCGATAATGACTTCTTTTATGTCATTATTTGCTATTCTGTGGAGAAGCTCTTTAATCCTTATGTCTTCGGCTCCTATTCCATCAATTGGGGATATGAGGCCTTGTAAAACATGATATTTGCCTTTGTATTCGTTTGTGTTTTCAATAGCAATTAAATCTTTTGTTTCCGCACAAACACAAATTACAGAATTATCCCTGTTTGTTGCACTGCAAATTTCACAGGGATTTGTTGCTGACATATTAAAACATATGTCGCAATAATGTATGGTTTCTTTAGCTGTTATCATAGCTTTAGCAAATTTTTCTACATCGTGAAGAGGCATTTTTAATAAATAAAATGCGATTCTTTGTGCTGATTTTGGTCCTATTCCCGGTAATCTTTGGAAATAGTCAATTAAATTTGCCAGTGGTTTAGTGTATTGCATTAAAATAATCCGGGTATGTTAATACCACCAGTTAGTGATTTCATTTTTGATTCCATTTCAGAGCTTGCTTGAGCAGTGGCTTGTTTCATTGCTGTAGAAATCAAATCCTCTAACATTTCTACTGAATCAGAATCAACAGATTCCGGATTTTCAGGATTTAAAGCAGATTTAGAAAGTGTAATTTTCTTAAATTTTCCCTGACCGTCACAAACGACAGTTACAGCTCCGTTACCTGCCATTGCAGTAAATTCTGTATTTGCAAGTTCAGTTTGTGCATCTTGTAATTTTTTTTGCATTTGTTGAGCTTGTTTCATCATTTGCATTATGTTCATATTATTCTCATCCCCTTGTTCATTTATCCTTACTATAATTATAGATAAAGAATATTTTTTATGCAATTTTATTTTACGAATTTTCATTTCTTTTCAAATGTGTAGAATTAGTGAAAATATGGTATTATAAACCTATGGATGATATACAAAGAAAAAAATTACGTGCAGTTGGAGCTCTTGCGGTTCTTGTAATCGCAATATTAACGATTTTCTTTCTTTTCCTTAATGCCAGGGAAAAGAAAAATACAGCTTTAATTTTAAGAATGTTTTATTCTGATATGTCACAAACTTTCCAATTTTCGATGAATTCAAATGGTGCACCCGGAGAATGGGGTTGGCATGGCGGTTACAAAAATGCAGATCTCATTGATTCTTATATAGCACATTATTTGCGAATATCAGAAAAATGCATTAAAAAAACAGGCACTTGCATGCCTGATGTTGATTATAAGACTTTAAACGGCAAATCAGCGAACATCAATCTTTCAAAATTACCATCTGTGAGGCTTAATAATGGTATAGCTTTTGCAGTGGAGTCTATCGGATCATGCAAAAAAACAAATTCACCTTGTGCGCTGGTGTATGTTGATATAAATGGAGTTGAAGAACCAAATACTTTTGGTAAAGATTTGTTTGTCTTTATGATTGTTAATTCTAACTCTGTTCCGTTTATTCCTTACAATGTTCATTTATCGCAGGATGATATAGTCCACCATACAAAATACGGCTGCAGCAAAAAGTCAGAAATAGCAATGTATTGCAGTGCTCTAATACACTCCAAAGGCTGGGTAATTGATAAAAATTATCCCTGGTAGCGTTGAGGTTGAAAATTGGCTGTTGTGTGCGTATAATTTATTAAGAAATTTATAAAGGAGAGATAATGTCGGATTTTGATTATAATAGAGTTTTGAGCTATGTTCCAATGGTTATTGAATCTTCTTCAAGAGGTGAAAAATCCTTTGATATTTTTTCACGTCTTTTAAGAGAAAGAATCGTATTTCTCGGAGAAGAAATTGATGATGAAATGGCGAATGTAATAGTTGCTCAGTTGCTTTTACTTGATTCAGAAAACCCTGAAAAAGACATCATGCTCTATATAAACAGCCCAGGTGGTGTTATTACTGCCGGTATGGCAATTTATGACACAATGCAGCATATCAGAGCGGACGTCAGCACAATCTGTATAGGTGAAGCTGCTAGTATGGGCTCTTTCTTGCTTTCTTCAGGTGCTAAAGGCAAACGTCTTTCTCTTCCAAGCTCCAGAATTATGATTCACCAACCTTTAGGCGGAGCTCAAGGCCAGGCTACTGATATAGAAATTGAAGCAAAAGAAATACTTCGCATGAAAAACATGCTTAATGGCATTCTGGCTAATAATTGCTCACAACCCATTGAAAAAATTAAGGAAGATACTGAAAGAGATTACTATATGTCAGCACAGGAAGCTGTGGAATACGGCTTAATTGATAAAGTAATTACAAGAGTTTCGTAATATTTCTTAACAATTAATAAAAGTTTTTTATATAAAAAATAGCTTTTCTTTGTTTCAAGAATAGCTATTTTTTATATTATATATATATATTAAAATATGGTTATAAGGTCTGTAACTCAATCATATCAATAAAATTTGCCTTGTTGCACTTTTCGTTATGTAATAAAACAATTTAGGCAATTTTAGTTTCCAAAATGTTTTTATATATATGTAAGGTTAGATAAAATAAATTGGTTATGGTAGGAGATTAAACAGTGTACGCAATATTTACAATGCGAAAGCTACAATTGACTCAGCGTATCAACAACCTTCAATACAGATTGATGGAGTTGTCGCAAAGACTACAAGATCTCTCTGTTTATGCAGGTAATGTCGCTGATGGGGTTATTACTCCCGGTGAGTTTATGAGCTCTCCGGCTAGCATTTTCGGAGCTAATTTGAACTTCTTTAACAATAGTGTTCCGAAATCATTATACGAAGCATCACGTGCATCTCAAATGTACAATGCAAATATAATGAATCTTAATGCAGCCTCAGGCGGTCAATACGGTATGGCCGTTGATCCTTCTAACCCTAACTCAATCTATGCTAACCAATACTTTATCTTTAATGCATTCTTCAAGCAGGCACTTGACGCAGCAGGCAAGGCAGAAGCAGCGAAGGTAAAACGACTTGAATCAGATATCACTGCACAAAAACTGATGATAGAAACGCAATTGAAGGCAGCTGAAACCGAACTTCAAAAAGTTGAAGATGCTGAAAGCAAAAATATAGAACGAACAGCTCCTAAATATGCATAATAAATAAATTATAATATTCCTCGTGTGTGTGAAATGAATTTAAAAGCCCTCTATTTAAAAGAGGGTTTTTTATTGATTAATTGTAAAAAAAGTTATAAAATGTATAAATCTAATAAGGCAGGTATTTATTTACCAATTAAAACAAGGAGACAGGCAAAATGTATCAAGACGAAAAACTCATCTGTGAAGATTGCGGTGCAGAATTTATTTTTACTGCAGGTGAGCAGGAATTTTACGCGGAAAAAGGATTGGTAAATAAACCAAAACGTTGTCCCGAGTGTAGAAAAAACAGAAGACAAAATAACAGAAAAAAACTTTATGATGTTGTTTGTTCAAAATGCGGTTGCGAGACTAAAGTCCCTTTTAAACCTATTATGGGAAAAGAAGTCTACTGCAAAGATTGTTTTAAATCTATGCAAGGCAATTAATAATTTTAAGTATTAAAAAAAGAAGCACCACTATGGTGCTTCTTTTTTTCTCTTTATTACTTTTGCTTTTACCGGATAAATCCAGTTGTCATCGGTTTTTTTGTGTTTTCTATCATGTTTGATTGTGCCATTGCGTTTATTGATGTATAGAATGTTGACATAACTAATAACAAAATTGTCATTAATGTATAGTTAGCTATTCTTATTTCGTTCATTTCCACCCCGATTGTATAGTAGTCGATTCTCTATGTTGAAAACTTTGCCTAAGCCATTGCGCAGAATGAGCCACCTGCGTTGTTTGCAAGAGAACCAGCTGTTTCTGCTGTGCCGAATGCTAAAGAGCCAGCTGTTTCTGCTGCCGGTTTGCGATCAATTTTTTCAGGTCCTTGTTGTACTCCAAATAAATTTCCGATTGCTGATACGTTCATAGATTTACTCCTTCTTCAATTATTTACTTCTTAGATATTTTTTATATACCTCGTACTTATATAAAAACAATTTGAAATCTTCAAATTCAAATTTTATGTTTTTCATTACATTTCTTTACAATTGAAACTAAAAATGGCTCCATTGCGTCATTAACTTATGAAAAGTTAAGAAATAATTAAATTTCCTTGAGTAAATGGCTTGATAACTTATAATTATAGTATTGTAAACTTATAAAGGGCTTTATTATGGGGAATGAAAATAAAGAAAATGAAAATATTGAAGAATTAGTTTGCGAAAATAATCCATTTGCTGATTCATCAAATAAAGAAACTGAAGAAAAAACAGAAGAAGCAAAAGTCTGTGAAGATGCTATATCTTCTTTAAAAGACGAAATTGATAAAATAAATAATCAATATATTCGTCTGGCTGCTGATTTTGATAATTATAGAAAAAGACAAATGCAAGAACGCGAATCATTGTTAAAATACGGTGCAGAAGAAACGTTGAAAAAAATGATTGAGGCTCTTGATAATATTGACCGTGCTAAAAAATCAGTTGAAAATATCGATGATGTTAATACTGTAAAAGAAAGCTATGAACTTGTTTTCAAACAGATTTATGACGTATTGGCCAAACTGGGATTGGAAGTAATTGAGACAAAAGACAAGGAATTCGACCCCAACTGGCATGAGGCAGTTATGCAGACTCCGACAGCAGAATATCCGGAAAATACTATAATTGCTGAATTGCAAAAAGGTTATAAACTCGGTGATAAAGTTTTAAGACCGTCGCTTGTTAATGTTGCAGTTAGTGAATAGTGGGGATTATGGCAAATTATTATGAGATACTGGGTGTAAGCAAAGAAGCTACACAAGCCGAAATAAAAAGTGCATTCAGAAAAAAAGCAAGAGAATTGCATCCGGATGTAAACAAAGCTCCGGATGCCGAAGAAAAATTTAAAGAACTGGGCAAAGCATATGAGACTCTCTCAAATGAAGAGAAGCGTTCTTTATACGATCGTTACGGAGAAGAAGGTCTCTCAAATGCCGGGTTTGACTCTACAGGACCGTTTGATTTTGGCTTCGGCAATATAAACGACATATTTGAGTCTTTCTTTGGCGGTATGGGTGGTTTTTCCTCTTCTTCATCCGTTGACCCTACAGCTCCCCAAAGAGGCCATGATCTGAGGCTTGATATAGAATTAGAGTTTGAAGAAGCAGCTTTTGGTGTTGAAAAAGAAATTAAAATAGACCATCTTGAAATGTGTAAAGACTGCTACGGTACGGGAGCAGAACCCGGCACTAAGCCTTCAGTTTGTCCTGATTGTAACGGCAAAGGCAGAGTTGCCCATGTTACGCGCACTATTCTTGGCAGTATACAGCAGGTTACTGTTTGCCCAAAATGCGGCGGAACAGGTCAGGTAATCGGTTCTCCTTGTAAAAAATGCCATGGAGAAGGCAGATTAGAAGTAGAAAAAGCTATCAAGGTAAAAATACCTGCAGGTGTGGACAATAATGCAAAAATACGCGTTGCAAAAGAAGGTGATGCCGGCAAAAACGGCGGTTCAAGCGGAGATTTGTACATAGTAATGCATGTAAAACCTCACAAAGAATTTAAACGTGACGGGTTTAATGTCTATTCCGAACTTTATATCAGCCTTCCTCAAGCGGTGCTTGGTGATAATGTACTGGTTAATACTATCCATGGTGAAAAAGAACTGGTTGTTCCATCAGGTATAGAGTATGGTAAAATATTAACAATAAAAAATGCAGGCATACCTTTTCTCGGTCATCCTGAAAAAAGAGGCGACCATCTTGTATTGATTAAGTACAAAGCTCCAAAATCACTAAATGAAGAGGAAAGACGCCTTTACAAAAAGCTTTTTGAATTATCTGAAAATAAAAAACCTAATGAAAAACTGATAGACAAATTTAAAAGCGCAATTCACAGCTAACAACAACAGGAAGATATGATGAAGATAAATATAAAAACTATAACAGCATTCTTATTAGTATATTTTTTAACTGCAATGTCTTCATATGCAACAAAGCTTCCCGCTTATATATTGCAAACTATTAAAACAGATTTGCCAAAAGCCGATATCCGATTTGACGGTTTGGTGACACTTCCTGACGGTACTGTATACCTTCCGGTTTTGCCCTCAAACCCTAAAAGAAATCCCTCAGGCAAGGTAGTAAGCACTTATCCTGCTAATAAAAAACTTTCTCAATTGCCTGATGTTGTGCTGTTTGATTCAAACTTTGCACTTTTGAAAGTCATCAAAACAAAAGACGGCAAATTAACTGTTACTGATACAAAAAATATTCCGTTCATAGTAAAAACAGGTTTATTCCCACAAGATATGCTTGTTCCTCCCGGGTTAATAATACCTGAAGATATGCAGATTATGATGGGCGATTTAAAAATTGCACTTCAAAATTCTTCTGTAAACGAGATTTTCAAAGGTTCTGCAGAAATCAAACAAGCAAAAGAAGATACAAAAATTATTCCTGTTCCTTATATGGCAGGCAAAACACTTCTTGTCACAACTCTCGATTCCAAGCTTATTAACGTAATTCCCACTGATTCTACAGTACCAAAATTCACGTTGAAGCTTGATAATCTGCCAAAGTTTGTGCAGCCTGTATGCGATGATAAATACATTCTTGTTGCAGCAGCAGGTAAAACCTATATTGATGTTGCTGATGTTGCACAGGAGGTACTGGCAAAAAAAATCGATTTATCTTTTCAACCTACTGAAATTATCCTGAACAAAGACAAGGATAAGGCTTTTGTTGCTGTTGGTGATGATCAATCTGTTTTTCTTATAGATTTAAAAACAATGGCCTTGCAAGAAAAAATTAAGATTAAAGGTTATCCTAAAAATATTGCACTCAGTGACGACAATAAATACCTTGTTTATATGGACAAAAATACCGGTGACATATACACCCTCGCACTTGACGGTACATATTTAAACAAGTATGTGTATAATGCATCTAATGTTTCAAAAATTGCAATGAAAGGGAACTGTATTTACCTTTTATCAAGGACTGAAAATGAATTGCAGGTTATAGACACAGAAATTAAGGATATAATTTACAAACAGCCGCTGGCACAAAAACCTGTCGATATGCAGCTCATTGACAATAAACTTTATATTTTATGTGCTTCAAATGAATTGGATGTATTCAGGCTCGATGATTATGTGTTGGAAAATCAGGTCAGATTTCCTGCTCAAGGCTTTTCTAAAAAACTTGTGCATGTGCCAAATACCAATATTCTTCTTATAACAAATGTTTCAGATAAAAGATACTTTGTATACGATTATGAAAAAAATATTATTTTGCAAACAGTGAAAACATCCGTATTCATAAATGATCTACAATTATTGAATAAAAGGTTAAAATAAAATGGATGCAGTTGCGCTAAAAATTTCACACGAGTTGGAGCTTACTCAACACGAATTTTGGAATATATCACATCAAACAGCCGAATTTATAAGCATGCTGATAAAAATATCAGCTCCTAAAAATGTGCTTGAGATTGGTACATCAAACGGATATTCTGCACTTTGGATTGCAGATGCTCTTAAAAGTGCGGGTAATAAAGGACATTTAACAACTATTGAGTTTTATGAAAAAAGACAATCTATAGCAAGAGAAAATATTGAAAAATGCGCCCTGAGCGATTTTGTCACCTTTAAACAGGGCAGGGCTTTGGAAATCCTTGCTAACTTGGATTTTGTTCCGGATATGGTATTTATTGATGCCAATAAGTCTGAATATATCCAGTACTTTGACCTGTTAAAGGATAAGTTGCCAAAGGGTGGTATTATTCTGGCAGATAATGTTGTCTCTCACGCTGCTAAGGTTGCTGATTTTCTTGAAGAAATTAAAAATGATACAAGATATCAATCTCAAGTTTTAGATCTCCCAGCGGGGCTGCTGATGGCCTTAAAATTGACAGAAAATTAAAATATAATAGTTTTTTAATAGTTAATAAAAAAAGAGACAAATTATGATTTGCCTCTTTTTTGTATTTAGCTTTGTTTAACTATTTAGCAGATTCCGCCTCTTCTTTTTTGGCTGATTCTCCAACCTTTTCAAAGACAATCTTTTTATCTTCGAGTTTGGCAGAAATTACATCGCCTGCTACGTATTTTCCGTTAAGTATTTCTTCAGCAAGTGTATCTTCAATTTTCTTTTGAATTACACGTCTTAACGGTCTGGCACCGTAGGCTTCAGAGTATCCTTCATCAGCCAGATAATCCTTAACCTCATCAGAAACCTCAATAGTGAAGTCGTGAGATTGAATACGTTTAACCAAATCTTTAAACATAAGTTCAACGATTTCTCTGATTTCAGGTTTGCTAAGGTGTGAGAATACAATGATATCATCTATTCTGTTAAGGAATTCAGGTCTGAAAGATTTTTTCATTTCTTCCATAACAGTGTCTTTAAGGTGTTCGTATTTATCTTTAGACTCGTCGTTAGAAACAGAGAAGCCCAATTTGGATGTTGTCGTAATCATACTTGCACCAACGTTTGATGTCATAATAATGATTGTGTTTTTGAAGTTGATGTGTCTGCCTTTGGCGTCTGTCAAACGACCGTCGTCAAGGATTTGAAGCATGATGTTGAATACATCAGGGTGTGCTTTTTCTATTTCGTCAAACAGAATAACTGAATATGGTTTCTTACGGATAGTTTCAGTAAGATGTCCGCCATCATCATATCCGACATAACCCGGAGGAGAACCGATAAGCTTAGATGTGGAGTGTTTTTCCATAAATTCTGACATATCAACTCTTATCATGTTGTCTTCAGAGCCGAATACAGCCTCTGCCAATGCTTTAGCAAGTTCTGTTTTACCAACACCTGTTGGACCTGCAAAGATAAAGCTTCCGATAGGTCTGTTAGGAGCCTTGAGCCCTACTCTCGCACGTCTAATTGCTTTAGACAGAGAAACTACAGCCTGATCTTGGCCAATTACTCTATTATGCAGTGTTTCTTCAAGTTTTAGCAGTCTTTCTGATTCTTTTTCAGTAATTTTTGTTGTAGGTATACCTGTCATTGTGCTGACTACTTCTGCTACATGTTCAGGTGTTACAACAGGTTTGTTAGCATCATGTGCTTCTTTCCATTGTTGAGACATTTCTCTGATTTTTTCTTTTAAATCAGCTTCTTTATCTCTAAGGTTTGAAGCATGCTCAAACTCTTGATTTCTGATAGCATCTTCTTTTTGTTTGATGATGCTTTTCAGCTCTTTTTCGATTTCTTTTCCTTCCGGAGGAAGAGAGCTGACATTCAGACGGACCTTTGAGCTTGCTTCATCAATGATATCGATAGCCTTGTCAGGAAGGAATCTGTCCGTAATATATTTGTCAGACAAAGAAACCGCTGCAATTATTGCCTCATCAGATATTTTTAATCTGTGGTGTTCTTCGTATTTAGATTTTAAACCTCTGATGATTTCAATAGACTCATCTATTGTGGGCTCATCGATTAAAACAGGTTGGAATCTTCTTTCAAGAGCAGCGTCTTTTTCCACATATTTTCTGTATTCATCAAGTGTTGTTGCTCCGATAACCTGTATTTCGCCTCTTGATAATGCGGGTTTCAAAATATTTGCCGCATCAATAGCGCCTTCTGCAGCACCTGCACCAATTAATGTGTGCATTTCATCAATTACGAGGATAACATTTCCTGCCTGTCTGATTTCGTCCATAATCTTTTTAAGACGTTCTTCAAACTCACCTCTGTATTTTGTACCTGCAACAAGAAGACCCATATCAAGCTGGATAATTTTCTTGCCTTCAAGAATATCTGGAACATCAGAGTTAACTATTCTGATTGCAAGACCTTCTGCAACAGCTGTTTTGCCTACACCCGGTTCACCGATTAAAACAGGGTTGTTTTTAGTTCTTCTTGCGAGAATTTGAATAACACGTTCAATTTCTTTTTCTCTACCAACAACAGGGTCGAGTCTTTGCTCTTGTGCTGCTAATGTCAAATCCGTACCGAATTCATCTAATGACGGTGTTTTTGTTTTTCCGCCAGAAGCTGTACCAGCAGTAGCTGTTTGTGCTGCAGGTTTTGATTCACCCAGCATTTTAATAATATTGCTTCTTAATTTATTTAAGTCTACCCCGAGGTTTTCGAGAACTCTTGCTGCAACACCTTCGCCTTCTCTGATTAAGCCAAGCAAAAGGTGCTCTGTGCCAATGTAATTATGCCCTAGCTGTCTTGCCTCATCCCATGACAATTCAAGGACTCTTTTGGCTCTTGGCGTAAAAGGTATTTCTACCGCAACAAAACCAGAACCTCTACCGATAATTTTTTCAACCTCAGCTCTTGCGTCTTTAAGGGTAATTCCCATTGATTTTAATGTTTTTGACGCAACACCTGTACCTTCGCCGATTAAACCAAGCAGAACCTGCTCTGTGCCGACAAAGTTATGTCCTAATCTTCTCGCTTCTTCTTGTGCGAGCATGATTACTTTTATCGCTTTTTCTGTAAAACGTTCAAACATTACTAACTCCTGTCCATATTTTATAGGTAACCCTTTGTATTATTCAACGGGTTAAACCTGTTTGTCTTTATTTTACCTCACACATGGGCAAAGTTTCAACTTAAATTTATTGTTTCCAGCAGTTTTTTTGCTGGATAATAGCCGTAACCTTTTTCAATACTTGTTTTCAAGGCTTTTTTAGCTTCTTTTTTGTCATTGTTGTGAAGATGACACTTTGCAAGCAAGAAGTGCACTTCAGGGTCAACATAGCAGATATCTTTTGCTCTTTTAAGAAACAATTCGGCTAAATCAAAGTACTCATTATTTACAAAAACTCTGCCGATAAATTTATAGCTTTCCTGATTGTTTTGTGCAAGCAAATGTGCTCCGTTGACAATGTTTTCACAGTAATTTATCAGTCCTGCATTTAATAACGCATCGAGGTCAACTTCCAAAAAAGCCCTAATTTGAAAAAAAGTAGGTACATTAATCACATAAAGATTAATAAATTCGAGTAATGATCGTCCCCACATAACAGGTGGCGAGTCTTCTTTAATATCATGCCATATTTTTTTTGCATTATCAAAATTGCCTTGCAACAGTTCACATCTGCCGTACTCATAGTATTGATTTATGCTTTTGTAGATTAGTGATGCTGTTTTATAATCCTTTTCTTGCGCATAAATTTTTGCAAGATAATATTTTTCATAAGAGGTTTGTCCATTAGCAAGGATTTTTTTCAGGCTGTTATATTCTTTAGTGACATAAAATTTATTTAATAATTCTTTTCTATTCATCTTAATTTTTAGAAATTTTATTGGTTAAGCTGTCATATGTAGAACTTGAAAAATTGTTTTTTCGGTCTTTTATCAATTCGTGCAGCTCTTTTACAGATTTTTCTGTTACTTCTTTGCTGCTAATATTTGCATTTTTAATTTCTCTGTAGAGCTCTTCTCTGTATACAGTAACATTTTTAGGCGCATTTACACCTATTCTTACTGTATTTTGGTTAGAATCCAAAACAATAATTTCTATATCATCATTTAATATAATTTTTTCGCCGACTTTTCTGGCAAGAACCAACATTGCTATATCTCCTATCCCTGATTGCTTAATTGTTATGTTTTGGTTTACACAGTCTCTTCTTTAAAAAGAGAATATTTAACAGGATAATTTGAATTTGAAAGTATTATTTGCATACCCTGTTTGTTGGCCGCATTAATAATTATAGGCGCCAGCAAGTTTATTGTCGCTTTGCGCGGATTAGATGCCGGAATTGTTACTATATTAAGCGAAATGAGTGATTCAACTGAATTCAAGCTTATTTTTTCTGCTTTTTCTGTTGGTATTTCAAACTGATATTCTATATCGAAAAAAGCAGGTGATGTAACAGGAAATGCCAATGCAGGGTCTTCTACTGATTGCAACCATTTAAATGCTGACTCTTCAGAATGCTCTACAAGTACATACTTTTTTAAGTTGTCATAACCAATAATAGGCTCTACAAAATCAAATACCAAATTTTCATCGATATTGATTTCTCCAAATTTAGTTGTGTTAATATTCATTTCCTCTACACCCGTGTCTGTTAAATTATTTTTAATTAATATGTCGGTGCCATTTGTGACATCATCATTGTTTGAATAAGCTCAGGAGACATTTTTTGTACACCATTTTGATTCATTAACAACATAGGAAGCATATTCATCCCGTTATTAGTTTGTGTGTTATTTCCAAGGAGCATGTTCATTTCCATCATTTCAGGATTTGCATAGTTTGCATTCATTCCTGCCATAGGATTTATTCCCAATTTGGCAAGAGTTTTTACTGCTTGTGCTATTTCGTCATTAGTCGGCATTTCTGATTTTTTGTTAGGGCCGAGCTCTTCATTGATATTCTCTTTGATTCTGTCCAATTTCTTTTTGTTAACTTCTGATTGTACAGATTTGTCATAAAATTTATTGGATTTTATAAATTTATCGAGTTCGCTGTTTGTTTGACCGTATTTTGCGCAATCTTCAGGATTTTGCAAGCAAGCAATTCCTCTTTGTGCATATTTAACCAAAGTAGGGTTGCTATTTAACATCTCAACTTTTTCAAACGCTTCTGTAGCTTGCTCTGTTTTTCCAAGCTGCATGTAAGCAAGGCCTTTATAGTAGTGTGCATAAATATTAGACGGGTTCTTTTTAATAATATCTTCTGACATTTGAGCACAGCCAGTGTAATTTTGTGCCTTATATTTGCCAACAAGTGTTCTTATAACAGAATCCGGAACGTTATCTGCCATACAGGCTGTTTGTGCCGCCATCAAACCTAATATTGTCAATCCTAAAACAAATTTTTTCAAATTCATACCTCTATATCCTTTGTTTCTAATCTTTTAATAATTTTTAAGTATAAGTCAATTAGTTAATTTAATTATATAATACTTTTTTAAAAAAAGCCTAATGTATTTAGCCTAATTACATTTTATAAATTTCATTTATTAATGCATCTTCAAATCTTTTTACATCAAGTGTTGATTTGTTGTGGTTTTGTACATAAATAGCAAAGCTATATTTTTTACCTGATTTTGTATCAATGTATCCGGCAATAGAGCTTATGGCACTTGCTGTACCTGTTTTTGCTCTCAGTTTAAGGCTGATATTGAGTAATCTGTCCGATAGAGTGCCTTCTATTGGTTTTGCCAAAAATGATTCAAACTTATCAAAATCGTTTGCTTTATAAATCATATTTAAAGCTTCTGTTGTCCAATCTGCTGAAATTAAATCATTTCTTGAAATACCGCAAGCATCAACAACAATTGGTTTATCAGACTTTATTGATGCAAAATATTTGTTGAACATTTCTACTGCATCTTCTGTTGTACCCTGTGCTTTTGTGTAGCCTGCAGCTGCAGTTTTGAAAATTAATTCCGAATAAAGGTTATTGCTGTTTTTTAATGTGTTTGCAATAAGCTCGCTTAACGGTCTGCTGGACACTTCGGCAACTTTTGTTAAGCCGGCAGGCATTGGAGCTGTTTTAACTGTTCCGTTTCTTTTCAACCCTGCAGAATTCATTGCAGATGTTAATTCATCTACAAAATATCTTTCAGGTGCATCTACGGGAAGAGTTAGTTTTACTGGATTTTTAACAGTGCCTTTTATATATGTTAAATCACCGTGTTCCCATGGTTTTCTTTCCGGTGATATTGAGTCAGCAGAGCCATTTTTTAACATGTTAACAATCACCATATTATAACGGCTTTTGTTTTTGATAGAAGGCATCATCGCATTTTTTGCAGGTTCTATACTTATATCAATTTTATTTTCGTTAACAGTAAAAGGTGAATATTTTGGTAAAAGTGCATTTGTATCATCATCCCACATCCAGCCGATGCCCCATTGTTTGTTATCAATGACAGTAGGGTCAAGCACTATATCGTTAATTGTTTTTTTGTAGTGTTCTTTAACTTTTTGCATAAGTATTTTAAGTTGGCCGGTAGTTAAAGAAGGATCTGCCGAGAGTTTTATATATAAGTTGCTTTTTGAATCAACATAGGCAGATGTGTTAAAGACAAAGTCTTCTCCAAGTTGAGCATAAGCGCTTCTCATTGTGAATATTTTTTGCACGGAAGCCGGGTTCATCATTTTGTGTTCATTATATTCATATACAACATGACCTGTTTTTGCGTCTTTGACAGAAACTGCAACAGTGGCATTGTTGTTAATATCTGATTTTTTTATTATCGAATCCAAATTAGCTGCAAATGATGAATTTGCGCATATAAAAAACATCGCAATTGCTGCAATAAATTGTATTTTGTATTTAAGTTTATGCATTTATCTTTATCTCCTTTATGTTAAATGATTCGAAATCCTCATCTCTTCTGTCGGCAAGCAAAGGGAAGTTTTGTCTCAGGTTTGAAACCTCATCAAGGTTAATTGTATATTCAAAACAAGCTTCCTGCGCTTCAAGCCTTGCTACAATGTCTCCCCAGGGATTAATTATCATAGAGTGCCCCAGATTGTTTTCATTGCCGCATATTTTTCCGGTCTGGTCTGCAACTATCATAAAACATTGGTTTTCAATAGCTCTTGCTCTGTGCATTATTTCCCAGTGTTCGGGTTTTTTATCAGACCAGGCTGCTACATTAATTATCACCTGTGCACCTTCTTTTGAGTATTTTCTGTATATCTCGGGGAATCTTATGTCGTAACAAATAGACAGTCCTATTTTTGTAAAACCTAAATCGAGGATTTTTAACTCGTCTCCTGTTGAGATGTATTTATTTTCTTCGGACCCCTTGTGAGAAAAAAGATGCATTTTATCGTAAGTCGTGACTAATTGCCCCTTTGCTGATATTACAGGGCATGTGTTTTTGTAAGTGTTATTCTTGAATTTTTGTATAAAAGACCCGCCCACAACTGTTGCATTAAAACTCATTGCGATGTTTTTTAAAAAATCTATAGTTATACTGTTATCAATATATTCAGCTTCTTTTGGGAAGCAAGAACAATACCACCCGACAGAAAAAACTTCCGGCAATACAATAATGTCGAATTTTTTGCCTTTATAAGGTGCTAAAAGAGCATCGACGTTATTTAAAGTTGCGTTTTTATTTCCTATAATAGCGCTGTTTTGAACAACGAGTACTTTTAAATCCATTTCTTAATTATATTACAAATGCTTAGTTCAGGCAGAAGTTTATACTAACTTGCAAATTAGCCTTGAATCCGCCTTTTCTTTGTTAAGAATTTTTACATTTGCTATGGTGTTATGCAAGGAGGTGTCTGTGGAATCTATGTACACATTTAAATAATTTTTTGTTACACCTTTGAGCAAGCCTGTTTTTTTATCAGGGCACTTTTCTATTAAAACCTGTGCTGTTGTTCCTATATTTTGTTCAATAAATGATGAGTATTTGTCTCTGGCCACACTTTGAAGAAGCGCTGCTCTTCTTTGTTTTTCAGCGGAAGAAATGTGATTAGGCAGGTTTGCTGCGTTAGTGTTGCTTCTTAAAGAGTATGGAAAGACGTGTATATTTGAGAGTTTTGAGCTTTTGGCATTATTAAGTGTAGTTTCAAAATCCTCCTCTGTCTCGCCTGGAAATCCTACAATTATGTCACTGCCAATAAATGGGAGTGAAAAAATCTTATTGATTTTTTCCATTAGAATAAGACAATCTTTCGCTGTATAATGCCTATTCATTGATTTTAATGTGCTATCGGTCAATGATTGTAATGACAGATGAAAATGCTGGCAGAACTTATCAGATTTGCTCAAGAATTGCAGCAGCTCGTCATTAAGTTCCAGCGGATTTAAAGAACCGAGTCTGTATCGCAGGATTTTTGTATTTTCAATTTCGCTAAGCAGGTGATACAGCTGTTTTGATGGGCTGAAATCTTCTCCCCATTGGCCAATATGAATACCTGTTAACACGACTTCTTTTATTCCGATTTGAGAATAAATATTTATTTGTTCAATTATATTTTTTATGTCGTTACTTCTGCTTTTGCCTCTTGCCAGGGGAATTGTGCAATAACTGCAATAATTGTTGCAGCCGTCTTGTATTTTTAAATAACCTCTGGTTTTTGAATAATTGTGTATAGTCTGGTTATTGAAGTCATTTACTTTAAAAATATCAGTAACTTCACTTTTGCAAACATTAAGACTTTCAATGATATTAAATTTATCGTTATTTCCCAAAACTATGTCAACATAAGGCAATTTTAAAAGCTCTGAGGCATGCAGCTGTGCGCTGCAGCCTGTCAAAACAGTTATTACAGAAGGATTTATGCTTTTTGCATGCCTTACTGTTCGAAGCGCTTCATTGTCTGCATTTTCTGTAACAGAGCATGAGTTTAATATGAAGATATCGGCCTTTTTCTGGTCAGTTGCCTGTACATAACCGTTATTGTCCAGTTTCTCTTTTATAACTGCTGACTCCAGCTGATTTGATTTGCACCCGTGAGTTTTTATAATGTATGACTTCATAATAAATATTACTTAACATAAAGTAAGGATATAAACAAAAAATTATTTCTGTTGTATAATTTTTGTATAGGATTAAATGGCATGTCTATTTCTAAAATAAATAACAATATTTATTTTTCTAAATCTCAAAACCATTCACCTTCAAAGAGTTTGAGAAGTTTTCAGGGCAAGCCGTTTTCAGAATCGCAGGATGACTCTCAAGTTGTTACTAAACTTTCTGATGAAGATTTAAAAATATTGGCATCAGTAGGACCTAATAACAGACTGCAAAAAGTTTCTCAAAAGACTGTCAATACACTGCTTTTCACCATTCCGGTAATTGATTCTGTTGCAACAGGTCTTGTAAAAAAAGGTCAGTTATCTTCTAAACTCTCCAGTACTGCTAAAACTGCAGGTAAATGGGGTGCTGTTTTTGCTGTTGCTGCATCTTTAAATGCTGTAAAACGATTTGTTAACTCCAAATCTGATGCATTGGATAAATTCAATAAAGAGCATGCTTTTGCCTCTACAATGATTGATTTTGCAGTGTTATATACTGTTTTCAATGCTGTTACTAATGCAGGTAAAAATCTTTTTGAATATACAAAAAACAGTTTCCCAACTATTGGCAAAAAACTTAAAAATTCTGTTTTGAAACCCTCTAAAGAATTTTTGAATAATTCTATTATCAACAAAAAAATTGTTAAACCGGCAGAAAACTATGTTGCTAAAAAACCTTATCTCGCAGGTGCTAACAAAATCACAGCAGCGCTTCTTGTTCCTACAATGGCAATAGCTGTTTTGATGAGATACAACAAAGAGTATAAAAATAGAAACGAAAATGTGCAAACTAATTATAATTTTTTAAAAGCACTCTTTTCTCCAGGACAAGAATAGTTTTATTTAATTTTTAAAGATATGCTTGACCATGCCTGTTGTTGATGTTATTTTAATAAAGTAGCCACGGGCCTGTGGCACTCTGCCGAGGAAGACGATTAAGTATCGTCTGACGAGAGGAAGGTAGCGCAGCTGCCGCAAGCGGGCCAGTGGAGCAAAAGACGTCACGGGCCTGTGGCGCAGCGGTAGCGCAGGGGACTCATAATCCCTTGGTCGTGGGTTCGAATCCCTCCGGGCCCAATTTTACTCCCTGTCAGGGAGTTTTTTAGTATTTACTATTATTTATCCGACTCTGATTTTCCTGTTTGATACAGGTTATCCAGTTCTTCACGTTTTTTTATGCTGTCTTTGCTGCTGTTTAATATATCAATTGTTTGATCACCAAGGTTGAAGGTTTTACTGTGTTTGGTGATTTCTATTGCTTTGTGTGCATTTTTTGTAGTAGATAATGCAAGCAGCATTATATCTGTATTTGTACTATTTGTGCATTGTTCATATGTTTGAGCCAGGTCTGTTTTACTCAGTTTGCAAGTTGATTTTAGCTTTTCAAGCACTTCAGGCTGTTCCAATGCAGCTTGAAGAAGGATTTTGTTGCTTCCATATGTTTTTAATACATCAAGAAATGCAGGGTCGTGCAAGTTTTCCAACACCTGTTCTGCCAGTGTTCCAAATTGTATTGTAAGCTTATGGAAAACTTTGTCTCTGTCATAGCTTTTACCGTTTATGGTTACGACTTTGGCTGATATTTCATTTTCTTGTTCTTTAAATTTTGTAGTGTCGTTTTCTTGCTTGTTTACGTAGAACCGTTTAGCTGCTTGTTGAGAGGTTTTATTTTGTATTGGATTAGTTGCGCTTGTCTTTGCTGTTGTTTCGGATTCTTTGGATGATACATTGTTTGTGACAGTGACAGATGATACTGTTTTTGCGGAATCATTTATATTGTCAGCCTGTGCTTCTTTTGCACATTGTAAACTGTATTTTACAATTTCATCTGCTGTGTAATTTCCGTTTTGAATTTTTTCCATTACACGGTCTTTTATTTCAGGATGTTTTGAAATGTCACTTGCAATTGAGTTGATATCACTACCGCTTAACTTTGGATTTTGACCGAGTTCTTTTACTGTTTGGGTATATGTTGCACAGTATTTAGCGCTAGCGTTAACAAGTTCATTTGATGTTGAATTGATATTGCCGGCTGTGAATTTATCCTTGTTATCAATGTTCTTTGCCGTTGCCTGATATTCAACAACTTCGCTCATTTCTGGGTTATCAAACAAGTTTTTGGAAATGTTGCCTAAAAACTCTTCTGTCATATCTGATTTTTTTGCTACAGCCATTGTTGCAGATTTGATTTCATTTTTTAGTGTTACTCTTTCTGCTACATCTAGAGTCGTATTTGCAGTATATTTTATTTGCCCTTTTTCGTTTGTTATTGCTTCCATTTCTTGAGCATTTTGCGTATATTCGTCAGCTTTTTTAACATTGTTACTCATAAAAGTTGCTGCTCTTGTAACATCTTTTTCAGAGTAGTATTTATTTTTGCTGTCTGCATCTTTTACGACAAAATGCATAACATTGTCTTTGATGCCCGGCTCTTTTGTCATTATTGTAGCAATTTGTGTTGTGCCTTCAGAGGTGAAATCTTCTCTTTTTTCACGGATTTGTCCCATATTTTCACTCAATTTTCCAGCATAGTAGACAGTTTCACTTTTTGCCAGCTTTTCAAACTCTTCGTAATCTGTAAAAAATGTTTTTATGGAATTACCAACCCTCTTGAGCCAGCTTGAAGGTTTATAATTTTTTATACTTTCCATTGCACTATAGATATCGTTAGCACTCAATTTTTCATTTTGTGCTATTTCTAAAAATGCTTTTAATTTCTTTTTGTCAGTAATAATTCCGGCCAGTTTTTCCTTTTGTTCATCACTAAAGCCGATATTCAACTCTTTTAGAATATCAGCTGGATTTTTCTTATATTTTTTTACCAGCTCTGAAATATCAAAATCACGATTGAGCTTTTTATCCTCTTTTTCAACCTCAGTTCCGGTCATAGGCAATAAATCATTGTTAAACACTTGAATATCCGCTGTGTCTTTTCCTTCTTTTTCCGCTTCAAGAAGTTGCGACTGATAAAAACTCAGCGAATCTGTCCTTTTTATTGAACTATCGTATGTGATACCGTAGCTCATTCTCTCTTGTTTTCCTTTTCTCTCTTTTAATACCCAAGTGTAGATACATAATCTTGTGCTTATATATATAAAGTATGTTGTTTTTATTTTATTGCTATAAGTTTTATAAATATTACAAATTGTTAAGCTGTCCAAATTATTAGGACAGCTTATATTGATTGATATGCAATTTTTTACATGAATCTTTGTGCTTGTGCTTCCACAATGTCAGCTTGTCTTAAAACAGCATCTATCTGTGCAGAGCGGCTTGATGCAGGATTAACAGGTGCTTCGTATCCTAATATCGGGTTTGGGATATATGTTCTTGTTATGCCTGCTTGATATTCGGGAGTTTTGAGCTCACTTGATGCAACAGGTGATTGCTGCATTGATTGTGCACCTATTGGATTTTGTTTTTGTTGATATTGCTGCTGCATTTTATCAACAAGATTTCCCGGTTTTCCGCTTTGATATGTTTGCACATTTTGCGGTTGTTGTGTATTCAATTGCGGTTTTGGTTCTTGAGGTTTAACAATAGATTGTGTCGGGTTTGTATTAGGCTGTTGCGGCTGTTCTTGAACCTGCTGTGGTTCTTTACCTTCATTCTTTTCTTTTTCGAGAGTTTTTACAGGTTTGCCAAATATTGCATACGAAAGTTTTTTTGCTGTGCCTGAGAAGATTGGCAGAACAACTGCCATAAGAAGGGCAATTCTTCCTGCATAACCGGCACCAACTTTTAATCCGTATGGTATTTTAGCCAATGAAGTTGCAAATTTGTTATTTTTAAGAGGTTTTATTGTTTCTCTTATTCTTCCGTAGCTTATTAAGTTGCCAAGCCATTTTACAGGTTTTTGATACCATTTCAATGCTGTATTACCTGCTGCAGCTGCACCTTTTTTAGATACATTCTGTAATTTTTTAATTTGTACTAAAGTTTGGTCATATGCTGCTTTATTTCCTGCTTTAGCCGCTTCGTTTGCTGTTTGTTTAAGTTGTTGTACTGTTTTTACATTTGCTTCGGACATACCGATATTTTTAAGACCGGCAAGTGAATTCATTATTCTCATTTGAATACCGATTGTAGCCATCATTGCCATCAATTCTGCAAATGAAGCCATAAATGTTGAGAATTTTTCACCTTTTTCTGCTTTCATAGCTTCTTGCAATGATTGTGCTATGAAAAAGGCCTGGATTAATACTGCACCTTTTCCAGAAAACATGCCGTTAGTCAAACATTCTGCACTTCTCAAGAGATAACCGGCAGCTTTTTGACCGACTTTACTGTTCGTTGATTTGTAATAGTCTATGAGTTTAGATTTATTAACTATTTCTAAAAGACTTGATTCGTTCTTAACAAGTCCAAGTCCCCACCAGGGTCTTTTAGAGAATGTTTTTGTTAATTGTGCTTTTAATTCAAGAGTATTAAATTTCGCAATTTCTTTGCTAAAGTCTTCAAGAATTTCTTTATTGTACTTGGATGCATCTTTTCCGTATTTGCTTATAATAGAATCAAAACCTGTATAATTAGGGTTAGCTTCTTTATATTTTTTCATCACTTCAATAGCACGAGTAGCTACATGGCCTCTTGAACCTGCAGCTTGTGATTGAACCTGACTACCGCCAATACTTTGTTTGTATCTTAAAGTTCTGTATATTTCTGATTTATTTAATTTGTTCGATAACCATTGTTTTTTCTTGCTTAAATAGTCTAAAACCGAAGATACTTTTGGCTTTTGGGCAAAATCTTTTACTTTATCTTCCACTGTATGATAAAAAGTATCTTCATAATTTTTTGTTTGTAGTGGTTTGTTCATAAAATTGGTCAAACCAATTAATGCTGTACCAAACCCCAGTGTGCCTAAAGGAAGGATAAGCGGATTGTCACTTGCACCTTTTTCTGCACGACTGAGAATAGGGTTGTTGTTAACAATTGCATTACCGCTAGAAACAGTACCGTTTCCTGCTGTAAAATTTGGCTGCTGTGTATACTGATTGTTAGTATAAACCAGCTGATTTGGCTTTAAATTTGGAATATTTTGAGACATATTCTACCTGTAAATACCTTCCACTTATTATAATAAAAACAGATTAGTGCGGTTTCTTGTCTTAAAATCGTATTATGTTAATTTTTATTAACAAAAAAATACCCGCTCATATAAAAGCGAGTATTTTTTTATTTAATAAATAATTTATTATTCAGCAGCTTCTTCAGTTTCCGGAGCTTCTTCTATTTCTGATTGAAGTATTTCAGAAGCTGTAACGATAACAGGTAATTCAGTTTTAACTTTAGAAGTCAATTTAATTAACATTCTGAATTCACCAACTTTGTTGATAGCAGCATCTAAAGAAATGATTTTTCTGTCAATAGATGTACCTAATTTAGCGTTTAATTCTTCTGCTAATTTTTTAGTAGTGATTGTACCGAATAATTTACCTGATTCACCGGCTCTTGCTGATAATTCTAATTTTTCAAGAGCTTCAATTCTTTGAGCCAATTCAAGAGCTTCCTGATGAAGTTTTTCTTGTTTAGCTTTGATTCTTGCCAAATTTTGTTCTCTGTTTTTTAAAGCGCCTGCTGTAGCGATTTCTGCAACATTTTGAGGAATCAAAAAGTTTCTTGCATAACCGTCTTTAACTGTTACTACGTCGCCTGCTTCGCCAACGTTTTGTACGTCTTTTCTTAAAATAACTTGCATTTTTTATTCTCCTTTGTGCATTATTATCGAGTTTAACATTATCGTAATAAAAACATACGGAAATGTCACCACTTTTGAGAGAATTTTTTTAATTATTGTATAATTTTTGTAATGATTACGACTGATAAAAAAATTGAATTGCTTGCTCCTGCCAAAAATAAAGAGTGTGCTTTTGCTGCAATAAATGCTGGCGCAGATGCTGTTTACCTCGGTGCAGAGTCTTTTGGTGCGCGTAAAAAGGCAGGAAATTCCATTGAAGATATAAAAGAAATTGTTGAATATGCGCATAAATTTCTGGTAAAAATTTATGTAACTGTTAACACAATAATTTTTGATAATGAGCTGGATGATGTTGAAAAACTGATTTGGCAGCTTTATGAAATTGGTGTTGACGCTGTTATATTTCAGGATTTTTCTTTTTTTGAAATGAATCTGCCTCCGATTGCCCTGCATGCCAGCACCCAGTGCAACAATGATTCTTTAGACAAGATAAAATTTCTAAAACAACTCAATGTAGAAAGAGTTGTTCTCCCAAGAGAGTTTTCTTTAAAAGAAATAAAAAATGTAACTGAGAATGTTGATATTGAAACCGAAGTTTTTATACACGGAGCACTTTGCGTAAGCTACAGCGGGCAGTGCTATTTTAGCAACTATATCGGAGGCAGAAGCGCAAACAGAGGAGAATGTGCCCAGCCCTGCAGGAGAAAGTATTCTCTTGTTGATGACAAGGGTAATGTTCTGCTGGAAAAACAGTATCTGCTTTCTATGAAAGACAACAACCTGTCTGCTCATTTGAAAGAGCTTATCTGCGCAGGTGTTACGTCTCTAAAAATTGAAGGCAGACTCAAAGACAAAGAGTATGTGACAAATGTTGTTTCTTATTACAGACAGGCAATTGATAGCATTTCAAAAACACTAAAGGCCTCTGAGGGCGAAATAATAACTTCCTTTGTGCCAAATCCTGATAAGACTTTTAATAGAGGTTATACAAATTTCTATTTTGACGGAAAAAGAAAAAATTTTATTAACCCTCTGACTCCAAAGTTTATGGGAGAAAAAATAGGAACAGTAAAATCTGTCAAAGGGAAAAGTGTTGTTATTGACTCAAAACACAACCTTAACCCAGGAGACAGGCTTGCTTATTTTGATAGAAACAATAACCTGACAGGGACAACAGTAAAAACTCTTAAGAAAACCGCAATAGAAGTGCTGGATGCTTCTTCCATAAAACAGGGAACAGTTTTATATAGAAATTATGATTCGTTGTTCTATAAATCATTAAATTCAGCAGAGTTTAAAAGAAAAATACCCGTAAAGATATTTGCTGACAATAAAAAAATAGTTATTAAATCTTTTGATAACAATCAAATTTCATATGAGTACAAAGAAGATTTTGAAACAGCTAATAATATTGAAAAGGCAAAAGATACAATAGCAAAACAGCTTGCTAAATTAGGAGACACAGAATTCTTTGCCAAAGAAACAGTTATTGATGAAGCATTTAACCTTTTTATCCCTGTCTCCAAGTTAAATGAAATAAGGCGTGAAGCAGTAAAGCAGCTTGTTTTAAAATCTAAAGAAAATTATAAATTCCAAAGACGTGATACAAAGATTGAATATAAAGATTATCCAATAAAGAGTCTTGATTATTCGTTTAATATATCTAACACAAAAGCAAAAGATTTTTATGAAAAATGCGGCTGTAATATAAAACAATTGGGAAAACAATGGGCACCTGAGCATACAGAATGCTCAAATATTACGCTTATGAAGACAAAACACTGTTTAAGGGATTTTGCTGGTATTTGTCTTAAAAAGAGCAAAGACACAAGAAAGCTCTTTTTGATTGATGAATACGGTAAAAAATATCCACTCAATTTTGATTGCAAAAAATGTATTATGAAAATAGAAATTACAGATATTTAATTTTATAGAAAGGTTTTATATATGAGAGTCAAAAAAACACATATTATAGATTCAGTAGTGCGTGCAGCTGCTAAAAAAAGAGTTCAACCTGCAAATCATCAAAATAAAGTTGAGTTGAAAGGGATTCCTGATACAGATATAGTAGAGTTTATGATAGACTCTTTTAATGCACAAATACAGGATCAGAAAAAAAGAGATCTTGAAAACATATTAAAATCTTTTATTCAGAAGTAAAAAAGAGTACCTTTAAGGTACTCTTTTTGTTATGATTAGATAACCATCCTTATTCTTCGTCGTCTTGAGCTTCGACTTCTTCTTCAGGAACTTCTTCCATCATGTCTTCTGCATCAATGCCGTATTCTTCTTCTACGATAGGCTCTTCTTCAGTTTCTATTGTTTCTTCAACATATTCTTCCTCAACAGGTTGTTCTTCATATTGAGCCTGATAAGCTGCTTCAGCTTGAGCTGCTTGAGATTCGTTTTTGATATCAATTTTCCAGCCTGTAAGTTTGTGAGCAAGTCTTACGTTCTGGCCTTCTCTGCCGATTGCCAGGCTCAACTGGTCGTCAGGTACAACAACGAGAGCTTCATGTGCATTTTCATCATCAGCGAGGATATCAACAGAGATGATTCTTGCAGGAGACAATGCGTTAACAATGTATTCTACAGGATCTTCTGACCATCTTACTATATCGATTTTCTCGTTTTTCAATTCACCAACAATAGTTTGGATTCTTGAACCTCTTGGTCCGATACAAGCACCTACAGAATCGATTTCAGGGTCGTTTGAGTGAACAGCCAGTTTTGTTCTAAAGCCTGCTTCTCTGGCAATTGATTTAATTTCTACAATGCCGTCTTCGATTTCAGGTACTTCAAGTTCGAACAGTTCTCTTACGATTTCAGCGTGAGCGTGAGAAACAATAACCTGCGGCAATCTGTTTGTTTCTTTTACGTTAAGAACAAATACTCTGATTCTGTTGCCAGGTTTGTAGTATTCACCCGGGATTTGTTCTCTGAAAGGCAAAATTGCGTCAGTTTTGCCGATGTTAACAAATACATTTCTATTTTCAACACGTTGGATGATACCTGTAGTGAGTGTACCTTTCTTTTCAAGGAATTCGTCAAGAACGAGTTTTCTTTCAGCTTCTCTGATTCTTTGAGTAATTACCTGTTTTGCTGATTGAGCTGCAATACGGCCGAAGTTTTCAGGAGTAACTTCGATTTTAACTTCGTCTTCGAGTTCTACTTCGTCGTCGATTTCTTTTGCGTCTTCCAAAGAAATTTCAAGGTTTTCGTCTTCAACGTTTTCTACAACGAGTTTTGTTCTGAAAACACCGATTTCACCTGTTACTTCATCAAGAATTGCTTCTACATTCGGTGCTTCTTTTACTTTGATATGTTTTTTATAAGCCGCAACAAGCGCGTCTTTTAAAGATTCAATAATTACTTCTTTTGAAATCCCCTTTTCTCTTTCCAGTTCTTCTGTTGCTTCAAAAAGAGCTGTACCGATTTTAATCATCTTTTTCTCCTTTTTATATGTCTTCTATATGTAATTGTGCTCTGTGTATTTTATCTTTTGGAACAACTAGTTCCTTGTTATCATCTGTTTTGAGTACTTTTAAACCGTTTTCAGGGTCAAAGTCCAGAATTTTGCATATAAACTGTTTTTCGTCTGTGCCTTCAACCAGTGTTTTTAGCTTAAGGTTTATAAGTTTTCCCTGAAAAATAATATATTCTTTATCTGATTTAAGTTTTCTATCCAATCCGGGTGAGCTTACTTCCAGATAAAATTTAACCGGTATTAATTCATCCAAAAACGGATTTAAGCTTCTTGAAACATTTTCACAGTCATCAAGAGTGACACCCTCTTCTTTATAAAGAAATATACGCAAAAACCACTTTCCGTTTTCCTTAGTGAAGTCAATTTCCAGTGGAATAAGATTGTATCTCATCGCTGTATTGTCAATGAGAGGTACAAGTTTATCCAATATTTCATTTTTATTAAAGTGTTTAGATTCCATAATCCTGCTCAATAAATAAAAAAGAAACGGGAACGCCGTTTCTTTTGCCTAACATATTTATAATAACATTAAATCTCAAATTTTCAACTTTTATAATGTATCTCTTTATCAATTCTTAATTTTTAAGTTGTAGACTAACAAATTTGTTGAGTTATAATTTAATTTGTAAACCGGATTTGGAGTTGGAGTTCTTTAATGGAAGAAAATAATAAAAAATGGGTGGATTTCAATATTGATTTGGCCCAAAATGACCAAAATGCAGATACAATCAATGAGCTTATTGAAGAAGTGAGCTCTGTTAATATTGCCTGCGGTGTGCACAGCGGCAACCCACTGAGTATGAAACAGGCGGTTGAAAACTGTAAATTTAAAAGTAAAGTTCTTGGAGCTTTAATCGGGTTCAACGAGTCTGTTAATGACCCTGCTGCATTAAGTTCTGAAGAAATTGAAGCAGTTGTTCTTTACCAACTTGGTGCAATTTCAGCTTTTGCAAAAGCATACAGCTTGAATATTGAGCATGTAAGACCACATGGGCTAATGTATGAATTGTTAAACACAAACAAAGAGTTTGCTCTAAATTTTGCTAACTCTGTTAAAAAATTCAACCGGTGGTTTGTCTTATACGGCCCTGATAGTGAGGTATTTAATCAGGCCGCACAAGAAACCGGCATGAATATTGCCAAAGAATTTATTGTAGAAAATGTGGATTCTGTATCAGCGCTAAAAGAGCTGATTGAAAGTAATAAAATGCCGGATACAATACATTTTCACACCGCAGCAGAGAACGTAAAATCTTTGATGGAAAGTGTAAAAGAATTTGCAAACGCAAGACCGGTGAATTTCAACAATGTTGTATCATCCGGCTGGGTCGACTAAATAAAACAGCTTAACAGGGAGAAATGTTTTGAAAAAGATTTTATATAAAATTAGAATGCCAAAAGACGCTGGATGGCTATTACCGGGATTGCAGGTAAAAAGATGGTTTGGTCTTATTATTCTCGGAACGATAATAGCGCTTCTTGGGCTTTGTGTTTTATTTAATATGAGACCTGTTTACTTTGCTGTTGGCATACTCAAATATATTGCAGTTACAGTTAATCAGGAGTTTTTAGGTGTAATACTTTTGCTTGCCGGTGCGTATATCTTTTTAAAAGGTTGGAAAAATACAAATTATTCGATCCTTGATTTGACAGAAGAACGTGACAGGCATGCTCTTTTGGAATCTTTATATAAAAGAAGAAAACTAAACTACGGTCCAAAAATTGTTGCTGTAGGCGGCGGTACAGGCCTTTCAACAATGCTTAAGGGTATTAAAAAAATCACAAATAACATAACAGCTGTTGTTACTGTTGGTGATGACGGCGGCAGCTCGGGCCGTTTAAGACACGAAATGGGTGTTTTGCCTCCTGGAGATATTCGTAACTGTATTGCGGCACTTGCTGATGATGAAGACCTTGTAACAAAACTTTTCCAATATCGTTTTAAAACAGGTGAAGGTCTTGAAGGCCACAGCTTTGGCAATCTGTTCTTGACTGCGTTATGTTCAATTACCGGTAATATGGTACGCGCTGTACAAGAGTCTGCCAAGGTATTAAATATCAGAGGCCGTGTATTGCCTTCTACGCTGGATGATATGAAGTTATCAGCAGAGATGGAAGACGGTACAATAGTTGAAGGTGAATCCAATATTCCTGAAACAGGAAAGAAAATTAAACGTCTTTTTACAACACCTGCAAATTGCAAACCTTTACCGGAGGTTATTCAGGCTATAAAGGAAGCTGACTTGATTATTCTTGGCCCGGGAAGTTTGTATACAAGTGTTATTCCCAATTTGCTCATAAAAGAAATTTCAGAAGCAATTTCAAAATCATCTGCAAAAAAAATATATGTTTGCAACATAATGACACAGCCCGGAGAAACAACAGGTTATTCCGCAGCAGACCATATACAGGCAATATTAGATCATGCAGGATATCCCAATATGGTGCAGGCAATGCTTGTTAATAACTCTTTGCCTGATGATTTATCTCCTGATTATGAAAAATCTGATTCTTTCCCTGTTGTGGTTGATGTTGATACAATCAAGGCAAAGAATATTAATGTCGTAAGTACTAGATTATATGAAGAAAATGACCAAAAATACGTGCGCCACAGTCCTTCTCGTTTGGCCAGAGCAATTGAATACTGGTACAAAAAACAGTTGAGGGCAAAAGATAAAGCTAAAAAGTAGGTGATATTATGTCAGTCGAAACTAAATTAAAAGATGTAACTGTTAACACATTCTTCAAAAAAAAAGAAAATAATGAAAAAATAACAATGCTCACTGCGTATGACTGCTCTACGGCAAAGTACTTTGACAATGCAGGTGTAGATGCCATACTTGTTGGCGACTCTGTTGGAATGGTGGTGCTGGGTTATGAATCTACACAGCACGTTACAATGACAGATATGAAGGTTTTTACAGCAGCCGTTGCCAGAGGGGCTAAACGTTGTATGATCATAGCTGATATGCCGTTTATGAGTTATCACACAAGTGTTGAGGAAGCTGTAAAAAATGCTGGAGAGTTGGTCAGAGCTGGTGCTTATGCAGTAAAATTGGAAGGAGCAACAGATTATATCCTAACAGTAGTCAAAAGATGCGTAGAATCAGGTATTCCTGTGATGGGGCATCTTGGTTTTACTCCTCAATATTTGAATGTACTGGGCGGTTACAAAGTACAGGGCAAGTCTGCAGAAAATACAAGGTTTATATTAAATCAAGCACGCAAACTTCAAGAGACAGGTGCTTTTTCCGTTGTGTTGGAAATGGTTCCTGAAGAATCTGCTGCATTGATATCCAAAAACTTGAAAATTGCCACAATCGGCATCGGTGCAGGAAGATATACAGATGGGCAGGTTCTGGTTGCAGATGATATACTTGGCAAGTTTTCGGATTTTAAACCTAAATTTGCAAGAAGATATGCTGATTTAAAAAGTGTTATAGAAAATGCTGCAATGGGCTATATTTCTGATGTTACAACAGGAGAGTTTCCTGATGAGTCTGAAATATTCCACCTTAGCAAAGAAGAGCAAGATGCTCTTAAGGAGATAGAAGACAATGAGTATAACCGTTGTTAATGAAATTGCAAGACTAAGAGAAATCGTAAAAACATATAAAAAAGAAGGCAAAATAATTGCACTTGTTCCCACTATGGGATGTTTGCATAACGGTCACAAATCTTTGATGGAAAAAGCTCATAGCGTAGCTGATGTAACTATTATTTCGATTTTTGTCAATCCAATACAGTTCTGTCCGGGAGAGGATTATGACAAATATCCAAGAACACTTGATGCGGATAAGGAAGTTGCTCAAAGTGCAGGTGTTGATGTTATTTTTGCACCATCAGTAAATGAAATGTATCCGCAGTTGCAAAAATTTTCTGATTTGACGATGGTTGTTCCTCCGTACGAATTGACAGATATTATGTGCGGAAAATCCAGAGTCGGACATTTTGACGGGGTCGAAACAGTTGTTACAAAACTCTTTAACATTGTTCAACCTGATTATGCATGTTTTGGTATGAAAGATATTCAACAGCTGTTTTTGATTAAAAAAATGGTTAAAGATTTGAATTTTCCAATTGAAATCATACCGTGCCCTCTAGTGAGAGAGGATAGCGGGCTTGCGTTGAGTTCTCGCAACAAATATCTTTCTGATGAACAAAAATCAGCAGCACTAACTATTAGCAAATCTCTTTTTGCTATTGAACAAATGTATAAAGCGGGTGTTAAAGATACAAAAAAATTGTTTGACACAGGATTGACAAATCTTGATAAAAATGTTGAACTGGAGTATCTGGAATTTGTAGATGAGGACTCTTTTAAGCAAACGGATATTGTTCAAAAAAACACTATCTGCTCCATTGCAGCAAAAGTTGGACAAGTAAGATTAATCGACAATATTATTTTAGAGGTATAAATGCTTTTTAAGGCAATAGATAAATTTTTTGATAAGATAAAATATTTGTTATCATTGATTATTTTTGTATTAATTGCAATGGCAACACTATTTTTTATCTATTGGCTTTTATTTAGTGCAAAGATAGCTATGCCTGAATGGTTTAACCGCTTTGCGTGGAGCAATATTGATTTTTGGGCTCAGGTAATAAAAGGCACACCTCTTTATAAAGAGCTTATACCTGTATTACCGGTGCTTGTTTCCGGGGTTTACATTATTCTCACGTATTTTGCCAACTGCTTAATGACGTTTCTTGAAAATAACCATAAACGCTTTGGCCAATGTGTTGAACAATATAAATCAAACCTTGCACGTACAATAAATGAAGAGCTACATAATGATTTTATTAATGAGCTGAAAAGAACTACTTTTATGATGTTCAAAATAAAAGTAGCTGTAACAAAGCAAGAGTCATACTTAAATGCTCTAACGCTTGATAATGTTGACCCGATTCAGCTGGAAGACACTATTCAAAAACAGATTCTAACAGCTGTTTCTTCTGATTTAATACAAGAAAAAGGTATGGATAACAATTCTGTATATTTTGTAATCACAGATTTTGAAAAAGCCAGAGATTTTATGCTCCAGCTTGTCAACACATCTGCTGACAAGATAAAGGCACAAATGCGACCCAAAATTACTATAGGTTTTTATTGCGGGGTGGAAATTTATAATGATATCCAGGAAAAAGATGATATAAAAACTTATCTTGATAAGATTGTTGACTTAAAAATAACAAATAAAATTGCCGCTACACCAAGGTTTAAACTGTATTATGAAAACATTTATCCAACTTATTTCAGGTTTGATTTAATGGGTGAGTACAATCTGAGTAAAAGTGAAGACTCACCAAAAAATATTATGATTTATTCAATCAAAAGAAAATAGCTCTATTTTATTACTTTTATTTTATTTTTTTCGATAAGAAACAGGCTCTGCAGTGTGATAACTTCGCCCGGAATTATTACCGGAATACCGGGAGGATATGCAGCAATAGTCTCGTATGCAATGCGGCCTGCAGATTTGGAAGTATCTATGATTTCGTAATCTTTTGTATAAGCTTCAGCAGGAGTTAGTGCCATAGTTGGTATGTTGTAGTTTTCATATTTATGTTTGTCAGATATGTTACCGAGATTTTTGTATACTTTTTTTAGTGCATTTTTCAATCGGTTTAATTTTGTTTTATCCGTGCCGATTCCTGTTATGAAGAGCATAAAACTATTTGTTGAGTATTCTTCTTCTATGCCGTATTTTTTATTTAATATTTCTGCTGCTTCAGCATTATTTTTGTTTTTCAAACGCATCAGCAATCTTGTTGAATCATTATTATCAGCATAAAAGTCAACAATACTTCGTAATGAATTTTTAAAGCTGTTTATATCCTCTAAAAGCTTATGTAAATGTTTTTTTCCCTGTATCGAGTTTAGGTAATCAATACAAGCTTCTGCTGCGCATATCAAAGGATAAGAGGGCGATGTTGTGTCAATAAGATTGAGCGCATCTTGTATTGATGAAGTATTGATATGAGATGTTTGACCAACATGCAAAACAGCACAGGGGTTTGGAGCTCCTGCTGTTTTGTGCAGAGATTCTACACTTATGTCTGCTCCTTCCAGTATGGCTGGTTGAAACTCATTGTTTAAAAAGTTAAATAATGCGCCATGTGCTTCATCAACAATGAGTTTAACATTATGCTTTTTGCAAATAACAGATATAGACTTAATATCAGATACCAACCCTTCGTATGTGGGGCTTGTTAGTATCAGAGCCTTTATATCTTCATTATCTTCCAGATATTTTTGAATATCAGCTGCTTTTACACCTTTGTAAATAGACCAGTCTTTGTCATATTCCGGCAAAAACCATATTGGTCTTGCACCTGTTAAAACCAATCCGTTACAGACACTTATGTGGCAGTTTCTTGCAACCAAAACCTTATCACCCTGTTTTAGAATTGCCAGCATAGCAGCAAGTACTCCGGAAGTCGATCCGTTTGTCAGTACAAAAGAGCCTTTTGAGTTGTATATACCTGAAATTTTAGCAAGCAGGTCTTTTATCGCACCTTCCGGATGCCTAAGATTATCTAAACCCTCAATTTCGGAAAAGTCTGTTCTAAAAAACTTTTTACCAAGCAATTTTTGTGCCTCGGGAATAATAAAATTCCCCAATGAATGCGACGGCGTAGTAAAAAGTAATCTTTTTTGTGTTTTATAATAATCCTTAATTTTTCTTATAAGACTCATAATATCTAAAGCTTTTTGTTGTAAAATACTACTGTGTAGATTATACAGGAAATAAGCCTTTAATAATATGGATAGTCAGCAGGCTCAAAAAAGGATAGCAGAGTTAACATCTCTGATAAAACGTTACAGCAAAGAGTACTATGAGTTAGATGCGCCAACAGTTTCAGATGTAGAGTACGACCAACTTTTAAAAGAGCTGGACTCTCTTGAAAATGAGTTCCCTCAGTTTAAAAGCCCGGATTCTCCCACGCTGAAGGTTGGTGGAAGTGCAGAAAAAAGATTTGCTCAGCACAGACATAAAGTCAGACTTTACAGCCTTGATAATACGTATTCTTATGACGAGTTAATCAGCTGGTATGAAAAACTGCAAAAGAATTATGACCTGGCTAAACCGCCTGAGCTTGTTTGTGAATTGAAAATAGACGGGCTTGCCATTTCTCTTACATATAAGAATTCAAAATTTACTCTAGGAGCAACAAGAGGAGACGGTACAGTCGGTGAAAATATAACAAACAACCTGAGAACAATAAAAACTATACCGCATGTTTTACCTGACAAGATTAATGATCTCGAGGTCAGAGGCGAAGTCTTTATGCCTAAAAGTTCTTTTGAAAAACTAAATGCTTCACAAAGAGCGATAAATGCCAAGCTTTTTGCCAATCCAAGAAATGCTGCAGCAGGTTCATTAAGGCAGCTTGATGCAGCGATTACAGAATCCAGAGATTTGGCTATGTTTTCATATTATGGTCGAATAGACAGCAATGAGTTTAATATAGAATCTCACTCACAGATGCTCGAGTTCTTAGAAAAAGAAGGTTTTAATGTTAACCCTGCATACAAAGTCTGCAAAAATGTTGAAGAAGCTATTGAATATTGTAAATACTGGGATACAAGAAGACATGAACTTGATTACGCAACGGATGGTGTAGTGATAAAGCTAAATAGCTTTGCATTACAAAATGAAACCGGTTTTACCTCAAGAGCTCCTCGCTGGGCAACGGCTTTCAAATTCCCTCCGGAGGAGATATCTACAATTGTTGAAGATATAGAAATTAATGTTGGCAGAAGCGGTGCTGTTACTCCAGTCGCTATTTTAGAACCTGTTTATATCTCCGGCTCCACGGTACAAAGAGCTACTTTGCATAATTTTGATGAAATTAAACGTCTTAATATAAATATTGGTGACAGAGTGCTAATAAAAAAAGCAGCAGAAATTATTCCAAAAGTTATTTGTGTTACAGAACATTCGCCGCACAATGACACAGTGTATCTACCTCCTGAGTTTTGTCCTTCTTGCGGATCAAAACTTGTGGAAATGGAAGGCGAAGTTAATTTGTACTGTCCTAATACCTATGGCTGTCCTGAGCAAATTAAAGGCAGATTGGAGTACTGGGTCTCCAAAGATTGTATGGATATTGACGGAATAGGTGATAACATTGTTGCCCAACTTGTTGATAAAAAGATGGTGTTAACCGCTGCTGATTTGTACAAATTAACTGTTGATGATTTTTTAAAGCTTGATTTGATTGCTCAAAAGTCTGCACAAAATCTGTATAATGTTATACAAGCATCTAAAAATCCTACACTGGCAAGATTTATCAATTCCCTTGGCATAAGGCATGTTGGTAAAGAAACATCTGAGCTCATTGCACAGCGTTTTTCGACATTTAATGCCTTAAAAAATGCCAAAGTGGAGGATATTTTGGAAATAGACGGTATAGGTGAGAAAATAGCCGTAAGTATCCTTGATTTTTTCTCAAATTCATACAATAATAAATTGTTGCAAGACTTGGAGCTATATGGTGTTGTGCCTCAAGAAAACGCAGCCCAAAACACCTCTGACGCCCTCAAGGGAATGACTTTTGTCATAACCGGAACGCTTTCCGATACACGCGATGTATTCGCTTCGCTCATAAAACAAAACGGTGGCAAAACTTCTTCCTCTGTGAGCAAAAAGACATCTTATGTACTTGCCGGAGAAAATCCGGGTTCAAAATATGATAAAGCAGAAGCTCTGGGTGTTAAAATAATAGACGAAAAACAGTTCAGACAGTTAATTGGCGAATAATAATGAATAAAAAATTTAATGTAATAAAAATTAATGGTTTTAAAGGTTTGCTTTTAGCCGGATTCATTGTGGGATGCCTTATTGCAGGCTTTTTGATATTCCCCGGCTGGATATGCAAAGGGCTGTGGAATTTTATGGCCGGATATTTTGAACAAATGCCTGTAATGACACTTATACACGGTATTATGTTATGGTGTATTATTGCACTTTCTCTTTATGCTACTAACAGAGGCAATTTTGCAATCTCATTCGGTACGTCAACACCCATGCCTAACAATGAGGAGCGTATCAAAGAAATAATTAAGCAAATTAACGAAAATAATGCAAAAATTATGCCAATATCTAAAAAAAGTGATAATATTGAAGATGAAAGTGATGACAAAATCACAAAATAATTGTCTGAAATAGTTGTTTGTATATATTTAAATTAGGAGTACGTATGAAAAAATTATTTATTGCTGTCGGGTTGTTTTTGCTGTCCTCACTGTTTATGCAGGCAAATGCTCTTGTTGTTGAACAAAAAGACACAGGCTATGTATCTGTCAATGCTGTTTCTGCTAAAGAAATCATTCCTGATACAGCTTCAATTTATTTTTCTGTTGAAACATCATCAACTGACTCTAAAGCAGCAGTAAATAAAAATAAAGAAATATCTTCACAGCTTATTGATTCTCTAAAACCAATTCTTGCGCTTGATAAATCTGATTCAATACAAACAAGAAATTTTATACTGAGACCGAATTATTCATATGATAAAAACGGCAAAAGAACATTCATTAATTATACTGCTGTTAATACGATTTATGTAAAAACTAAAAAGCTTGAAAACGTATCTAAACTTATAGATTTGGCTGTTAAAAACAGCGCCACAACAGTAAGCGACCTCAATTTCCTTGTTGAAAATGAAAAACAATACGCAGGAGAGCTTGCTCAAGAAGCTTTAAGCAAAGCAAAAATATTGGCTACTTTGACTGCGTCTGCACTCGGCCAAAAGGTTACCGGTATAAAGTCAGTGCGTGTTAACATTTATCCACAAAATAATTATGCACCCAGAGGTGCAATGTATAGCAATGCAAAAACAGCTGCTACAGGTGCTGCAAAATCAACACCTGTTGAATACGGTAAAATCAAGCTTCAAGCAAATGTTGATGCAGAATTTTATGTAAAATAATTTTATCTAAACGGAACTTTTTATACAATCATTGCGTCTTATGTAGTAATAAATGCCCTCAAATCATCTGTACACAGATATTTAAGGGCATAAATCAATAATACTTTTGTTTGGAGGATTAGTGTTGCGCAGCTCTTTTTTCCATAATTTCAGGAATTGTAATGAAGCACAAATACATTAAACCGCCAAATGCTACTAAACTTAAAATTTCCATGATGCCACCTACTTTATCTATTTAACTACTACATTTATCTATCACATTATTATAATTCCCCGTTTAAAAATTTTTAAACATATTCATGGAGTAAAAGTTTAAAAAAATATTAAAAATATTAAATTTTATAGTAAGATGAGGATTGTATGAACAAGAAAATTATTAACATGTTGTTTTCAGATATGTGCTGTTCCGAGTGCAAAGCTGATTTTACAGATGACTCTGTATTTGTATTAAGAAAAGAAAAAAATCTTACAGTAATTCAGGTAATATGCCAGCATTGCGGTAAATCGTTCGGTATTGCGCTTCTTGGCGGGTGTGAAGAGAAAAAGGTAAAAACGCCATCAAGAGATGATATGGCCTTGCAAATACAGGAAGGGCCGGACGCAATATGCTATGACGATGTAATTGATGCACACAACTTTTTCAAAAATCTTGATGAAGGCTGGGAAAAGTATATTCCGGAAAATCTAAAGAAAAACTTATAAAACAGCCTGTTCCAGGTATTTGATGATATTGTCGTTGTAACGTTTATTTACAGTTGAAAATGGCAAAACTTCACGTTGGGTAACTTTTTTCAGTTCATTGATTTTGGCATGTAATTTAGATTTGGGTGTTAAATCGATTTTTGTTGCAATAACTATTGAGTCTAACCTGTTATGGAACAGCCATTCTTGCATTTGCAAATCATTTTTCTGAATCTCATGCCGTGAATCAATGAACTGAATTAACAATTTCAGAGAATCTCTGTTTAAAAGGTATTCTTCAAGGTTTTTTTGCCATTCATTTTGCATTTCTTTTGACACTTGCGCATAACCATACCCGGGTAAATCTGCAACAATGTAATTGTTATCAAAGTTAAATAGGTTTATGAGCCTTGTTTTACCTGGTTTGTTACTGGTTTTTGCAAGTTTTGAATTGTTTGTAAGAGTATTGATGAAGGAGGATTTTCCTACATTTGAGCGTCCGAGCAAGGCAATCTCAGGCAGTCCAAAATCAGGACATTGAGAGAGTTTTTGGGCGCTCGTTATGAATTGAGCGTTCTTTATTATCATTTTTGGTGTTTAATCTTTTCTTTTTATACAATACTGACGAAAGAAGGTTGTAAACCTTAGGGCTGTTGTACACGTTTAGTTGTGCTGACTCATCCGAAAGGTTAAATTGAATTTTGTTTTGAACATCTATTCCATCTGCCTCAACATGACAAATTTGTATTATTCGGTTTCGAATAATACTTAAAGGTTGTGACAAGAATAGTTCAAATGTTTGAAAAATATTCATTAAGCTTATATTAGCAAATAAGCCTGTCAATTTCAATTTTTAAAACTTGTTTTATAACGGAATGGTAATGATTAGATGGTATTTAAACTGTAGTTTGTTAATGTTAGCTTTATCTCCCTGCGAATGCAGAATTCCCGGGAAAATTAAGCATTCAAGTTCAATGTAAAGTCTTTTTTAACGTTAGTGTCTAAGATTTTTTGGTAGCTTTCGAGTTGTGAAGCAGCTGATTTTTGTTGAGTTTCCAAATTCTTTTGCTGTAATTCAAGGTAAGAATCCATTGCTTGTAATTGTTTTACTCTGGGGTCAGTTTCCCAATCAGCATTTGATAATTGCATTGTTTGGTAAGCTATTTGTTGTCTTTTATTAGAGATAGACATAATGCTGAACTCTAAATTACTTTTGTAAAGTGTGGTTGAAAGAATGTTTGCTTGGATTGCACAAATTGTCATTTTTCTCTCCTTAAAACTTAGTCTAGTGGTACGGGTAATTGGAATAATGGTATTTGGTAATTGGTTTTTAAAAAGGTTTTTTTGTTTTGTTTTTTTATTTTCTCTCTTGTATATATATAAAAACTTTTTGATATAGAAAATTGCTATATTTGTTATATATTGTGTTACATTTCTTAATAAATACAACAAAAGCCATAATACTGCGCTTTTTCGGCACTATGGCTTTTATTGTATTTATGAAATAGTATATACTTTTTATTTACTTATTTTTTAATGCTGATTCTAAAGCAGCTTCCAGAGTCTTAATTTTTGCCTCTAAAACCTCTACCTTGGCGTTATAATCGTCTTTTTGGATGGATATATTCTCATGGCGTTTTTGATATGCATTGCACAACTCTTCCAAATTGGTCTTAATAAAAGAGCAAAGGGCATATCCGCCAATTTGTCCTGCTGTGAAGAACAAAATTGATATATACGCAAGTTTAGTAGTATATACTTTTTGCATAATCGGGCAGAAAAACTGGATTGTCTTGTCCCAATTAAATATCAAAAATGCGATAAATGCTGCAACAACAGCGATTTCTATAAGTATATACAAATATTTTTCAACAGTTTTATTCATTTTTTGCTCCTCAAATAATTAAGTGTTTTTATTATATCACTGTCAAAATCCAGTGTTATATGCTTTTGGCTGTTATCAGCAGGTGAAACAAATTTCAGAGAATACGCCTGTAAAACTTGTTCGGATGTTTTAACCGGCAATTTTGAGCCACCATACATTGTATCATTAACAATCGGATGTTTGATATAGGCCATATGCACCCTTATTTGGTGTGTTCTTCCTGTTTCTAAAGTAACATCCAGAAGTGTATGTGCTTGAAATCTTTCTATTACTTTATAGTGTGTTACAGAAGGCTTACCATCGGGCGTTACGGCCATTTTTTCCGGCTTGGATGGGTGTCTGCCTATATTTTCTATTATTGTGCCTTCATCATCCTTCAGGGCGCCGCAAACAAGTGCATAATATTTCTTTTCTATTGTTCTTTCCTGCATTTGTTTTTTTAATGCCTCATATGCACTGTTATTCTTTGCTACCATCAAAAGACCAGACGTATTTCTGTCGAGTCTGTGTACAATACCCGGTCTCATAAACCCGTTGCAGTCTGCGAGATTACCGTTTGTATAATATAAAAGTGCATTAACAAGTGTATTTGTTTTTTCAGTAGATGTTGGATGTGTAAGCATACCTGACGGTTTATTTACAACAATCATGTATTCGTCTTCGTACTTTATATCAAGTGGAATATTTTGGGGTTCTATTATTTGTTCTGTTTGCAATTCAAAGCAAATTTTAACATTATCATCGGTTTTCAGTACATATGAGGGTTTTATGGGTACATTATTAACAAGAACCGATTCGTTTTTTATTTGTTTTTGTATATATGAGCGTGACAAATCAGAATACAAACCGCTTAAAAAAGCGTCTATTCTTTGATTTGCATCTTCTTGTTCAATTATATATATTTCAGTTTTGTTGTGGCTCATTACTAAAAAGTATATTACAAATAAGCACAAAAGCGCCAATACTAATGAACATGTCAGAGATATTGAAAATAGGGAACACAACAAAGTTTAATCTTATATAATCAGTTACAAAACCGTCAATAATGCGCTCTGAAAGGTTGCAGATAATGCCCGCACATAAAAGTGCTGAAAAAAACAAGTCTGAACGTGAAAATTCACAAATAAATTTGTAAATATAAAACAAAGCCAAAAGCAATATGGCAGAAGATACTACTATCAGAAATGACGTGTGTGTATGGAACAGACTAAAGGCTGCTCCGTAATTTTTTATATAATCTATGGTAAACAGTTTAAAATCAGTATTATTGCAGTTAGATATGAGTAAATCCCTCAATAATAATGAAATAACCGCAAAAATAAATGTTAATAATGAAAATAATAATATCTTTTTTTGTTTAGCGCTCAACATTATTTACTTTCACTGTCCTTTATTGCTGCGTTGACATTTTTTTGTGTAAGAGGTGCAACATTATCCATTTTGTGTTTAACAACATTTACTCTGCTGGATAAAAATGCGATACCTAAAATGTTTACATTGATGTTGTCATCTTTTATATTAGGTTTTGCTATTCCAACAGAGGCTACTGCATTTTCGTTTTTTGAACCGTCATTACTAGTAAGTATTCTTTCTTGTATACCACAGGGTTTCAAGCTTCTGAACACTTCTGTGCTTTTTTCAAACGGGAAAGTTATTGGTTCATTATTTATTGAAATCAAGGCTACATAAGATCTTGGCACATTTAGTTTTAACACGGCTGTATACTCTTCTTTGGGAGAAACAATAGAAGGTGCGTCAAGTTTCATAGGGATATACTTTGCAATACCGTATCTCATAGCTGTTTTTTCATTTACAACAAAATCCGATGTAATGCGCCATTCGTTAGAAAATCTTATAAGATAATATATTGCAGTGGATTCAGAATCAATATATCCAGATCCTTTTACAAATTCCACAGCTGTTTGTGTTGTGCCTGAAAGCCTCTCTTTTGTGATGACAGTTGCATTATCAACATCTACATCAATAGACAACACTTTTATTGTGTATCTTACATCAGGGAATTCTTTCCAGGATTCTTGTGCAAGCTCTTTCAGGCGTTCTTTGTCATACCCGTCAGAGCTTCTGTATGTTGCATCATGCAAGGATAAGAAACCTTCAAGATTCTTGTTATTTGTATATTTTTGATAGTCCGAAAATATATTTTTTATTTGTATTGTTGGATCAATGTCATTTTTCTTGTGGAAACCTATACCAGCAAGTTCAACAGCAAAATTTTCTTTTACTGTTTGTTTTTTACATGCTTTTTCTTTTGCAAAGGATTGCATTTGTATCATTAATGCCATTAAAATAGCTGATATTATTACGATTTTTCTCATTTTTTCTCTCTTTTTACCTTTTTAAAATATTATATCAAAAATTCATATTTCGCAGGAAGTATTTAATATTATTTTTTTGTTAAAATATTATTGAGGTAAATATGCTATTAACACTGGACATAGGAAACACATCTACTACAATCGGCTTATTCGACAATGATAAACTTGTCGAAACATGGTCAATTGCTTCAGAAAAGCATCGTTCCGAGGACGAAATCGGAATGCTTTTATTGAATCTGCTTAAATTTAATAATTATGATAAAAATGTTGACTGTGCGTGCATGTGCAGCGTTGTTGTTTGTCTTACAGAGCGTTACAAAAATGCATTAAAAAAATACTTGTACATAGATCCGTTTGTAGTTTCCAACAAAACGACTAACATGCTGAATTATTGTGTCGATTACCCTGAAGAAGTCGGGCCAGACAGAATTGTTAATGCTTTTGCAGCATACAGCCTTTATAAAAAAACTTGCATTGTTGTTGATATGGGTACTGCAACATCTTTTGACATAGTAAAAGGTAATGGGGATTTTCTAGGTGGTATAATTTGTGCCGGTATGAAGATACAAGCAGAAAGTCTCAAAAAATTTACTTCAAAACTCCCGTTAATTAAAATCGAGGCACCCAGCAATGCCATTGGAAAAAATACTATTGATGCAATGCTTTCAGGTATAGTTCGTGGTCATGCCTGCATGATAGACGGCCTAATCAAAGAGTGTGAAGCAGAGCTTGGTGAAAAAGCTGTTGTAATAGCTACTGGCGGATACTCGGATATAGTGGCACAGTATATGGAAAGAAAATTTGACTGTATTAACCCTACAATTACTTTAGAGGGGTTGAAAATAGTATATGATGCCCATGTACTACCAGTGTAGAAATATCCTCCAAAAAACCGAGTAAATATCCCTTTTCATGATTTATAGTAAAAACATGGGGTATTAAAGTGTGTTTTGACTGGAGGAGTAATATGTTGTCAATTATTTCTGATTTGTATACACCGCAAACAAACGGCGAAATTTCTCCATCTATTATGCAAAACTGGACACAACAGGCAATAGAATGCTATGAGATCAATTCTGATTGCTCAAAATGTTCTTTGGCAGGTGGAAATTATTCATTTGTCTGCCAAATGCCAAAAATAGTTAAGGCTCTTTTAAAAGAATACGGTGAGCCAAACAGCTGCTTTAAACAAATATCGAATTTTTAATGCCATTTAAAATTTTTCTATGAAAAACTTTGTTGCATCTTCAATACTCTCAGGCGAGTTGAGATTCTTTGCAATATCAATTTGACCATGGTTAACGATGTTGGATTTCTTTAAATTTTTATAAGCATATAAAATCAAAAATATAACAAGACACGACCCGCCAACCCATAGCATTGTTATCAAAAATTTTGTTAACACATTTTTTGCTTCATTTCTGTCTTCTTTATGCTTTTTTTGCACAATTTGTGGTTGAGTGTCAGCAGCTTTTGGTTGTTCAACAGCACAACAGCATGGCATTGAAACCGTCAATGCCATTATAAAAGCTGTTATTACTGTTAATAATTTTTTCTTCATATTTTATGCATTTGCTTCTGCAGGTTCCTTCGCTTCTGTTTGCTCAGGAGCTTTTTTTCTTGTTCTTGAAGCTTTTCTTGTTTTTGTTTTCTTTACAGGTTTAGATTCTTCCGTTGTTTGTACAGGTGCTGTTTCTTCTTCAGGTTTCTTGACTTCCTCAGCTGTTACAGCTTCTGCAACTTGAGGCTCCTCAGCTTTCTTGGTCCTTCTTGAAGTTCTCTTTCTGGTTGGTTTTGCCGGTTTATCTTCTACCGTTTCCGCAGCTTCTACTGGATTGATTACTTCTTTGATTTCTTCAGGCTCAACAACCGGTGTATCCTGTACTGTAACAACTTGTGTATCTATGGCAACAATTTCTGTGTTTTCTTGTTGCAGCATAGAGTCTTTTTGTTCGTCTCTTCTTTGATTATTATACTTTTTATTTTTATTGAATCGTTTGTTTCTGTTATCACGTCTTTGTTGTTCTTGCGGCTGCTGCAAATCCTGATTTTCTACATTATTTTCTTGCTTAGTATCATCCTGTTTCGCGTGGTTTCGTCTGTCGTAATCATTTTTTTGATTGTTTTGTGTATTTTGATGGTTAAATACTTTATTGTGTTTTTCATTATTATGCTTGTTTTTACCATTCATAGGTAATTTAAGTTTTGCTGCTTTTGAGCGCATTTCACCTTCTGCAAGAGAAGATGCAAATCCAAAGTCTTCTAAAATTTGTCCTGTACCGTTACAGTGAGAACATTTCTTTGTAAAGATTTCAGCAAGGCTTTGGCCCTGTCTGTGGCGAGTCATTTCAACTAAGCCAAGATCTGAAAGTTGACCGACCTGTGGTTTTGATTTATCGGATTCCACAGCCATTTCAAGCTCTTCGAGTATGGCGATTTTATCAGCACGGCTTAGCATATCAATAAAGTCAATGATAATCATTCCGCCAATATTACGCAATTTCAGCTGTCTGGCAATTTCTTTTACCGCTTCCTTATTTGTTTTTAAGATTGTTTCATCCTGTGTTGCAGAGCTAATAAATTTACCACTGTTAACATCAATAACGGTTAAAGCTTCTGTTGTTTGTATAAACAAGTATCCGCCGGAAGGAAGGTTAACTTTGATTTGCAGCGCCTGTTCAATTTCTTTTTTTACACCGGAAGCAATAAGCAATGGTTCACTGCCTTTGTATACAGAAATATCTATATTTTTGTTTAAGTTCCAGTTTTGAATTAATTGTTGTGTTCTGTGCATTGCATAAGGAGTATCAACCACAATTTCCTTAACATCTTCTGTACAAGCTTCTCTGATAACTCTGTAGAGTAAATCTTGATCTCTGTATAAAAGGTTCGGTGCATCAACAAGTTCTGCTTGAGTAACAATAGTATTCCATTTTTCAAGTAGAATTTCTAAATCTTCTTGTATTTCTGCCTCAGTTTGGCCTTCTGCTTCTGTTCTAATTATTACACCGAGTCCGACAGGTTTTAGCAGGCTGACAATAGATTTGAGTCTTGCTCTTTCTTTTGCCGACATGATTTTTTTACTTACACTGATACCGGACTCTTGCGGCATTAGCACACAAAATCTACCGGGTAAACTCAATGATGTTGTAACTCTTGGCCCTTTGTGTCCTGTGGGCTCTTTCACAACCTGTACAACAAGCTTTTGTTTGGGTGAAAGTTTATCTTGTAAACCTCCTTTGCCAATAACATCTGCTGCGTGCAAGAAGCCCATTTTATCAGAACCTACATTTACAAAAGCAGCTTCTATACTGGGAAGGATGTTTTCTACTTTACTCAAATAAACATCTCCAAGGAGGATATCACCTCTGTGTATAAAAAACTCGGTAACTTTATTGTCTTCGAACACTGCTGCTATGTTGTCGCGTTCTGCAATAACGATTGATTTTGCCATATTAACTTCCTTTAAACTTGTATAAACTTTTATAATTTTACGCGGCAGGACTATAAAACTCTAAAATCTGCGTCAAAAAGTGCAAGCCTTGTAATATTAAACTTTTCGTCGGGATAGAAAATTTTCATTAAGTCATCAGCACGTACAGACGGGATATCCTGATTTTGGCCCGTTTTTAAAGTTACATACAGTTTATTATTTTTGAGTTCAACATCTTTTACTGATTGTTTAATGTTTATTAATTTGTCTATACCTTTTTTTGTCTTCTTCTTTAAGAATATTTCGTCTTGTGAAGTAAGCTTATCTTTAATATACATTAAATTTTCAAAATTTGAAACATTTTTTTCCAAAGCTGATATTTCATACCTGGCCCATTGGGTTGTAATATCAAGAGACTTAGCTGTTTTGTCGATTTCATATATATTAATAATTTGTGCCATAGGGTCAAAAGATTTGTTTAAAGTTTGCTTTATTTTTTCCAAATCGTCTTCACCGTAAAGCTCAAAATCAATAAACTCTGTTTCACTCTCAATAAAAATAGGCAAAGCCGCACCGAGCGAAATCTTTGGTATCGGGTTAAAACCTTCTGTAAAAACAACAGGCAATCCGCTTCTAAAAAGGCCTTTTACAAGGGTATTTTGCCAGTCCAAATGTGATAAAAACTTTAAATATCCCTTTTTTGTTACTTTTGCCCTGTATTTTTTTACAGGAGTCTTTGAATAATCTGTTTTTTCAGTCAATTTGGGCTCATAAGGTTTGTCTAAATGTTTAGATACTTTATACTCCGGACAAATACCGCAATTTGAGCATTTTGTTTCACAAGGTTCGCTGGATTTGCTATTAAGAGCTTTTTGGTATTCTTCAATAAACCATTCTTTTTTTATACCAACGTTTATAAAGTCCCATGGAAGCTCTTCATCAAGACTAAATTGTTTTTGTGATAGTTCACCTACACTAAAACCGCATTTCTGTGCAAGGTCATACCATTTATGCCTGTCAAAATTTTCATCCCAGGTATCGAGATAACAACCTGCATTGTAGAGCTCTTCAATATAACCGCATAAAGAGCCGTCCCCTCTAGTGAGTACAGCTTCTATTTCAGATATATATTTTTCATGAATTTTAATTCGTACGCTTTTTAAAGATTTTGATTTTTCTCTAATATAAGCAATTTTTTGAGTTATTACATCAAGAGAATCCTGTCCTACCCATTGGAAAGGTGTAAATGGTTTTGGCACAAAGATTGAAAGGGTACAGTTAAGCTTTAAGTCCTGCTTTAGTCCAAGTTCATTTTTAATTTGCTTTGCACGATACCTGATTCCGCTCAAAAGCTCTATCATTTCATCAATATCTTCATAGGTCTCTGTTGGCAAGCCTAGAATAAAGTAGTATTTGATGCTGTCATATCCGTTTTTATAACAATCAAGGGTTGTGTTGACGATTTGTTCTTTCGAAATATTCTTGTTAATAACATCTCTAAGACGTTGAGAGCCTGCCTCAGGAGCCAGGGTAATCGTAGTTTTTCTAACATCTTTAACAAGGTTTGACAGCCTTATATTAAAGCGGTCTATTCTCTGGCTAGGCAATGATGCAGACACTTTTTTATCACTAAAATAACAGGTTAGCTCCTCCAACACAGGTTCTATGTTTGTATAGTCATTGGAAGATAATGATAACATTGAAAATTCATCATATCCTGTATTTTTCACAAGATTCTTGGTTATTTCTATTATATCTTCGGCTTTTCTTTCTCGTATAGGTAAATTTACATGGCCCGGCTGGCAAAAACGACACATTCTGCCACACCCGCGTCTTATCTCAGTAACCGCCCTATCATGAATTGATGTTGAAAAGGGCACAGGATGTTTTCTGGGTACGGAATCAGAAGAGAAGTCATAGATTCTTTTATTTATTTTTTTGCCTTTGTGCTGTGACGGAACATATAATCCGTCAATTTCGGCAAGAAGTGCAATAATTTGTTTTCTTGTTTTACCCTGATTTTTAGCAAGTTTATAGGTTTCTACAACTTCTTTTAAAATATCTTCTCCATCGCCTATCAAAAATCCGTCGATAAACTCTCTCATTGGCTCTGGATTAAAAGCACATGGACCACCTGATAAAATAATAGGGTCATCTTCTGTACGGTCTGCATTTTTGACAGGAATGTCAGCCATGTTCATCATTGCTAGCACAGTAGGGTAAGCCAGTTCGTATTGCAGAGAAAAACCCAACAAGTCGAAATCTTTTAGTCTGACTTTTGATTCCACGGCATAAAGATATAAATCCTGCTTTTCTATTTCTGCTTTGCAATCTGTATCAGGAGCATATGCTCTGTCACACATACAGCCGTCTATAGAATTGAGGGTTTCATAAATAATTCTGTGACCAAGATTGCTTGCGCCAACCTCATACTTGTCCGGGAATGCTATTGCAAAGCGTACTTCAGAGGTTTCAAAATCTTTATTATAAGAATAAAGCTCATGTCCTGCATATTGATAAGGCTTGTTGACGCTGTACAAAAGCCTGTTGAGAGTTTGATTATCTAACTTTTTCATATCTTAAATTATACTTTTCGGCAAAAATTTATCTATTTCAATTATTGTTCCATTTAGTTCATTATTTCTGAACATAAGCAGAAAATCAAGCAGTTTGTCGTTTGGCACATTGTAGCTGTACAAAGATGGTGAGCCGTTTTTGTCTCTCATTACCTTAACTATGTAGTGACATTCCTTGGCATAATCCAGCAGTTTTTCTTCTTTAAACGGATAGCCGTTAACATCTTTATCCATACGAACATAGCTAAACCCAGCAAAGGTTTTTACCTTTTCTTTTGTGTCAACTGGTTTGTTTTTAATATGTTTGCTGAAAATATTTATTACTTTTTTACTAATTTCTTCTGACATAACTCAATTAAATAGCAATTTGCGACATAAGTCTAACATTTTACAAAGAAGTAACATTGTAAAACTTTGTAAACAATTTTAATATTTCCTAAAGAAAAAAAAAAAATGACGATAGTAAAATCATACTAGTTAGAAAATATCAATCAAAGAACAGGAGTAACAGCATGATTAGATTAAAAGATTTTTTCACTAAGTCCGTTTTAAGAGCTGAAACGATAAAATCACAAGATGTAGTAAATGATGCTAATAATGAAACAGAAACACTTGGACTAAAATTCACCCCGAATTACATGCCATATGAAGAAAAAAAACCGTATTACGAAACAGGACTGAAAAAATTTATTGAAAACAGTGAACTTAACAGTTTGAATCAAATAAAAACAATTGTGGCAATACCAAATTCATCAGAGACAAAAAATGATGATTTCCATGAAGATGTCGATTTACCACAAGACAGTGACAATACGAGCGGAGAATCCGAATTAAAGCAAATTTTAACTTCACTCGGTAAAGATATTGATGAATCATATTCAAAAAGTTATAAAAAAGAAAATGAACAAACATTTACAGAGGGAGAAATTTTATACAATATATCTTCAATGTTAAATTCTGATAATAAAGAAATAGCGGCTATTGGTAAGGTTTTGTCTGATGTGTTTGTGTCAGTAGGAGTTGACTTACCTGAAAATTCGTCAAATATAATTTCGCAAAATTCAAAGGATTTAAACTATAGAAACATAATAATAGGGGCAATTTTTAGAGCTCTAAAAGGTGAAGAAATTGATACTCCAATATCCGACGATGACATTGTTGCAATGAAAACAGATAAGCAGCAAGGGTTAAGCATTGATGAATTACTTGCATTGGATAAAAACGGTGATGGCAGTATAGCTGATGAGCTGCAAAAAATTCTTACAGATGACCAATTCCTTGACACTTGTAAATTTATGCTTCAACGAGAAAAAAATCATGAAACAAATAATGAATCAATTATGAAAATGGATTTGGATAAAAATTCAAAAATATCAGTTAGTGAAATTTTGAATAATTCAGGAAATAATCCTATTGCAGATTTGTTTATAAACGATGACGGCACGGTAGACAGAGCTCTTATTATTGCAATGGGTGGAAATATGTCACTTGGGGGAAACTACACGATTTCAACAGGTGCTTTAATACACAATTTGTATACAATGGATGCAGATAGAGATGGCATAGTTACTAAAGAAGAGGTCGCAAAATTTAAAGAAAGTCAAACTTATAAACTTGTTTCATATAATGTTATGATGTCAGAAATGGAAAGAAGTAATGATACTACTGGAAATTTTGACGAGATATTTGTATTAGAAGACATTGAAAAATTTGTAAAAAATAATCCTACTGCCACTAAAGAACAAAAAGAATTTTTCTCTTTAATTACAGACATTAATGATTTAAATTTGAAAAAATTTATTATGAGGGCATTAGGCAGCGGCGCTGAGTCAACAACTGTTTCACAATTTACTTCTAAATGTGATAAAAACGGTGATGGAATTGTTTCTTACGATGAATTGAAAGAATTTGTTGACGAAACTACAAAATTATACAATTCTTTGAATACTCTATTTAAATAAAGTATTTATTTATAACAAAAAGCAGACTCTAAAATTGAGTCTGCTTTTTTATTTTTAACTATTTAGTTATGCTGCTTGTGAAGGAGCTTCTGTTGCTGCAGGTGCATCCATTACAGTAGCTAATTTTGCGAGTCCTTCTTCTGCTACTTTTTGAACATTTTCATCTGCGTCTTGTTTTGAAAGTTCAAAGATTTCTTTCATAACAGATTTGTATTCAGGTCTTGCGTTGTAAGCTAAAGCTGCCAAACCGCTTGCTCTCAACATCGGGTTCGGGTTGTCTTTGATAGTTGTAACAATCTGTTCCATACCCGGAAGATCCTTGATGTCAGGAGTTATATTGTTAGTCTTTTTGAATTCATCAATTAATGAGTTTTGCAAAATAGCTGTTGTGAATAATGCGTATTGTTTGTTTCTTTCAGCCATTTCTAACGGAGTGATTTTGTTTGCTTCAGCCATATCAGCTTCAGAAAGTTGTTTACCTTCCAATACCTGCTGTCTTAATTCTTTTTGTCTGTCAGAAGGTCCTTCCAGTGTGCTGCTGTCTTTACCAATAACACCGAGCAATGCTTCCATTAAATCAGTATCTAATAATTGAGAAGCTGCTTCAGGTTGAGTTTGAGCTATATCTGCAACTTCTTCGATAGCTTTTCCTGCATCAGCAAGGTCATCAGCTTTGATTCTTTGAGTGAAGGCTGGAACATTAATTGTTGCTGCTTGTGGTTCTGTTTTTGGAGCTTCTACAGGTGCTTCTGGAGCTTTTACTTCTTCTGCTTTTGGAGCTTCGGGTTCAATCACTGAAGGAGGTACTTGATTTATTGTTTGTTGATTTATAACTTGAGGAGCTGGAACTGATACAGGAACTGTTTGTGCAGGAGCAGGTGTCATTATAACCTGGCCTTGTTGTTGAACTGGTGCTGTTTGCACTGGAGGGTAATAAACCGGTGCTTGAGTTGCTTGCGGATAATTGTAGATAGGTGCTTGAGGATATCCGTAAACTGATTGTGCCGGTTGTTGTGAGCCCGGTGCATTAACTTTAGGTTCTACAATGTTAATTTTAATAGCATTGTATTCAGGAGCTGGCTGCTGTATAGGAGCTGCCGGTGCTGCATAATTTACTGGTAAAGGTGCTTGTATCATGTTTTTCCCCTTATTAATGTTTTCTTGATACTTAATTAATAGATGTGAAGATTCAAAATTGCTATTTTGTTGAAATTATTTAATAATTTGTAACATTTGATTTAACGAGCTAATTCTCATTATGTTAAAAAAGCAACTTATCATTGTATAACAAGTTGCTTAATCAATTATTTAATTTTTAGCCTGTGATTCAGGTAACTCAGAAGGAGGATATGTATAAATAGGGTTAAAAGGCATGCTGTATACAGGATCCTGTGCTGTTTGTACCTGAGGTTTTAGTATATCTATTTTGATAGCATTGTATTCAGGAGCTTTGGGTGGAACAGTTTGCAATTGCTGCACTACAGGTGCAGTCCCCTGCTGCATTTGCTGTTGTACTGCTGTTTGCTGTACAGGCAAATAGTTAGTTGCTTGGTTTATCATTTTTCCTCCGTTGATAGATGTAGGCTTTTCTGATTATATTTGCTTAATAAACGAACACAAAAAAATTTGTTAGTATTTGGCGTGTTTATTAACAAAAGTTAACATTTTTCTTCGCTACATAGATAGTAGTAAAAAAAAACTATTTGTATTAAAATTATAGCAAGAGGTAACATGCCGATGAAACATTCAACTTATTCTGTAATTATTGTAGGTAGCGGTATAGCCGGTCTTTATGCAGCTATCAAATTGTCGGAGACAATGCATCTTCCCGACGGAATTCTTTTGTTAACAAAATCTCAGCTTGCAGAATGCAACTCAAGATATGCTCAAGGCGGCATAGTTGGTGTTTTGCCGGAAAATAAAGCTGATTCCATTAGTCTTCACATTGCAGATACAATCAAAGCCGGCTGCGGCCTTTGTGATTTCAACGTTGTGAAATTTATCTCTGAAAACAGTAATCGTGCCATAAAAGATTTAATAAAATATGGTGTTGAGTTTGACAGAAATGACAAAAAACAGCTTAACTTCACATTGGAAGGTGCACACAGCGTAAGACGAATTCTTCATGTTGGTGGAGATGCAACAGGTTATGGTATTGAAAAAGCTCTTGTAAACAAAGTAAAAAATGATCCTGCTATAGCATCAAATATCACAATTTACGAGCAAACACTTGCTATTGATTTGCTTGTTGATTCAAAAAATAATTGCCGTGGTGTCATCTCATTTAACGATTTGACCAAAGAATATGAAACCGTGTATGCACCAATAACCATTCTGGCTACAGGTGGTACAGGACAGGTATACAAATATACAACAAATCCATCAGTAACGACAGGTGACGGCTTGGCTCTTGGCATTAGAGCAAATGCAAAAATTAAAGACATGGAGTTTATTCAATTCCATCCAACTGCTTTATCCTTAGAAAACAATGATTCAAGATTCCTTATATCAGAGTCTGTTCGAGGAGAAGGAGCCAAACTTGTTAACCAAAAGGGTGAATATTTTATGGAAAATCACCCTCAAAAAGATCTTGCACCCAGAGATGTTGTTGCAAGAGAAATATACTCGCAACTTTCAAAAGGCAATAAGGTATTTTTGGACGCAACTTTTATTGATATTGATAAATTTAAAACAAGATTTCCTAATATCTATAAAAGCTGCATGGACAATAATATAGATGTTACAAAAGATTTTATTCCCGTTTCGCCTGCTGCACACTATTGCATGGGTGGTATAAAAACAGAAATTAATGGAAAAACTTCTGTAAACAATCTGTACGCTATAGGTGAAGTGGCCTGCACATCATTGCACGGTGCAAACAGACTGGCCAGCAATTCACTGCTTGAGTGCGTTGTCTCTGCATTTGAGCTTGTTAATACAATAAACAAGCAAACATTGACGCCATCTAACATTATCGATGAATCTGTTTTGACCACTATAAAAAAATATTCACCTGAAAATGATATGGATGACATGGATTTTGATTGCAAAAAATTGAGCTCAGAATTAAGAGATTTAATGTGGAATAAAGTAGGTATTGTAAGAACAGAAGCCTCTTTACTGGACGCTTTGTCCGAATTGAATAAAATTGAACAGCAAGAAATTTTTAAAGACAAATGTAATTCTATAGAAGAGTACGAACTAAGAAATATGTTGTATGTAGCAAAATGCATCATTAATTCTGCATTAAAACGTAAAGAATCAATAGGTGCACACTACAGAGCTGATTCTGAAACAAAAGATATTAAACATGATATGCACACTGAGGACAAATCTGATGAATCAAAAATTACTGCATGATTTTATTGTTGAAGAACATATAAAAAATGCACTTAAAGAGGATATTGGTTTTGGCGATATTACAACAGATTTTTTGTACAAAGAGGAAGATACAATAACAGCATGCCTTAATACAAGGGTTGACGCTGTTATTTGCGGGTTGAATATCTTTAAAAAGGTTTTTGAGCTGCTTTCTGACAAAGTACAAATAGAAATGTTATACAAAGATGGTGACTTTGCACCCAAAGGTAGTACTATTGCTAAAATTACAGGTCCGGCAAGGGCAGTTCTTACAGGCGAAAGAACTGCATTAAACTATGTACAAAGAATGTCCGGTATTGCTACTGAAACCCGAAAATACCAAGAAGCAATTAAGCCTTACAAAGCATCTGTTACAGATACACGCAAGAATACACCCGGCTTTAGAATGTTCGAGAAATATGCTGTTATGACAGGCGGTGCAAGACTTCACAGATTTAACCTTTGTGATTGTGTGATGATTAAAGATAATCACATAAAGCATGCCGGGTCTATCACTAATGCCGTCAATATGATTAAAAAAGAGCTTTCTCATGCTCATAAAATTGAAGTGGAATGTGATACATTTGCTCAAGTACAAGAAGCTGTCAGTGCAGGTTGTGACATAATAATGTTAGACAACATGACAATAGCCGACATGAAAAATTGTGTAGATTTTATCAATAAAAGAGCTATTGTGGAAGCCAGCGGAAATGTTAAAATAAATACCATAAATGAGATAGCCTCTACAGGAGTAGATGTAATATCAACAAGCGCTATAGTAGCACAGGCTCCTGTGTTAGATTTAGGATTGGATATTTCTTAATGGTTTTTAAAATTGTAGTATTTATAAAACAGGTTCCAGATACAACTGATATCAGGTGGACAGAACACAACACCATACAAAGAGAGGGCCTTGATTCTGTCATAAACCCCTTTGATTTGGGGGCTATACAGCTTGCAAAAAACGTTAAATTTTTAAATAAGGAAACAGAAATAACTGCTGTTACAATGGGGCCACCACAAGCAGAGGCTGCATTAAAACAAGCTATAGCAATGGGTTGTGATAGAGGAATTCTGTTGTCGGACAAAAAGTTTTCCGGAGCTGATACTCTGGCAACAGCGTATACCTTGTCTCAATTTATAAAAACATGCATGCCGGATGTTGATTTAATAATATGCGGTCAACAAGCAGTGGACGGTGATACGGCGCAGACGCCAACTTCTATGGCAGAAAAACTATCTTTGCAGCAGATAACAAATGTTATTGCTCTTAAAGAGTTTCACCCCGATTATGCAGTGTGGATAAAAGACACATGCTCATACAAACAAGAGATTAAGGCTCCGTTTCCATGCCTTGTTGCGGCAAATATAAAAGATTTAGATATACTTCCTGATATAAACGGTTACATCAAGTCTCAAAATACGGAAATAAACGTATTGTGCTCTGACGATATTAATGCTGATATTCAATGCATTGGCCTAAAAGGCTCGCCAACTCAGGTTAAAAATGCTTACAGGCCTTTTATAGAACGCAACACACAGCTAATAGAAAATGAATCCGTACAAAACTATGCAGAGTTTATTATAAATGAAATTAACAAATGTAAGGCAGATAATGACTAATCAGACACTTGTTTTTATTGAATTGAATAACGGGCATGTGCAAAAAGTTTCAAAAGAAATAATCTCGCATGCAATTAATAATTTTGAAAATACAGAGGTAAACGGACTTGTTATAGCAGACAATAAATCCGTGCAACTTGCTCAAGAAGAGCTTAAAACATTGGGATTAAAAAGACTTTATGTTCTTGAGGATAATCTTTTTGACAGACATAATACCTGTATTTTTGCAGACATAGCAGCAAAATTTATACAGGAAAACAACCCCGATATCCTTTTGATGGGTGCTACATGTGACGGCAGGGATTTGGCTCCGAGAATTGCATCAAAGCTAAATGCAGGTTTGACTGCTGATTGCACAGACCTAAAGCTTGATGAAAACGGTAAGCTACTAGCAACAAGGCCAACCTATGGCGGCAAAATGATGGCAACAATTATTTCAAAAACAGTGCCAAACTTTGCCACTGTTAGACAAGGTGCATTCAAATTAAAAGATATAAACACAAATTATGAGACGGAAATAATAAGCATTAACCCGGAGTTATCTGGAATGTGCAGCCTTATAGAAATTCTTTATTCAGAAGATAAACCGCCTCTGGAAGATTGGACCTGTGCAGAAATTATTGTTGCAGGGGGACTTGGGCTAAAAAACAAAGAAAACTTTGATTTGATTTATAAATTTTCTTCACTGCTTGGCGCAAAACCGGCAGCATCAAGAGCTGCAGTAGAGCAGGGTTGGGCCCCTCAGTCAATTCAGGTGGGTCAAACAGGAAGCTCTGTTTCTCCAAAATTATATATTGCATTTGGTATATCCGGTGCAATGCAGCACCTTGTAGGGATTAGCAATGCTGATAAAGTTATAGCAATTAATACAGACAAAAACGCGCCGATTATGAAATCGGCGGATTCTGCTCTTGTTGGGGACGCTGCAGGAGTTTTAAATACTCTCATATCAGATATAGAAAACAGAAGTAATTAAACCAATCCTTCTTTTATCGCCTTTACTGCAGCTTGTGTTCTATCGTCAACAACAAGTTTTTGTATAATATTGCAAACATGAGCCTTTGCTGTATGCTCACTAATTGTTAAAGTGCTTGCTATTTCGGCATTTGACTGCCCATCAACAACAAGTTTTAAAACTTCATATTCTCTTTCGGTCAAATTGCCATGTTGTGCCCTGAATGCAGCACGGGAGTTTTGTTTTTGGGGGATAAAACAGGATGATTTATCTCTAATTAACGGCACTATTTGTGGATCCAGCCATATTGCACCCTGACTAACTGATTTTATTACCATTATAAGAAATTCTGTGTTTATATCCTTTAGAACATAGGCGTAAGCGCCGGCGCTGAGCGAATCCATGACCTCTTTTTCATCAATATGTGATGTAAGCATCATAACCTTTTGCTCCAAATTATTGGCCAAAATACGCTTTGTTGCCTCTATACCGGAGATATCCGGCAGCCCTATATCCATCAGTATTACATCAGGACTCATTACTTTTGCCTTTTCTACAGCCTCTTTACCGGTTTCGGCCTCGGCTATAACCTTTATGTCGTCAGATTCATTAAACAGTGAACGCAATCCGACTCTTAGCAGTTTATGGTCTTCAACCATTAGAACCGATATAGATTTCATAACAGATTCCTCTCTCACTCGAAATTTTCTAATTAAAATATAATTTAAGCTGATTGAAACTACATCACCAAAAATTATAAATGTATAATATATTTTTTTAATTTATAAATTTAATAAATAATTAGTACGAATCGATATATATTGATAACATTTTAATGACCTGGAGTTGTTTTATCATTATATATCTATACGATACATATCGATAACATTTTGTAAAAAATTATACTAAATTCAAAATAAATTTTATAATTGTATTATGAATAATGACTTACCCAAAAACATTGATTATGAATTTCTCTTCACCAAAGATGGTTCATGCGGATTGTACAACAAAGAAGTGAATGATGTTTATCATTCTGTTTTTGGTGCAAAAGAAGAAGCAGAAGAAAAGTTTATAAAACCTCTGGAATTTGAAAAAGATTTTTTTAATAAAAAACAATTAAAAATCCTCGATATTTGCTATGGAATTGGCTACAACACCAAAGCAATTTTAAATAAAATTCTCAAACTCAAATACAATGGTAATGTGACAATAGACGCTCTTGAATATGACAAAAATCTCGTACTGATGTCTCCGTTTATTAAAGATGGCCATGAAAAAAAATCTCCTTTCGTTTCTTATGTATTGTTGTCCGCATTGATAGATGATATTTACGTTAATAAAGATACTGTATTAAATTTCATATTTTCAGGTAAGAATAAACAATTTATAGCTCCTTTCTACAGACGTTTGGTTAAAAGATTTCATTATTTGAGGTACCAATATAACCCTCCTGATAAAAATAATTTGTTTTTACATAATACTTATTATCACTGTATGTCGTCGCGCAATAAAAAGAGCCTCAATTGCCTTAAATTAAAGAATTTTACATTCAATACCTATTTTGATGATGCAAGAGTCACTGTGCAAAAGCTTGATTATGGGTATGACATTATATTTTTAGATGCATTTACACCGACAAAACTACCTACTTTGTGGTCTTTGGATTTTTTTAATGAACTTTTCAGACTTTTAGACAAGGGCGGTAAGCTTGTAACTTATTCCAATTCCGCAGCAGTTAGAAACGCCATGTTAAATGCTGGCTTTTGTGTAGGAAAGTTATTTGACAAAAACAACAGGTGTTGCGGAACCATGGCAACAAAAAATTGTAACCTTATACAAAATAAACTTGATGATTATGATCTGGGTTTGATAAAAACAAATGCGGGCATTTATTATAAAGACAAAGGTCTTTGTTGTTCTGTACAAGAAATATTGGATGAACATGAACTAAGAAGGAAACAGCTAAATTTGGAATCTTCAAGCCACTATATAAAAACTCACAAAAAGGAGTGCACAAATGTCACAATCCAATAAAAAATATGATATGGTTGTCTGCGGAGGCGGTACAGCTGGTGTTGCAGCAGGTTATATCGGAGCAAAGCTCGGTTTAAAAACATTAATAGTGGAAAAAAATATTCACCTTGGCGGGACAATTACTTCTGCGCTTGTTATTCCGGCAATGAAATCAAACACTCAAAACATAAATTGTGAATTTTATAATGACTTTATTCAAGAATTAAAACTGTATAATGGCCAAATAACCTATGAAGATGGCAATAGCGGGTGGTTTAATCCGGAATTATCAAAATTAGCGCTTGATTCTATGCTTGAAAAAGCGGGTTGTGATGTTTTATACGATTGTGAAGTAAAAAATGCTCTTACAGAAAATAATCGCATAAAATCTTTGTGCATATCCTCAAAAATATTATCGCTATATATCGATTCGTTATATTATGTAGACTCAACTGGCGATGGAAATTTTTCTCAAATTTTAAATAATAAAATTCTGAATAATAATGAAACAAGACAGCCAATGACGCTGCGTTTTCATGTATCCGGTGTTAATCTGCAAAAATTTTCTGACTGGTTAATGGAATTTGATAAAGATAGAAATGTGTCCACATCTTGTGTTATTGATGGCAGCATACACCTTTCTACTGCGTGTACATGGGATAAGGATAAAAAGTGGGCTTTGTGGCCGTTATTTCAACAGGCAGTACAAGATGGGGTGCTAAAAGAGGCTGATACATCGTATTTTCAGCTTTTTACAGTACCTGCTATGCACTCAACAGTCTCCCTTAATTGTCCGAGAATACTGCTAGACAAGGATGTTGACCCTCTTGACCCTATCTGCTTATCTAAAGCTTTAATCGAAGCCAGAAAGCAAATTTGGCGAATTTATAATTTTTTAAAGCTCTATTTACCGGGTTTTGAGGCATCATATATTTCTAATATTGCAGATATGATTGGTATTAGAGAGTCCAGACGGGTACAAGGCAAAAAAATATACACAAAAGATGATATTTTAAGCGGAAATGTTATAGAAGACCCAGTATTACACGCAGATTACCCTATAGATATACACTCTTACAAAAAAGATGCTTCCACACTTCAACATGTAACAGTGGATTATGAGCTGCCAATCGAGTGCTTGAGAGCATCTGACTATGACAATTTATATATTGCAGGGCGCAATGTATCAGCAGATTTTAGTGCACAAGCTGCACTGAGAATACAAACTTCGTGTTTTTCGATGGGCGAGGCAGTTGCTCGAGATATTAAAAGATTGGTAAGTTCTTTATAAGTTTATTTTGTGCTACATTGTTGGTATGTTCACAGGTCTTATTGAAGAAATTGGAAATATACAAGAAATAAAAGCATCGGATAATTCTCTATATATTAATATAGGGTGTTCGAAAGTGCTTGATGGTTTAAAAATTGGAGACAGTGTAGCCGTCAATGGTGCCTGTCAAACTGTTATATCAATGGATGCTAAAGGTTTTACTGTTTTTGCTTCATCAGAAACACTGAATGTTACCACATTTAAAAACTTTAAACGTGCAGATAAAGTAAATCTTGAAAGGACAATGCGCCTTTCCGACAGACTGGACGGACATCTTGTCAGTGGCCACGTTGACGGACTAGCCATTGTCAAAAATATTTCTAAAATTGGAGAGACAACGGAATTTACATTTGAAACAGCAGGCGCAATTTCCAAACAAATCGTAAAGAAAGGCTCTGTTGCTATAGATGGTGTAAGCCTAACAGTAGCTGATATTTCTAACAATATTTTCAAAATTGCAATAATTCCTCACACCCTGTCAGAAACAAATCTAAAATACCTCAAAACTGGTGACAGTGTTAATATAGAAACCGATATGATTGCCAAATATATTGAAAAATATTTATTATCGAATGATAATAATAGCAATACAGACTCGCGAATAGATATAAATTTATTAGAAAGAAACGGGTTTATATAATGTCATTACTCGAAAATATAAAAGATTTATTTAATAAAGACAATACGTTTCGCTTTGATACAGTAGAAGAAGCAATTGAAACAATCAAAAACGGCGGTATGGTCATAGTTGCAGATGATGAATCACGTGAAAACGAAGGCGATTTAATTTGTGCTGCAGAATTTGCAACACCGGAAAATGTCAACTTTATGATAACAGAGGCAAAAGGCGTCCTTTGTGCACCAATAAGCGTTTCAAGAGCTAAAAAACTTGGTCTTGATTTTATGGTAAAAGACAACACTGATGTAAAAGGTACAGCCTTCACACAGAGCGTTGACGGTGACCCCAAATTTGGCGTAACAACAGGTGTCTCTGCGTTTGACCGTTCTGTAACACTTAAACTTATAGCAGATGATAACACTATACCATCAGATCTTAGACAACCCGGGCATATCTTTCCGCTTATTGCCAAAGAAGGCGGTGTTTTAGAAAGAGTCGGCCACACAGAAGCTTCTGTTGATCTTTGTAAATTTGCAGGTCTTAAAGATGCTGCTGTATGCTGCGAAATCGTTAACCCAGACGGTTCTATGGCAAGAAGAGATGACCTTAGAAAATTTGCAGATAAACATAACATTAAATTCATAACTGTAGCACAGCTTATTGCATACAGGCTCAAAAATGAAAGACTTATGGTAAGAGAAGCTGAAGTAACTATGCCAACGGCATTTGGTACGTTCAAACTCATCGGATACAGGCATTCTGTCACTGGGCAGGAGCATGTTGCCTTATTAAAAGACGATGGTACAGATAAAATTCCGCTTGTTAGAATGCACAGCATTTGCCTTACCGGTGATACTTTCCACAGTCTGAGATGCGATTGCAACAGCCAGCTACAAAACTCAATGCAAATGATTGAAGAATACGGCAAAGGGGCTGTTGTGTATCTTATGAACCATGAAGGCAGAGGAATTGGCATTGTTAACAAAATTAAAGCTTATGCTCTGCAAGATAAGGGGGAAGATACAATACAGGCAAATCTTTCTCTTGGATTTAATTCTGACTTAAGAGACTATGGTGACGGAGCACAAATACTTCTTGACCTCGGGTTTAAAAGATTCCGTTTAATCACAAATAACCCTCAAAAAATTGTAGGACTTGAAGGCTATGGTCTGGAAATTGCAGAAAGAGTACAGGTTGAATCAGAATGTACTAAATTTAACTATAAATATCTCTGCATTAAAGCTAACAAAATGCACCACATGCTTGACATAAACAAAATGGAGCAAAAATAAATGGCAGAAACATTAACTTATAAAGTACAAAAATATACAGAAGACATTAAAAACATTTTTAAAGGCGTTTACAACGATTTTAAAAACAAAGCATATTCAGAGTACAAATTTGAGCTTGAACCTCTGGAGTATGAAGATTTTTGCCTGAGTGTTGAACAAGGTCTTATTAACTGTCTTGTACTGCTGGAAGAGGAAATTCCGACAGCTTTTATGGTTTATACAACTGAAATAAGCGAGGCTGTTGAATTAAATATGATTCATTGCATTGGCGAAGAAAATCTTAATGAAAAACGCAAAATGTTGATGGACAAGTTTATGGAACTCAACAAAGAGCTGCTCAAAGAAAAAGTTGTTACTTATCCGATGCTTGGGGCGCAGGAACAGTTTACTCCTGAAATCACAAAATACGGTTTTAAGCTTGTAGGGCTCGCTGTAGAACGTTTTGAGTTTTCAAATATACATTCCATTCAACTCTTTAAAAACTATACGCCTAAAGCCCTACCAGAAGGGTATAAAATTGTTGAATGGGATGCAAAATATTGTGACGAAGTTATAAACGTTATTAATACAGCATTTAAAAATACGTCCGATGCCCTTTTTGACCCGAGGTTTGCTTCAAAAGAAGGCTGTACTGATATTTTAAATAAGATAGTAACAAGTGTTTATGGTAAATTTTTGCCTGAATGCACAAGCGTGCTCTTGTTTAATAAAAAGCCTGTAGGCATTTGTTTTACCAACATTACAGCAGGAAGAATTGCGAATATACCTTTAATAGGCATGGGCTCTGAACACTGCACTAAAGGGCTTGGCGAAGCTATGCTTCAAGCTTCTGTTGCAAAAATGATTTCAAAATATATAAATCAGCTCACAGAGGTTAATGCCAGCACAGAAACAGACAACTATCCTGCATTAAAAATGTACAGAAGGCTTGGTTTTAAAGAAGATTACTATTATCCTCAAGCATACAGACCCATAGCTTAGTCTTTTTTATTTAAGCTATTCTTCCTTTAAAGTTTTGTTCTAACTGTTTTTCAATTTCAGATTGAACGTGGAACTCTTTTTTGCCGTTTTGATGTTTTTCTCTGTATTTCATCATAGAGTAAGGAACAATCAAACCGAGGAATAAGCAAGTAATACCCATATTTGCTGCTACAGAGCCTATTTTCATATTTCTGCATTTTTTAAGGAAGGTTGATAAGTCTTTGTGCTTTTTAGCTTCTGTAGTCAATTTAGATATATCATCTGCAATAGCTTCAAGGTCGCCTATGCTTATAAATTGATGAGGATCGATTTTGTGTGTATTTTTTGCTTTACCCGTTAGCTTGTCAAACCAGTTGCCTTTAATGATGGTTTTTATTGTACCTGAATGTTTAGCAGCTTTTACTACAGTATTTTCCTGAGCTTTTTCACTGTAAATAAACTCAAAAAGTGCTTTTTTAGCTTCTGAAAGCTGTTTCGTATTATTATTCTCTTTTGCTGTTTTAACTGCCTTTATAAGGTCCTTAACTTTTGCTGTATCAGCGTTCACTTTTCCTGATTCTATGGAATCTTTCATATAAGAAGAGGAAAGAACCTCTGCGTGCAAACCAATGGGTTTACCCATTTTTTCGCTCAGTTTCTCAATACCTTTTTGTACATAAGAACCAGCTATATAGAGGAAGAATAATAAACTACCTTCTTTTATTGCGTTTTCTGCAAATTCTGTTTTAGTTCTAGAAGCAACAAGTCTTTCACCAGTAATACCCGCATCGACAATAAACAAATTTTTAACAGGATTAAACATAAAGCTGCTAAGAGTATTACCTAATCCCTTAAACGAAACGTTTTTGTCAGCCTTTGGTGCGTTTGTTCCGTTCATTGCAAAAGCCTTAAATGCAGGGCTTTGTGCAAAATTACTGTTAAATTGCTGCTGGGCTGACTTTTTAGCCCAGAATTGTTTTTCAATTTCTTTTTTAGTATAGTGTTGTTTTACTTTAACCAGTGTAAAGAAAGATGCTAATGTCAAAGCTGTTGCTGTTGCAAATTTGCCAAGGAACAGGCCCTGTGCTTTTTTAGTGTGTTTTACGACTTCATTTAAAGTTTCTGCAACGTTTGTATTTTTTAATGTCTCAGCGTATTTTTGCGCAGCATTTAATTGTTCTTTGTCTTTTAAGAGTCTTACATCGACATCAGGACTTAATTTAGCCAATTTGTAAATCGATTTATCAAAAGCCATTTTAAAGAACGGGAGGCCTCCCATCCAAATAGCCATTGTGCCGAATTCATCTATAAATCTGTCTTTTGCTTCTATTTTGCCACCGGCATCATAAGAAAATGCTGTCATACCGGTGCTGTTTACTACGTCTTTTGTAAACAGGGGGATTAAATTTGAGTGATCGCCAAAAGTTGAAGTTAGTTTATTAATTAACATTTAAAATTCCTTTACACGCGGGGTTCGGTGTATTATAAACCCCATACCAAGTTCATAACTAATACAATTTTTCCGTTTGTTCTTGATTGTGTATTTCGTCGGTTATTAAACATTTAAGATTTCTCCTTGATATAGTTTAGTTTTTTAACGTTTATGAATAATATTTTGTGCTAAATTTTCCTGCATTTTTTATATTTTGTAACATATTTTGCTAAATTTTAGAGACAAAAAAGCCTTCCGAATTTTTTCAGAAGACTTTACAAAATCCGCTCTATGCTCATGCAGCAAAGCTGCAATCTTTTCAAAATTTAGTAAAGACTTCTAGTTAGTGTAAAATTGTCGTTTTTGATACTTTCTTATTCTCATAACTAATTTTTCTAACCTGTTACATGTAAAAATGTTAACACTACACTTATTAATACATAAAAATATTTTGATGTCTAGTCTTTATTACAAAAGTAGAAGAAAAACTCAACTATTTGTTGGACTGCTAAACAATATGTGATAGAATACTTGAAAAGAGGTGTTACACTAATAAGGAGAAGAGAATGGCACACGAATTGAAAGTTTACATGGATTCTGATATTGATAAAAACAAAATCCTCAATAAAAAAGTAGCTGTAATCGGTTATGGTTCACAGGGTTACGGACAATCAACAAACCTTAAAGACAGCGGCGTTGATGTAGTAATTGGTGCCAGAGTTGGCGGCGCTTCTGCAAAAAAAGCGCAAGCAGAAGGTTTGAAAGTTATGAGCATAGAAGATGCCGTAAAATGGGCAGATTTAATCCAAATTCTTATACCGGACGAAGTTCAGGCTAAAGTTTATGAAGAACAAATTAAACCTAACTTAAGAGCAGGACAGTACTTAATGTTTGCGCACGGTTTTAATATTCACTTTAAAAAAATTGTTCCGCCAGCAGATGTAAACGTTCTTATGGTTGCACCAAAAGGCCCGGGACACACTGTTAGAAGCGAATACGTTGCAGGCAAAGGCGTTCCTTCTCTTATTGCTGTTTATCAGGATCCTTCAGGAGATTCAAAAGAAGTTGCACTGGCTTATGCATCTGCTATTGGTGCAGGCAGAGCTGGTATTTATGAAACTTCTTTTAAAGAAGAAACTGAAACAGACTTGTTTGGTGAACAGGCAGTTCTTTGCGGTGGTTTATCAGCATTGATTACTGCTGGTTTTGAAGTACTTGTTGAAGCAGGTTACTCACCTTATATGGCATATTTTGAATGCTTGCACGAAATGAAATTAATCGTTGACCTTGTTAACCAGGGCGGTATTTCAGATATGAGATATTCAATTTCTAACACAGCAGAATGGGGCGATTTAACAATAGGACCAAGAATTATTACTTCTGCAGTTAAAGAAGAAATGAAACAGGTTCTTAAAGAAATCCAAGAAGGTAAATTTGCTAAAGAATGGCTTGATGAATACAATTCAGGAATGAAAAAATTCAGAAGCCTTGAACAAAAAGGTGAAGAACACCAGATTGAAGTTGTTGGAAGAGAATTGCGTTCCAAATTTGCTTGGAAAGACAATGATAAAATCATCAACAGAGACAAAAACTAACGCAAACACTAACGTTTTATATAGTCAAAAAGAGCGAAGTTTTAAAAGCTTCGCTCTTTTTTTGTGCAAATTTTGACTTTTTATTAGATATTATTAAACTCTAATCGCAGGTTAGTAAGGGCTTTTTAAGTCATTTGTAAATAATTTGTAACATTTGAACATAAATTACTAAAGTTTTAGCAACTGTATGCCGATTAATAAAACAGATATGCAAAAACAAAAGGAGTATTAGCAATGGGAATGGCAGCTTCTCAAGCCAGATATTTAAGTTTAACGGCAAGAAAAACAAACGTTGAATATGAAGGCCAACAGGTAAACCAGGAAAGAACAGCGCTGGCAAACCAAAGTGCCGGCTTGTTTAACCAAATGCTTGCTTTAGAGGTTCCTACTCCTCCTTCTGCAAGTGATTATTCAAAAACTCAATACGTATTTACTGACAATCAAACAACTCAAAAATATACAATTGACAGTATCTACAAAAATCCCACACCGGATGAAAACGGAGACTATAAATACACTGTTTCTGCATACAAAAATACAACAGATATTCTTGCAAACAGATCTTCAATCGTTTCACAAGGTCAGGGCACTAACAGATATACAATTGCAGAAGACCCTTCAAACCCCGGTACATATACCATTCAGATTGGTAATAATACTGCAAAGACTCTTATTGCCCCAAAACAATATACAGCTTTGACTTCTAAATTCCAAGAAGCTGATCAAAAAACAAACGGCGGTCAGGATAATATTACTGATGATACATACTATTTCAAATTTGTAGATGGAAATACAGAATACTATATTCCTGCAGCAAGCGGCGAAGAAACTTTTGAACAACTTATGGAAAGAGGACTTGCATCAGGTTCTTTACCTATGTACTCTGCACAAAGCACTGCTAAATCTGAATACGTAACATACAACGATGCTGTAATGGAATTGGCAGGTGACGGTACCGGCAGATTTAAGTCTATTACTTTCACAAATGAAAACGGCAACCAGGTACGCTGCGATTTAACACAACAAACTGTACAAGATGATGATGCTTACGACGCAGCAATGGAAACTTACACAGCCAAAAAATCAATTTATGAAAAAGCTGTAGCAGACATTAACGCACAAACAACAATCATTCAACAACAAGATAAAACATTAGAATTGCACCTTGACCAGTTAGATACTGAACAACAGGCAATACAAACAGAAATGGATGCAGTTAAAAAGGTAATCGATAAAAACATAGAAGAAACATTCAAAACATTTGCATAATACTCCGATTTTTAACCGGCTTTCGGTAAAGAATTAATCTGAAAGTCTTATCATGAAAGCCGGTTTTTTATTAAAAATCGAAGTACATTAAATAGAGGATTTTTCCTTGCAGGCACTTTAAAAACGTGCTGAAAAACCTTTATAATAGGTAATAAAACTTAATATATTGTTAAAATAAACACTGAAATAATGACATTTCAAAAAGGATAATTAAATTTTAAGAAGGTTAGATAATTAATAAGAACGGAGACTCAATATATGGGTATGGCAGCTTCACAAGCCAGATATTTAGGCTTAACAGCAAGAAAAACAAACGTTGAATATGAAGGACAGCAGGTTAACCAGCAAAGAACAGCTCTTGCTAATGAAAGCGCAGGTCTTTTTAGAAGACTTCTTGCACTAGATGTTCCCACTGCTCCTACACAAACTGATTATTATTCTGATAACTACACTTACAGTGATTCTTCAGCTACTGCTGACGGAAAAGTTACTATATCAAATATTGCAGAAAATGAAGGTTCTGACCCACCGACTTATACTGTAGATATTTCCTACAATGTGGATGCAATGCAGTATCAAGCTCAGAACAACCAACAGGTTTATACAACCAAAAATGATGACGGAACCTATGAGCTCCACTTTAAAGACGGCACATCAAAAACCATTAAAAAGGTTGAAGGTAATTTGTCTGAAACACTGGTAAATGAAATGAATAAAGCAGGCGGCACAACAGAAAACCACGTTGACGACGAATATTATACTTACACTAATACAGCAAACAATGCTACGTATTATATAAATGCGACAGCATCAAAGTTTGATCCGGAAAAGACAAATACACAACAAACAGTAAATCTCTACTCACAAATAAAAACAACAGAATCTGTATCAGAGCAGCTAAAAAATGTAACCATGACAAAAACCAGTGATGGTACATATACAAAAATGACCTGGACAGATGAAAACGGTGTGGTGCAAAACAGAAATCTCTCTGCAGGAAGAGATTACGACTCTGATGCTTATGATCAGGCAATGCAGCAATACAATATCGATAAAGCAAACTACGACAAAGAAATTGCTGATATCAATGCTAAAACAGAAGAGTTGCAGCAAACTGACAGAACACTTGAATTAAGACTCAAACAACTTGATACAGAGCAAGAAGCACTGCAAACCGAGCTCGACTCAGTTAAGAAAGTTATTGATAAAAACGTTGATAACATATTTAAAACATTTCAATAGTTAGATAAAAATTGATTATGCGAGGATAAAATGTCTTATAAAAATGATGGATACCTGGTAATAGCAAACAAATTCGGCAAAGCAAGCTCTGATGCAAAAGCACAGCTGTTTGAAACATATGACCGTTTAAGAGATTTAACAGTAAGCGGCTCATCACTTGATGGTGCTGGTTTTGGAACAGCAGGCAGCTTTTTATGGCAGATTGCAAGATTGATTTCGCCAAGTGCTTTTATGCCTGTTTTGGGCGGTAACACGTCAATGAATATACCTGGTACATCATACTGGTCGCCAATTAGCGGTGGTAACTCTATTCTGGATAGCGGAAGTGCAGCTTTTGGTGTAACAGGTCTGGGCAATTATCCCGGTTTTCCTAGCGGTGCAGCTCCTATTGCCTGGGGTTTTGGTATGGACACAAGTTATGACACATCAGGAACAATCACAGGCGGTGCATCCAGCCTTTATTCTGCAAGCAGCATTGGCGGCTCTGTAGGTTTAAATGCAGCAGCATATGGTGCAGGTGTAGCAACAGGTTTTGGTGTTCCCGGTACAAGCTGGGTATTGCCAACAGCAGGTGTTGTTTCAGGTTTTGCAGGTGTTGTTCAGGCAATGGCTCCTTATATGGGCAGCTTTGGTCTTGGAGCAACAGTGCTTGGCAACTTGCTTCAAGGTACATCTTCAGCAGGTTTGGCCGCTTATCAAAACATTTCCGGAAGTATTTTATCCAATGCTGATACAATACTTTCAAACAAGGTAAGAAACATAGAAACCGTTGTAAAAATGCTTGATACACAGGGCGATATTGTTAAGAAAATGCTTAAAGACTCTATCGAAGGCGACAGCAAACAAGTTCAAAACATGTAATATAAGGAAGTTTATGAACCAGAGAACATATATACGTGCTGTGAATACAGCTATTTTGGACAGATGTTTTATTCTTTCTGTCTTAAAAAAGATTGTAACTTTTTATTACAATTCCTTTGTTTTCCACCCCAATATATTCAAGAATTATGAAAAAGTGCCGAATAATACTACAGAGCACAAAAATTGTCTGGCTTTTCTAAAAGCCGTTGACAGCGCAAATATTAATTTCATATATTAAGATATATTACAAAACTCTTGATATAAGGCAATAATATGAAGTGTTCTGTTTTTATAGTTATGTAGGTCCAAGTGGACAAGGAGTCAACATTGTTTCAAGATGCTTTAATGACAAACTTGCAAAAAATAGTAAACTTCTTCGGCTATTTGGTGTCTTATTTTAAAAGGCATAATCCTCTGCTGGAATTTGGAAATCAAATTATGGCAATGGTAAAAGACTATTTGACTATGAACAGAAAGCTCAAAATGGCCAAATACAGAGTTAATTACCAGATGTACAAATTAAACCAGATGGAGCAGTTGATTGCCGAAAACAATGAGCACGTTTTCTTACGTGGAAACAAGCTCAACCTTCAAAGATAACTTAACTAGATAAGGGTGGGCCCGCTATGGGAATGGCAACATCACAACTGAGATTAATGTATTTAAATGCTTACAGGTTAGACCTTGAGTATAAAATACAGCTGATTACAGAAGCAAAAATGAATCTGTCAAAAACTTGCACTGACCTTCTAAACGTTGGTACAGACCTTGATGCTGATGACCCTATGGTTAAAAAGCTGGAGGCCAGAAAAGAACGACTGAACGTTATGGAAAAGAAACTCGATATGCAGATGCAACAGTATCAGAACAAGTTAAAAATGATTGATACAGAATACTCATCCTGTGAAAATCTGTTGCAAAAGAATATCGATAGGTCATTTAAATACTAGCTAGCGGCATACAATGCTAATTAGCAGTTTTTGAGGTTTTGGAATTAGACATAGATAATTTTATAAAGTTTTTAGCTTCATTTATCGGCACGGCAAACCCGATGCCGATATTTGATATATTGTTATCCGGATTATAAATTGATTGGCTTATTCCGATAACTTCTCCATGTATATTGATAATTGGCCCGCCAGAATTGCCCGGGTTTATTGCTGCATCTGTTTGTATTTTATTTTTTGTATAATCAATTCTAGAAACAATACCTGTTGTCAAAGTACCGTTAAACCCGAATGGATTACCTATTGCAAGCACCTTTTGGCCGACTTTCACCTTTTCAGAATCCCCGAGCTCAATAACAGGCAGAGGCTTTTTAGCATTTATCTTAATAAGAGCAAGGTCATTATCTTTCCCCATTACAGAAAGTATTTCGCCTTTAAAAACTTCGCCTGTAGATATAGTTACCTGAATAGACGGTGCCTCGGTAACAACATGTGAGCTTGTTAAAATTATGCCTTTGGGGTCTATAATACAGCCCGTGCCGCTTGATATCCCCTCTTTTACATCTGCCTCTATAAGAACTATAGCCGGTGACATTTTTTCATATATCTGTGATATTGTTGTATCTTCATCGTATCTGTTGCCGTCTAAAATACCGCAATAGCCCATTTGAACACTTGTTCCCATCATTACTGCCAATGATAGTGCAGTTACTACAAACTTGCGCATAAACTCTCTCCTCTTAATTTTTAATTTTGTGTTATGTGCAGATTATGGTTTCTTATTTGAAGAAAATTAATACAATATCGGAGAAAAGTAATAGTAATTAATTTGCGCATTAAAATAAGTATTCAAATCAATCTTGTATTTGTAAAAAATTATTTTATATTCTGTTTAATTCTTAAATATTGTGTTCTATAATCAAAGTATGATTACACAAGAAAAAGCCGTAATAAAAGAATTTGCACAATTTGATGAAAGTATAATAAAAGCTGTACAAAAAATTGCAGGTAAAGACAATGTAATTTCAGATATAGAAGGTCTTTATGCGTATTCTTTTGACTGTGCGCACATCCCTTTTTCAAAAGAATACCCGAGACTTGTTGTATTTCCGCAAAACACGCAACAGGTAAGCGATATTGTAAAACTTGCCAACAAAAATCGTATCCCCATTATAGAAAGAGGAGCAGCCTCAAACCACGCAGGAGGTTGTTCACCGGTTAGAGGCGGAATAATTCTTCATTTTTCAAAAATGAATCAAATACTTGAAATAAATAACAGTGATTTAACCTGCAAAGTCCAACCCGGTGTTGTTGTTGGTGATTTGCAAAAAGAAGCACTAAAAACAGGTCTATTTTTTCCTCCGGACCCGTCCAACCTTGCGGTATCTACCATAGGAGGAGGTATTGCACTTTCGTCAGGCGGGCCGCGCGCATTTAAATACGGTACATTCAAAGATTATGTGCTTGATATGGAAGTTGTTCTGGCTGACGGAACTATTCTAAGAACAGGTGCTCCTACGGTAAAAAATGTTACCGGTTACAATCTTACCCAGCTCATTGTTGGTTCAGAAGGGACTCTTGCAGTAATAACAGAAGCCACTTTAAGACTTATTCCTGCACCGGAAACAACCAATGTATTACTTGCTTATTTTGAGTCTATAGAAAAGGCTGTAGATGCTGTCAGTGCAATTATAAATAATCATTTAACACCTTCTGTTGTGGATTTGATTGATAAAAAGACAGTACAAACAATCGAGAACTTTTATCCCACAGGTCTTTTGTGCGATAAAGAGGCTGTTTTGCTTATTGAAATAGACGGTGACAGTGCATCTGTTGCACACCAGCAAGAAAAAATCATTGAACTTTGCAGAAACAATGGAGCACAAAATATCGATTGTGCAAACGATGAAAAGCACAGACAAAAAATATGGACGGCAAGGCGCTCTGCTTTTGGTGCGTGTGCACAGCTTGCACCGAATGTTATTACAGAAGATGTTGTTGTACCGCGCTCCAAAATAGCTGCATTGTCTAAGGGAATACTTGAAATTAGCAGAAAATACAACCTTATAACAATGGTTATGGGGCATATTGGAGACGGAAACATACACCCGAACTTTGCTCTTGATTTGAGAGATAAAAAACAAAAAGAAAACTTTGAAAAAGCAAAAGCCCAACTTTTCCGTCTTGCAGTAAAACTCGGCGGAACACTTTCAGGTGAGCACGGTATCGGGTGCCAGAAGGCCAACTTCCTGCCTATTGCTCTTGATAAAACCGCTTTGAACATAATGATTCAATTAAAAAGAGTATTTGACCCCAACTATATTTTGAATCCCGACAAAATGTTGTAATATATTATTAATTGCAATTGTTATAAAGGAGAATTTTGTGAACAACTGTGTAATCTATTGTACCGTGCCTAATGAATTTAATGCAAACCTGATCGCAACAACACTTATCGAAGAAAACATAGCGGCCTGTGTAAATATACTCCCTTCGGTTACTTCTGTTTACAAATGGGAAGGCATTGTACAGACAGATAACGAAATGCTTCTTATAATAAAAACAAGAGAAGAAAAATTTGAAGAAGCAGAAAAAAAGATAAAAGAGCTGCATGAATACTCTGTACCGGAAATTATTGCACTTCCAATAATCAAAGGAAGTGAAGAATACCAGAGATGGATTGTTAAAGAAACAGAATGACAGAAATAACTACAGATAAAGAACAGGAATATTGTCTAACTTTTAATGCAATGACGGAATTTTTGCGTTCTCTGGGGCTTACTGTAAAAACAAATACAAAAGCAAGAGGACATCAGGGGTTTTTCTTAAAAAACAGGATAGATATATCTGCTTCTATTCCGTACAAAAGAAAAATAGAAGTTTTAATACACGAATTTACTCATTATATACACGCAAAGATAGACCCCGAGGTTTTTAAAAATCATGGAACACTGGAATCTCTTTTTCCCGGTGCTGACATAAAAAAAATACAAACAGAAATGCTGGCAGTAACACGATTTGTTGATACAAATAAATCTTTTAATATACTTAATGCTCGCAGAAACGAAATTCTTGAGCAGATAAAACAAACCGATAAAAAAATAAAATCGATTTATCCTGATTTTAAACGCTCATATGCTTATCCAAAATTTGAAAAAATCATAAAAAAAACAGATGCAAAATACCTGCTAAGATATGACAAAGTGCGCGTAAAAACAATGTTTACAGGCAAGACTAAAGACTACTCAATAAAAACAGTGGAAGAAGATTTTCCTCAATTTGAAGAGTCTGTGCATCAATACATACGCCTAAAGGCCCAGCAAAGAGCGTTAAAACGGGTTGCTTCCAGAATCTCCAGACTCAACTCTTATTACAACAGGCCAACAGAATTGTTTGCCCGGTTTGTGGAGGGGCTGTTCATAGATACAAATATGGTTTCAGAAATTGCACCTTATACTTATCTGGTCTTTTGCAAAGAGCTTGCGATGAACAGATATTTGGAACTTGCGGATTTTATAAATAAGTTTTTTTAATAATTTCTTTAATTTTGCAAATTAAAGTATAATTATAACCATGAGTAAACACAAAATATGGCTTATAGAATTTTTAGTATGGGGATTGGTAATATTTTCAACAATCTTTGTAAGCCTTTATGTATACAATAAAAATATTAGAGAAAAACACACTTATTATGTGTTTTTTAATGATGTTGACGGCCTGATTAAAGGCTCGCCTGTTAAAATTCAGGGATATCAGGTTGGTTATGTTTCCAACATTGCAATTGTTAACGAGGATGTCTTTATCACATTTATAATTACCGACAAAAAGCTTGAAATGCCTGAGAATTTATCTGCAACTATTGCTTTTACAGGCATGGGTGGTTCAAAATCTCTAGAACTTTTCGTTCCACCTGAAGGCTCAAAAGCAAAAAATTACATAACAACCATTGAACCCAGAAGATTACAGGACTTTTATTTTTACCAAAATCAAATTGCACGTAATATTGTTACTATGACCACCAATTTTTTGGAAATGTTTGATGCAAAAAACACAGAATTGTTGAAAAACTTTATAAAAACGCCTACAATGCTTAATGATATTCATGACACACTTGATGTAATACAACAGAGTGAAGCAACTTATATTAACAAACGGAGAGAAAATGCAAACAAAAACAGAAAATAATGTAACAGTTGTCAGCCACCCTCTTTGTGAGCATAATCTGGGTGTTATAAGAGACAAGGATATAAACTCTGACGGTTTTAAAAATTCGATGAAACGCCTTGCAACTATTCTGGTACTTGAAGCAACAAAAACACTTCCGTTAAAAGAATATGCGGTTGAAACTCCTATCACAACCTGTAATGTAAATAAACTAAGTAACGAATATAAAATAATTTTTGCACCAATATTAAGAGCCGGCCTGGCAATATCCGATGTGGCCAGCGAAATTGTGCCTGATGCCAGTATTCAGCACGTTGGCATGTATAGAGACGAAACGACTCTTGAGCCGGTATGGTACTACGACAAAACGCCTGTTTTGTATGAACAGCCTGAAAAAATAAAAGTGTTTATACTTGACCCTATGATAGCAACCGGAAATTCTGCTCACGCTGCTGTATCATTATTTTTGAAAAAAGGGATATTAATAGAAAACATGACATTTGTCTCTATACTAAGCTGCCCGCAAGGCATTGAACTTTTAACAAAGGATTTTCCAGATTTAAAAATTATCACTGCAAAGATAGATCAAGGTCTAAATAGCAGAGGATATATTATACCCGGGCTTGGCGATGCTGGTGACAGACTTTTTAATACTTTTGAAAAATAGCACAAAATTTATGTTTAAGTTTGAAACAATTAATAACAAAAAAATATTAAAATCTGATTTTATTAACTCCTGTCATTGTTTTTTTACGACAAGACAAAGTGTTGTAACGCCCAAAGAAATAAATGAATTGACAGCACTATGCAGCCAAAATCTTAAAGATATAGCACACCACATCGGGGTAGAAAAGACAGACATTATTGTGCCTGAACAAACTCACTCAGCTAATATTGCAATTGCCCAGAAAGGGAAAACATACCCAAATACGGATGCACTTGTTGTTGAAGACCCAAATCTGGCAATATTGTTAAACTTTGCAGACTGTACTCCGGTGATTTTATATGACGAATCAAAAAACACAGGTGCTATTGCTCATGCGGGTTGGAGAGGCACAGCACAATCGATTGCAGCAAAAACAGCACAATTTATGATTGACAAATACAGCTCAAAACCAGAAAACATAACGGCAATAATCGGGCCGGCTATATCAATGAAAAACTATCAGGTTGATAAAGATGTTTTTGATAAGGTAAGTGCCACTTTAAAAAACACATATAACGATTATTATATTTACGATTCTGCCAGAGGAAAATACAATATTGATTTAAAAACAGTGAATTATCATCAGCTTAAAGAATTAGGCCTGTTGAGAATTGACAAGTGCAATTATTGTACTTATGATTCGGTTGATGTATTCTTTTCATACAGAAAAGAACACGGAAAAACAGCCCGTCACAGTGCTGTTTTGAAATTAAAGTAAAATAAGGGGAGTTTTTACATGTCAGTTATAGACAAACTATCATCAATAAGCGATACATTAAGCAGCGTTTTCAAATTTGCACAGGAAAATAGTGAAATTAAAGAAGATTTTGACGAATATCTTAAAACCATTGGCATGTACAATGCCGCTGCTTCTGAAATCAATTCAGTGCTTGTTACCTATGTTTTTGAAAGAGCTTTCCATAAAGGTGCAGACAGCGTATTTTCAATGTACTTGAAAGAAAAACAAGATATTGATTCAAATACAAAAAATATTGTGCTCGCACTGCAAAATGCAATAGATGCTCTTTTTGAAGTGAAAGCTGTGCAAAAAACAGGATTTGATTTGTACAGCCTTGTTAACGAAAAAAAATACTTTGCAATGCCGCTTGTAAAAATGAGCCATTTAAGAGGAATCTACAAAGGAAACTACATTCTGGCAAGAATTTTCCCTTATGAAAATGAGTATTACATAATTGAAATCAGAGAAACCTACTCATCCATGGACAAGGACAGAGTGCTAAAATATGCTGTAGCAAAAATTATCGAACGTCCGGAAAATCTCTATAAAGATAACGATCAAAAACTAAAAGAAATAGAAACAGAGATATCTAAATTCAGTGAAAAATTCACTTCATGCTTTGGTTCTGATGAAGTAATAACAACTAATGAGTGTGTTGATAATCTAATCAGCGACTTTAATGACTATTACTTTGATTCTGAAAAAGACACATCTGCTATCAAAGAATTAATCAAACCAATAGAAAACTACGGTTATTTCAAAGTACCGGAATTTAACAGCAGCTATGACAATTATATAGAATCATCAATGGCGGGCTTTTCGAGCCATAGTTCAAAATATGATGTGGGGGTTATTTTTGACAAAGAACTCGGAATGTTTATTGTACCTTTTTACGGAACACTTTGTCATATTTTTGAAACAGAAAATTACAAAGATATCAAAGGCTGGGATGAATGCATAAAAGCATTTATGGAAAATGATAAAATACCGGCAACTCTCGTAAAAAAACTTGCAGAAAAATACCCTAACTTTTTAGATGTGTTAAACGATTTATACGGCACTCAGATGGCGCTGGATGAATTTTTGGAACAATACAAGCTTGATTACCTCAAAAATAAAATTTACTCGCCTACAAGCGTCCTGTATGCTTCAAAATCGTTTGGAGATCTAATGGGATTTATTCCGACTGAAGAAGAAATAAAAGCAAAAGAAATTCAGGCACAAAACGGACAAACTATAGGCAGAAATGACCCTTGCCCCTGTGGAAGCGGCAAAAAATATAAAAAATGCTGCGGAGCTATGGTATAATAATATTGTAGCTATAAAAAGGGTTATTAATGAAGCATCTGCTTGTTGATGTAAAGTGTGATTCTGCTCAAATAAAAGAAAAAGCTTTGATTGAGCTCAAAAATGTCTGCTGCCAATGTAAAGCTTGTGAATTGGCAAAAACACGTACATCAGTTGTGTTTTCAGACGGTTCTGCCGATGCAAAAATTATGCTTATAGGAGAAGCCCCAGGCGCTGATGAGGATGCATCCGGTACACCTTTTGTGGGAAGAGCCGGACAACTTTTAAATAAATTTCTTGAAGAAGCAGGTATAGATCGAAAAACACAGTTATACATCTGTAACACAATCAAATGCAGACCTCCTCAAAACAGAGTTCCATCAAAAGAAGAAAAACTTGCCTGTCAGGGTTATCTTATGGGGCAAATATCAATTGTAAAACCCAAGATTATACTGCTTTGCGGAGCTACAGCCGTACAGTCTTTTGTAGAGCAGGATTTTAAGATTTCTCTTATAAGAGGCAAATGGCTTAATATTTTTGATGACATTGAAGTTATGGCTATTTTCCATCCGTCATACCTTCTCAGAAATCACTCTGTAGAACAGGGAAGCCCGAGATGGCTGATGAAAAAAGATTTGGAAAACGTTAAAAACAAACTCGAAATGCTTCAAGAAAAGGATTAGGAGTAAAGTTTTTTGAGCTTTGCAAACTTTCTATGGATTACAACCAGGAAAATTATGCTCATGAATAAAAACGAAGTTGCAAGCCCTATCCAAAAACCTCTTAATGACATATGGTAGTGGTATGCAAGATAATACCCGAATGGCAGACCAAAGAGCCAATAACCCGCAATTAACGAGACAGAAGCAACTTTTGTCATCTTCAAACCTTTTAAAATACCGCTCAAGCTGACCTGCAAGCCGTCAAACATCAAATAAAATGCTGCAATATGTAAAATTGGAAGCCCTAGAGCAAGCATTTCTTTGTTTGATGTAAATATTTCGAATATAGGTTTTGGATAAAATAACAACAAAACAGAACAAAAAGCCATAAATATAACTGACATCATAGTGCCGGATAAAGAATATCGTTTGATTTCAGTAAGATTTTTTGCACCGTTAAAATAGCCAACCTTTATTGCAATAGCAGCTGAGATAGACATAGGTATTACATATGCACTGGAGGTAATTGTAACGCCTATATTATGCGTTGCAGCGAGAATTCCAGCCTCTCGACCAACAAGAATTGTTATTAAATTAAAGCCTAAAAACTCTAAAAACATTGCAATACCGATTGGATAGCCGATTTTTAACAACTGTTTTATTAAATTTGTATCAAACGGGTTTTTAAAATGTATCAAATCAAAACAGTAAACAAGTAAAATCAGCCCCATCAACATTCTGACAATAAATGCAGCAAGAGCAAGACCTATTACTCCTAGGCCGGGAATCGGCCCCAGTCCAAAAACCAGAGAGTATGCAAGCACAAAGTTCAAAATAAGTGCAATCACAAGTATCAGGTTAGGAAATTTGACAATTTCATACGCCATTAAAAACTCTCTTAAGCACTGATAAAGATACATACCAAACAGAGAAAATGCACATATAAAGACATATTCTTTTATCATCGGTACAAGAATCGGGTCAAAACCCATCTTCGGGATTAAAGGCACCATCAAAAGGCATATTGTACAAAAGATCACTGCCAGAAGCATTGAATAGTTCAATACAGTGATCAAAAACTTTTTTGTAGGCTTTCTATTGCCTCTCATATTTGACATTTGTATTGAAATGGCAGACATTAACCCCATGCCCATTATTAAAATGCAAAATATTATTGAGTTTGCAATACTAATCGCAGCGAGTGTGTTTGTTGAGTGTTTTGCAGCAATAAACACATCTGTTGCACCTATTAAAACCTGTCCAAGGTTCCCTACTATCAAAGGGACAGACAGGTTAATAATATCTGTAAAATACTTTTTATATGAATTTAATTTTTCGACTAATTGCATAGTAAGACAAATTTATCACAATAAAACTATTAAGCAAAGTTATATATTTACTAAAAAATATATCTAAAAATAATAACTTATTATATAATTTTGGTAATGAGTAATATGGGTGAGGTGAAAATGCCTTTTAGTTTTAAAAAATTGGAAATAGAAGATGTCATTCTTGTTACACCGCAAGTGTTTGGTGATTCTCGCGGTTTTTTTATGGAATCTTATCAAAAATCTGTTTTTGAACAAAACGGAATAAAAGATGACTTTAATCAGGACAATCACTCAAAATCGACAAAAGGTGTACTGAGAGGGTTGCATTATCAGACAAATCCAAAAGCTCAGGCAAAACTTGTACGATGCCCAAGAGGCAAGATATTTGACGTTGCTGTTGACCTCAGAAAAAATTCCCCAACATTTGGCAAATGGGTGGGTGAAATACTCTCTGAAGAAAATAAAAACATGCTTTACATCCCTGCGGGATTTGCTCATGGTTTTGTTGTGTTAAGCGATGAAGCAGAACTGCTTTATAAAGCGTCCAACGAATATTCACCGCAAAATGACCGTGGCATCAGATGGAATGATCCTGAAATAAATGTTGATTGGAGAATAGATTTTGAACCTTTAATCAGCGAAAAAGATTCTAAACAACCGTACCTGAAAGAAGTGCTAAAGGAGGAATTATTTTGAAACTATTAGTTACCGGCGGTGCCGGATTTATCGGCAGTTGTTTTGTAAGACATATTCTAAAAAAATATAATGACTATCAGGTTATAAACCTTGATGCACTTACATATGCAGGTAATATTGAAAACCTCGATGATGTTAAAGACAACCCTAATTATAGATTTGTCCACGGTAATATTTGCGACAAAAAACTCGCAAAAGAACTTATTATTGATGAAGGCGTAGATGCTGTAATAAACTTTGCTGCTGAAAGCCATGTGGACCGCTCAATTACAGGGCCGGAAATTTTTATTGAAACGAATGTACAGGGAACCCTCAATCTTTTGCAGGCTGCAAAAGAAGCAAAAACCCAAAGATTTTTACAGGTATCAACTGACGAAGTTTACGGTACATTGGGCAAAGACGGATATTTTTACGAAACTACACCGCTTGCACCAAATTCACCTTACTCAGCGTCAAAAGCAAGCGCTGATATGCTTGTAAGAGCGTATTATGAAACATACAAAATGCCTGTTCTTAATACAAGATGTTCTAATAACTACGGTCCTTATCAGTATCCTGAAAAGCTCATACCGTTCTTTATTTCACAATTGTTAAAAGGAGAAAAAGTGCCGGTGTACGGTGATGGAATGAATGTAAGAGACTGGTTATACGTATATGATCACTGTAGTGCAATTGATACAGTATTGCACAAAGGTAAAGTTGGTGAAGTTTACAATATCGGTGGTCACAACGAAAAAACCAACATGGAAATTACAAAAATTATTCTTGAAGCTATGGGCAAAGATGAAAGCTCTATCAGATATGTAGAAGACAGACTAGGGCATGACAGACGTTATGCTATAGACAATCATAAAATACAGTCAGAGCTGGGCTGGGAACCTTCATTAACCTTTGAAGAAGGAATAAAACTCACTATTGACTGGTACCTCAACAACCAAGATTGGATGAAATCAATCGAAGCAAAGAAAGCGAGTCTGGTTTAATGAGTGATTACGGAAGAATTCTCGTAACAGGTGCAAATGGCATGCTTGCAAGAGATTTATGCCCGATGCTGGAAGACGCTGATTTTGAAGTAATTGAAACTACCAGAAATGAATTGGATGTAACAGATGAATTACAGGTGCGCAGGGTTATATCTGATGTTAAACCTGATTATGTAATCCATTGTGCAGCTTATACAAATGTTGACAAAGCAGAAGAAGAACCTTATACAGCAGAGCTTGTCAATGCAAAGTCTGCAGAATATATTGCCAAAGTATGTAATTCTAACAATGCGATAATGATTTACATTTCAACAGACTATGTTTTTGACGGAACAAAAAAAACGCCATATTTCCCTGATGACACTACAAATCCTACAGGAGCCTATGGTTTATCAAAGTTACACGGAGAAGAGGCTGTAAGAAAATTTTGCCCATCTCATTACATTATCAGAACCAGCTGGTTATACGGGCATCACGGTAAAAACTTTGTTGAAACAATGATTTCACTGGCAGAAAAGACTGAGTTAAAAGTAGTTGATGATCAGGTTGGATGCCCGACGTGGACAGTTGATTTGTCAGATGCAATTATAAGTTTTATTGATGAAGAGCCTCCATTTGGCACATACCATGCCTGTGGAGCCGGCAGTACAAGCTGGTACGGTTTTGCTAAAGAAATATTTGATTTAATGAGTCTAAATGTTAACTTAATTCCGTGCACAACAGAAGAATTCCCCCGTCCGGCCAAAAGACCTGCATACAGTGTTATGGATAATGAGGGGCTATTAAGAGATTGGAAACAGGCACTACAAGAATACATAGAATTGAGGGTTGATTAATGAAAGGAATAGTTCTCGCAGGAGGTGCAGGAACAAGGCTTTATCCTAGCACAATAGTTGTATCAAAACAGTTGCTGCCAATATATGACAAACCTATGATTTATCATCCGGTTTCAGTGTTAATGCTGGCCGGTATAAAAGACATTCTTATTATTTCAACGCCTCAGGATTTACCTAACTTTAAAAAGTTGTTAAAAGACGGCTCTCAATTTGGAGTAAAGTTCAGCTATAAAGAACAGCCCTCTCCGGATGGATTGGCACAGGCTTTTATTCTTGGAGAAGAGTTTATTGAAGATGATTGTGCTGCATTGATACTTGGAGACAACATATTTTATGGCCCCGGTTTTTGCGGCACATTAAAAAATGTTGTAAAAAGGACTAAAGAACAAGGCGGTGCAACTGTATTCGGATATCAGGTAAAAGACCCTGAACGATTTGGGGTTGTTTCATTTGATGAAAACGGAAAAGCACAAACCATTGAAGAAAAGCCATCTGATCCAAAATCAAATTATGCTGTAACAGGTTTATATTTTTACGATAACAAGGTGGTTGAACTTGCCAAAAATCTTAAACCGTCTGCCAGAGGGGAACTGGAAATTACAGACTTGAATAAGATTTATCTAAACCAGGGAAATCTCAGCGTTGAGCTTCTTGGCAGAGGTTTTGCATGGCTTGATACAGGTACTCATCACTCACTTTTGAAAGCCAGCCAGTATGTTCAGACAATTGAGGAAAATCAAGGCATAAAAATTGCCTGTCTTGAAGAAGTCGCTTACAGAATGGGTTTTGTGACAAAAGAACATCTGCAAAAGCAAGCAGAGCAATACAAAAATAATGAATACTTCAATTACATCAAACAAATAATCTCTTAAAAAGGATATTTCCAAATATGAACAGTTTGCAAACTTTATTTATCAGCTTGATTGCGGCACTGAACAAACTTAATGAGCTAATATTTTTGCCGGTTGATACATTAATAGAAAAAATGCCTCTGGCAGATTGGCTGGCTGATGCACTAAAAGACAGCTTGCACATGCTTCCGTTTTTGTTTTTCATATTTGTTGTAATAGAAGTAATAGAATATTTTTATTCAAACAAAATGACAAAATTTGCTAAATATTCCGGTAAAGCAGGCCCTCTAGCAGGCAGCCTTGCTGCATCATTTCCGCAGTGCGGTTTTTCGGTGATTGCAAGTACTTTATATACAAAAAAACTTATTACAAAAGGTACTTTGCTTGCTGTTTATCTTTCTACATCGGATGAAGCAATACCTGTTATACTGTCTGAACCGTCAAAGCTCTACCTTGTTGTACCATTGCTTTTAACAAAAATAATAATTGCAATTATTGCTGGTTATGCAATTGATTTCATAATAGACCAAACAAAAAATAATAATAGCTTAAATGATACCGTTGAAGATACAGAGGATGAACAGGGCTGCTGCAAGCATCATATTAATAAACCAAGAAAAAGAGATTTGATATTTCACCCAGTTGAACACACCTTTAATGTATTTATTTTCATTTTGATTATAACAATCGGTATAAACTATCTTGTGTTTAAAATAGGAGGAGAAGAGAACCTTGGTCAATATTTCCTTCATGATTCAGTATTGCAGCCTGTAATTACCGCAATAGTGGGGCTCATACCAAACTGCGCTGTTTCTATTGCTATAACACTTATGTATCTTAAAGGCGCACTTGGTTTTGGTTCTGTAATAGCAGGGCTGTGCTCAAGTGCAGGGCTTGGGATTCTTGTATTATTCAAAAAGAATGATTCACTTAAAGATACTCTTAAAATCATATTTATACTGTTATTTGTAAGTATATTTTCAGGCATATTAATACAAGCAATATACAATTAACCTATATACCTCCTCTTTTTACGGTGATATAAAAAAGTAAAAAGGAGGTTAATTATGATTTTAGTTAGATGGATTTGCTTTGCACTTGCTTTGATTTTTACGGCATGGGTGATTCCAGGTATTGAAGTTAGCAGTTTTTTGAGTGCAATGTTTGCATGCGTGATTATTGCACTTATTAATACCTTTGTAAAACCGGTTCTTCAGCTGGTAACTTTGCCAATAAATTTTTTGACAGTCGGATTATTCAGCTTTGTATTAAATGCACTTTTGCTGATGCTTGCAGGATGGATTACACCGGGGCTTGAAGTTGACGGCTTTTTGAGTGCACTGCTGGGCTCAATTGTATTATCGATATTTAGTGTCGGTATAAGCAAAATTTAACGTTTCTTGTACGTATTTAGATGATTGCCGTCCATATCGTATTTTTTGACATAACCGCTGCCGTCAGTAGAAAAATATCCCACGGGTGTGCCGTCTTTATCGTATAGCATTGTTTTGTATTTTGAAACAGCTTTAAAATACCCGACAACGTGATTATATTTGTCATAAAGGTATGTTTTGCCCTGTTGATTTGTTTTATACTTTGACACTACATTGCCAAGTTTGTCATATTTGGTTGTCATACCGAATGCATCGTCAATGTAATAACCTGTTTCCGAGCCGAATGTGTCGTATTCTATAACGGAAATATTAGATTTTGTATTGTATGTACCAATCATATTTCCGTTTTTTTGAATATTTTTTATATCTGAACCTATTGATGCAGCAGCATGTGCTGTACAAATCATTACGGATTGCATTAGCAGAAAAATAACAAGAGTAATAATAGATACGTTCATAGACCTCTCCCAATAATATTTATATTATATCTTATTTTCCCGTCGAATTCAAAAAAGAAATAAAAAGTTACTTGTCTGCTTCTGCCAGGATTGTTTGTTTTGATGCTACACCAAGAGCAACACCGGATAAAATGTATGTAGCAAGAGCAAATGCATAATTCTTTTTCAAGATATTAAGATTTTTTGGATTATTCAAAACTTTTTTAGCAGCTTTAATTCCTCTTAAAGACGCAATACCTTCTTCTATTATTGTGGGTATAAACGCTGCAAAACCTAACAATCCTGCATTACGTTCAATAAAAGTTTTTTCACCGTTCTGTTTGTTAGGTGAAAGTCTGTTTGCAAAAAGCAGCGCCATTGGAGCAAAAGGAGCAAATCGTCTTGTATTTTGTAATAACTTAGTAAATCCTTTTTTAGCATTCACAGCATGCCCAAGTTCATGCAGGATAAGAGAAGGTTTGGACTCTGGAGCTACTGCCAGTTTGAGCTTATCTACAAAAAAGGCATTTTGACCTTTAGCAACAGGATCAAGAGCATTGCCCAAACCATATATACTCGAGTATAAATGTTTATTGTTTTCATTAATATATGCAACATTTACGTCGAGTTTGTTTTTCGTGACCATTGAATTTGCAACTTTTTCAACATCTGCATGAGATGCAAATTCTTTTGCAGCAGAAAGCTTTGTTGCAAACCAATTGGAAACTCTTTCAAGCCCTGATGAAATCCCTTGTAAAAATAGAGCAAGACCTAAAGTTTTAGCAGGGTTTTCTTGAGACGGGGGTTCTTGCATATATTGATAAGGCTGGTTATAAACAGGCTGATATGCAATTTCAGGCATTTGTGCATAACCGTATTGTCTGTACGGATTATCATTATAGAAACTATTATACGGCGTATTACTTACACTATTAAAATTCATAACTTCTACCTTCATTTATAATAAAACATGTCGTACGAAAAATTTGCTAAATTTACAAAAAATGGACTAAAATTTTAATAAACAGAAACACAATCAATAATATTAAGGATTGTAAAATTGATTGTTATTATGATAACATTATGTTATTATGATAACAATCCAAAATAAAATATATTCGGGAGAATAGTATATGAAGTATAAAAAGCTGGCAGCAGCATTAATAACAGCTAGCCTTCTAACAACAAATCTTGCACCACTGTCTTGTCTGGCAAAAGATAATAAAAAATCAAAAAACAAATTGATAAAATCACAAGTTACACAATATCGCTTTGATTATGTAAATACAGATTGGTGGAAAAACTTTGATGATGATTATCTTTCAGAATATATTATCAAAGCTATTGAAAATAACCACGACTTGAAAATTGCAACATTAAAAGTTGAACAGTACCATCAAATGACAAACCTTCAGTTTGCGAGTGAATTACCTGTTGTATCAGGCGGTTTTGCTCCTACCGGAATCAAGCTTCCGGGAGCAACAAACACAAGCGGAGTATGGGCTTTTCCTCTCAATGTGTCTTATGAGTTAGATTTGTTTTTAAAAAACAGAGACAAAACACGCTCTGCAAAAAAAGACTGGGAAAAAGCTAAAATAGATGAAAGAGCTTCATATATTGCGATATCCTCAGCAGTCGGAGCCACTTATTTCAATATTATAAAAGCTGATAAATTAATTGAGCTTCAAAAAGAAATAATTAAAGACAGAAAACAAATTTTTGAACTAATGTCTGATAGAAACAAGGCTGGATTGACATCGACTGCTGATGTTGTCAGAGCAAACAAAGCCTATGTTGCAGCAAATGCAGACCTTACCGAGCTGGAAAAAACAAGAACTTCTCTTTTAAACAGTCTGGCTGTTCTGACAGGAGAAAATCCTGCAAACATTGATAAATTAAAAAGAAAAAATTACAACGACTCATATCTTGTAAAAATACCGGAATCAATACCGTCTGAAATTATAGACCAACGTCCTGACTACCTTGCAGCTGAAAAAATGGTAGAAAAAGCAGGAATTGATGTAAGAGTTGCTAAAAAGGAATTTTTGCCTAAAATCAATCTGCTCGGGTTAATGGCATTTGGCTCATCAGCAATGGGTAGTGCATTTAACTGGGCTAATGTTTTTGGTTTTCTTAGTGCAAGTGCAATGCTTGACCTTTTTGCAGGTGGAAGAAAAGTTGCAAATCTTAAGTTAAAGAAAAACACTTACGAACAAATACTCCACAATTATTACAATACAAACCTAAAAGCAATACAGGAAGTCAATGATGCTCTTGTTGCGCTTAAACAGGATGACAAAAAATACAAAACTAACTTAAAAGTATATAAGCTTGAACAAAAAGATTTTGATTACAGCACTGTAAAATATGACGAGGGAATGATTTCCTATCTCGATTTATTACAAAAAAGAGAAAATCTCCTGAGCTTAAACAAGCAGGTTGTCTCTGACAAACTTAACTGTAACATTGATTACATAGGTTTGTACAAAGCAACAGGCGCCAAGCTCTAGTTTACACTATAAAACCACACTTCTTATATAAGAACTTTGTACCGCACAACTGAACCTCCCTAAGTTCAATGCGGTATTTTTTTATTAACACCTTGTGCAAATATTTTTGCCGTGTGAATCAATGCCGCCTGTAAAAGCAAGAGCAAATTTATCTGCTGAATTGTCAATAATATCTAAAATACCCTGATTTTTTTTATTCGAGTATGATTGATAATACTTTTCATAAGCGTATGCTTTATCTCTACCATATTTTTTATAGGTATAGAATAATTCATCAAAAAAGTCAGGGTACTCAAGTGTTGTGTTTTTTAAATTCAATCTCGCAGGATGAGCAATGCTCATCAGCCCATAATCCAGTGAAGATATAAAGCTGAGTGTATCTTCAAAAAAAGAAAATGCGTCTTGTCCTGTACAAGCCTTACCAACACTCGGGTGTGCAGCTTCACAAATATATTTGCCTTTCAAAAGAGTTTCTACAATACTTTGCGGGATTTGCGGAAGTTTTATAATATTTTCACCGATAATTTGATTCAAGTACTTTTCTAGAGCCTCTTTGTATATATAAAAGTATTTTTCATTGTTGAACATACTTTTATACTTGAAAACAGGCATTTCATAGCTCATGGATTTTGTATCAATACCTTTGTTTTTTAAAATATTCAATATCGCATCATCATTTTCAACATAGTGAGAAAAGAGCATTTTTGCGAAAATATATTTTTTTAACGGGTGGCTGACTTCGTCCTCACCTTTGGTAATCATTGGGTGAATTTTTGAAGCTTCATCAAGAGAAAGCTCTATGTTGTGTGTTTTCAATACATTTTCTAGCCCGTTTTGTAAATCAGAAAGAATTCTTTTGGCCAGCTCAAATTTTAATTGCCGTTTTTTATTGATAAAGTCATTTAGTCTTTTATCAAACGGATTTATACAATATACAAGTGTATGAATGTCAAAAGCTTTTATTTGGCCGGAGAATTTTGTTCCTACAGTAGAAATTTCAACCCCTAAAACAAGTTTTAAATTCTTGTATTTTTCCTTGTTATCCAATAAAAAAGTTAAAGCTTCTTTTGTACCCTCAATTGTATCGTGATCAGTAATCGCAAGTAAAAATTGTTTGTTATTTTTCTCTGCAATCATTTGTGCATTATCAAAAATTTCTTTGATATTTGCCGTACCGTCAGAATAAATTGTATGGACATGTAAATTTGCACAAAAGTTTTTTAAGGGCATAAACGAGTTTTTGTCATATTTTGACAAAAGATACCTGAACTCCTCTTCACCGACTATACAGTCAAGCAAGGCAGGGTCTTTTATTTTCAAATTATGTTGAAGAATTTCCTTATATTTTTTGTCAAACATAGTGTATAAACCTTTAGTTTTGTAAATAATCTTAAAAAGAACAAAATAAATAAGCAATTTTTATTATTTACAGACTTAATTATAATATGAAGGTTCCGGTAGTTAGTACATCACATCAAGAAGCAATAAACAGCATGTTTAGTTCATTTGCCCGCAATTGTATCGGCAAAACAAAAAACAACATGCAACTTAAAGATGAATTTTTAACTTTAAACCGAAATTACACCAAAAGCGGCCTTGGTGATACTTTTTTGTACAAATCAGAGAGATTATCAGGCCATCTTTTAAAAAACGGCAACCTTAAACTTGCAAATATATTTATTAACGAACTCGGTAAAATTTATCTAAGAATAGGCAATGCAGAGCTCGCAGAAAAAACCATTCTTAAATCACTTAGAATCAGCGAGTTGTTGAATGATGAATTGCATGTACTGGCAAGATGCAATGACCTGGAATATTTGTATAAAGCACTTGATAATAAGGAGAAATTATTCAAACTTTTGCAAATGAAAAAAAACTGTGCAAAAAGAATAGTCAGAGATTACGAAAAATGCGCTAAAAACTTTAATTCATTGATGAGAGAGCCCACAAGCCTTGAATCAGTTAAGAAGCAGCTTGCTTTTACATATAACGACATGGCAGATATACTGGTCAGCAAGAGACCTAAAGACAGCATAAAAATGGTTGAAAAAGCAAAAGAAATTTATAAGGAATTGGGTCAGCAAAAAGAAGTTAATTTTCTTACAATAAAAATGCAGATTATAGAAAGAAATATGAAAAAACGCCAATATACAAAACCTTAAAATGTGGTATGCTTATTTTATGAAAGCACTGGTTTACAAAGGTAACGGCATTATACAAAAAGAACAAAGGCCTTTCCCTGTCATAAAAGACGAAAAAGATGCAATAGTAAAAGTAACAATTTCTTCTATATGCACAAGTGACTTGCATATTATGCACGGAGCCGTACCAAGAGCAAAAGAAAATATTGTTTTGGGACACGAATTTGTGGGAGAAATTGCAGCAATAGGTTCCGCTGTAAAGAACCTAAAAATCGGCGACAGAGTAAGCGCAAATTGTGAGACATTTTGCGGAGAATGTTATTTTTGTAAAAGAGGATATATAAATAACTGCATAAACGGAGGCTGGAAGCTTGGTTGTACAATTGACGGATGCCAGGCAGAGTATGTGCGTGTCCCTTATGCTGAAAACGGCCTGACTTTGATACCTGACAATGTTAGCTATGAAAAAGCGCTTTTTGTTGGAGATATACTCTCTAGCGGCTACTTTGGTGCACAAATGTGTGAAATCCGAAATGGGGATACAATAGCTGTAATAGGCTGCGGGCCTGTCGGTTTGACTTCTATGATATGTGCAAAATTAAAAGGTGCATCAAAAATTGTTGCAATTGATATTGACGAAAATCGCCTAAACATTGCACAACAGCAGCAGCTAGCAGATATTTGCTTAAACCCGCTAAAAGATGATATTGAATACGCAGTAAAAAGCATTACAGAAAACAGGGGCGCTGACAGTGTGATTGAAGCAGCAGGAGCTCAAACAACATTTGAAATGGCCTGGAAAATAGCCAGACCAAATGCAATAGTAGCAGTTGTAGCAATGTATGAAAGTCCGCAAATATTGCCTCTGCCACAAATGTACGGAAAAAATCTTATATTTAAAACCGGAGGAGTCGATGCTATTTATTGCAAAGAGCTCCTCCGGTATATATCCGAAGGCAGAATTAATACTGATTTTCTTATTTCCAAAAAGATAAAATTTGATGATATTTTACACGGCTATGAAATTTTTGAAAACAAAGCCGATAATATTTTGAAAATAGCAGTATATTCTGAATAGTAAAATTTCTTATTAGTCACCGCTTCCGGCATACAAATTGCCGTAATATCTTCCGGATAACAGTCTGTCCAAGGTTTGTATTCATAGTGACCTTGGCCGCTTGCATAACCAGGCTCACCGAGTTTTATTTCCTTTATATCATTCCCTCTAAATTGTGCTCCTAAACCTGTTTAACCGCATGATTAATATTATAAAAAAACGTCTAAAAGAAGAACACAATATCTCCACACTTTTTCCAACAGATACAATAATTGAAGGCCAAAAGGCCGGCTATATAGAAAATAAAGATTTATGTTTTGAAATAATTAATTATTCGCTCAATTTTTACAGTACCAAAAGTTTTAGCATATATCCCAAAGACGAATATTTAAAATTGCTAGCAGACTTTTATAAAAAATTTAGCAGTGATGTAAAATATGCCACCGCCAACATAATACACAAAAAAAGTAAAAATATTGATAATCTTTTCGGATTAAAAAAAGAATATTATGACGATATCATTAACGTAATGAAAAATAATAAGAACGTAAAAGTTGCAAGAATTTTTGGTTCGAGAATATCTGAAAATTACAGAGAATTTTCAGATATCGATATGATTCTTGAGGGCACTTATACAGAGAAGGGCTTTGAGAGAATAAGAAAACAGCTCCAACGGCTTAAAATACCATATTTTATTGATATCTACGATGTAAATTACAGGTTAAAACCATTTATATATCGTAATACAATTAGAAGCAAATTTTTTTACAAACGCTCTGACTATTTTGTCGACAATTATATTTCTTTTATAGAGATGTAAAGCATACGCAATTATGCTGAAATGCAAGATCACTGTAAATCAACAGCTGGTTTGAGAATTTTATGCAAGTTTTGAAATTGTTAGTTATTATGAATTAATAATAAAATATTATTTAGAATTTAAGTGTTTCGCCATCATCAGGTATCAACAGATTATCAATATTGTTTTCATCCTTGAATTTTTTTAAATCTTCTCTTGTTACAGTTAAATGGCTTACCGTATCCATGTGGCTTGCAATAACAGTTGAATAAGGTGCATATTTCAAAATTTCTTTTATATCGCCTTGCTTCATAATAATTCTTTCACCGTTTAATAAAGTAGCACCACAGGCATTAACTATGATAATATCAGGCGCATATTTATTTAAAGCGGCGGCAACCTCTTCGCAATAAATAGTATCGCCTGCAACATATAAAGTTTTTTCATTTTCTAATTTAAAAATAATTCCCATAGCATCATAAGGTATTCCGATTTGTTCGCACAATGGTTTTAATATTTCTCTTTTCCCATGTTGTGTTCCTGTTTTATACAAAGTGATTTCATTAAAAACGGTTCCTGTTTCAGATAAAATTTCAACATTTTTAAAATTTTTATCTTCTAAATATTTTTTATCAAAATCAGATTGTACAAATATTTTCATATTTTTATTTATTGCTTGTTCGGCATATTCGTCCCAATGGTCGGGGTGAATATGGGTTACAATGATACAATCAACATTAACAATTTTTTCTATTGAAAAAGGCAACTCTACTCTGGGTTGTCGAATTTCTGAATTTATTGCAGTGTCGAAACCCTCCATATAATCTTTTGGACCAAACCAGGGGTCAATCAAAAATTTTGTATTTTTATAATCTACAATAATTGTTGCGTTTCTTATTTGTGTAATTTTCATATAATTTCCTCCTATATTAGAATACTAATTTACTATTTTCTTTTTTACAAGAATGTACTTTTTTGTATAATACTTACTTTTTAGTATAATAGTATCGGCAAAGTAACATAGGAAGAAAATGAAAGAACAGAAAAAAGAGTACAAATGCCCTCTAGAAGCAACAATGGATTTAATAGGCGGAAAATACAAAGGGATAATTTTAGGTTTTTTGATAAATAAAACCTTAAGATATAGTGAACTGCAAAAACTCATACCGCAGGCAACGCCTAAAATGCTTATTCAGCAGTTAAAAGAGCTTGAAAAGGATAAAATTATTATAAGAAAACTATATCCTGTAGTGCCGCCAAAAACTGAATATTCTTTATCAAAAAGAGGTGAAACTCTTGTACCAATAATTCTTCAATTAAATGAATGGGGCATAAATTATTTAAAAGAAGAAAATATTCCCTGCAAATATTTAGAAAATAATAAATAATCTTATGAATTATTGAATTTAATCTAAATTATCGGCTTTGAAGCGTCTAAAAAAACAATAATACATTATTTTAAAAATGTATAAAATATAAAAATTAGTTTAAATTCCTAAACTTAATTTTAGTTATTTAAAATAGACTCTCAATATTTGGCTTTGTTGAATTTGACTATTTTTATTTAAAACAATTTTATTAAATTTGAGTCATAAAAATTCCGCATTTTCACTTCCCAATTTTCCGTGTTCAAAATTCAATATATTTAATTGAATGGCATAAAAATACCCCGGATTGGACTCGAACCAACGACGCACAGCTTAGGACGCTATCGCTCTATCCAACTGAGCTACCGGGGCGAAAATAATTAATTATTATACTTTTATTCTATAACAATAAATCTAATTTAAAAAGTATTTGTCAAAATAAAAATTATACTTTCGAAGAATAATTTTACTATTTTGTTTTGATACTATTCAGATATAAATAAAAATAAAAACATAGATTTAGGAAAGTAAGGTAATGGCAATTTGCACAAAAATTAATAATACTATTTGTATGAAAAGAATATTTGCTATTTTAATGTTAACTTTATTGGGTACACAAGCTATTGCAGCGCCATGTCAGGTTGCGCAATGCCAAGAACAGGTGCTGTGTGAACAACATATGTTTCCGGAAAAAAATGCACCTTGCAATAAGGTCATTATCACAAACCTGAGAAATATTTTGTGCAAAGGTAATGTTTTTACTGTAGTATTTGACTGCAAATTCTGGTCAGACAAACAAAAAGCTGGTGACAGAGTGAATTTTAGTGTTCCTGAAGCCATTTACACACAGGAAGGTACATTGCTCATACCTGCTTGTTCAAAACTCGTTGCTACTGTAATAAAAATTGAAAAACAACGCAAATTCAATAAGAATGCAAGGGTACATTTAAAATTTGAATGCCTTGTGCTGCCAGATGGCTCAGTTACAGCGATGTCAGCCAAACCATTCACTAAAGACGGCACTCTAAAAGAAGGCCCCTGGATGACTGCTGGAAAGCTTACTGCTTCAACATTAGGCCTAGGCATAGCGGGTGCAGGAGCCGGTGTAGGTTTTGCCTTTATTCCAAATCCAGCAAAGATTGGCACTGGTCTTGCTATTGGAATACCAATTGGCTGCACTGTCGGTTTGATAACAGGACTTGTTACACCTGGATTAAAATATCATGCAAAAGCAGGAGAAGCCATAAAAATTATACTGTGCGATGATTTATGCATAAAAAAGACAGATTGTCTAAAAACTCAACAACAATAAAACCATAAAAAATTAAATAAAAGTATATAAAAGAAAGATTCTCTAAAAAGGGAATCTTTTGTATTTACAGCATTGCTATAATAACTTTGTCAATAAAAAGACGCAGCCAAGCTAAATATATGGAGGTATTATGGAAAAAGATAATAAAAAACACAACACAAACACTGCAACTAAAAAGCCAACAACAAAAGAAAACAAAACAGATAACAAAAAAATGTCTCACCCTTCAGACAAAAAAGATAAGAAATAAGAGAGAAGGCAGCATATTTGCTGCCTTCTTGCTACTAACTTAGATTGCAATTTGAATGTTAAACATTAATCGCCAGCCGTCTCTTCCGCCTGTACGAATTATTGTCTCTAAAAAACAGGTTATACGCTCGCTTACTCTTTTTCTTACACCGGCACCAAACTGCGCCCAGGTATTCAAAGTTAGAGTTTCCAGATTTAGGCCGTTTCCGGTAGCTTTTATATCACTCATAATCGGTATTACGCAACCTCCATAAATATATGGCTCAAATCCTGTTTCATTTCTGTATGTAAGCCGCAACGAAGGAGCAACAGTCAAACCATTTACTTGAGATTGATTCATATCAACACTCTGAAAATCCACCGTAACCTCCGTTTTGATTCATGTGAGAATCCAGATACTGTTGGCTTGAGCCAAGGTAAGAGGCGTAAATTGTGGGGAAAAGCGTCCAGTCATTCCTTGTTTCGTGTATAGGAAAATCAAAGCCAATCATAAATCCGTATGATTGGTTATTTAAACCACCTGATGCACCTGATAAATTAAAGGTTTCCAGGTTTACATAAGGTCTTATCCACATTGCAGAACCATCTTCATAATAATTATCAACATACAAACCGGTCGGACCGTTTGAAGCATAGGAGTTTAATTTTCTTGAGGCTAACTTTTGCTCTCTAAGATTTGTGTATATCTCATCAGTTCTATTTAAAGAATAATCATAGCTCAACATTTGATTCATAAATGCAGCTGCGGTCGCACCCTGGTATCTTTGTATATTGGGGTTTAGACCGCCTAATTCTATTAACGTTAATTTTGGTGTCAGAGCCCATTTGTAGGTTTTGAGACCACCATATACTATAGAGTTTTGTAATTCTTGAGATAAAGCAAGGTCTGTACCAAATTTGTCTTGATCAAATATATCAAAGATTGTAACAGACTGGACAGGATCACTTATGACGTTTATATCTCTTATAGTAATCATTGTCATATCATCAGGACTGCCTGTCATATTGATATAGTCTGCAATTAAATTTGCCGGATCAACATCAATGCATAAAGAATTGCCTCCACCTTTTAAATTAAGATTTAATGTTGAATCATTTACAAAACCGTTCATAAAGTTGAAATTTGTATTTACTGATGTAATAGGCGCATTTGGTAAACCGGACAACTTGTCATAAAAATTTAAGTTTATATTTTTTGTAGTAATATCACCTTTAAAATCATTGTTTGCAGATCCTAAAAAGATATTGTCATTATATGATGATGTCCCGTTTATGTTGAGTTTTGTGCCCTCTAATCCGGAGATATTATCAGCAAGAACAATTTTAGATCCGTTTGATATGTTAAGATTCATTGTACCGATATAGCTTGGATCATTTGGATCTATATGAAGATGAAAAGCATTACTTCCTGAAGAATCTGTATTGCCTGAAAAAATTATTGAATCTTCAGGATTGTCAGCATTAATATCCATAATACCTTGAATATATAATGCACCGCCAAGGCCTTCTTTTGCCGTGTTATTTATAAATTGCGCAGTACCGGACATATTTACGGTTGTATCAGATCCGATATATATTGCACCACCGTTAGTTTTAGCCGTATTATTATTAAATATATTCGAATTTTTGAACTCAGCATTCAAGCCGTAAATAATCATGGCTCCGCCTCTTTCATTTTGTGATTCATTATTAGAAAAGACACAATCAGAAATTACTGAATCAGCATACATAAGTGATACAGCACCGCCAAAATAATTTGCGGTATTTTTATCAAAAGTTGTATTGTAAAGCTGAATGCTATTGCCGCCTTCTATTGCCCCACCGTGTCCGCTTACTGCATTATTGCAGGTAAAAGTAGAATTGCTTACAATCAGAGAGCCTGAATTTGATATTGCACCTCCGTTAATATATGAAGCACCACCTTGAATACTTGCTGTGTTATTGGACAATATTGAATTTTTGATACTACCTGTACCATTTGCAAAATATATTCCTCCACCACGATAAGTAGAGTTATTTTCCGTGATATTTGTATCTGAAATTTCTGTAGTTCCGCTAACTATGTAAAGCCCCCCACCCTCATAGGCTTTATTTTGTGATACTGTAGATTTTTCCATATTTAAACTGCCGGTACCTTTATTAGCTATGGCACCGCCACTCCAGCCAGTATTATTTTTAAATGAAGAATTTATGATATAAAGGCTACCACTGTTACTAGTGATTATTGCATTATTATCGTTGAATGAATTCCCGTAAAAGTTTGAGCTATCAATTGTAAAAGTTTGATTATTTACAACAATCCCACTGCCCTGCTTGTCAGATTGAATATCCAAATCAGCAATTTTAGAGCTTTTCCCGGCACCGTTAAAAGTAAAAATATACCCATCAAGTGATAAAACATTATGGTCATCAATATTACTTCCATTCAGTTCGATGCTGACAGCCTCTGTCACGGCTGAAGATAAAGACACGTCATTGGTAATATCAATTTTATGAGATTCATTTGGCATAGAATTAGCTTTTGACAGTGCATCCATAAGGTTCTGTGTATTATCTGCAGTAAAATCCTCAGCATACACACAATTTAGAGAAAGCAAAATAAAACAAATAAAAGCAGTACCAAATGAAAATAATCTATTTTGCAACATCGATATTATCACCAATCAAAGCATTAATGAGATAATATTAAAGATTCAAATATAAGAATCTATTACCCGATGAACAAGACAGCCAGGTATATATTTTATGCAAGTGGAATAAATTTTTTAAAATAATCTCTAAGATTTTCATCACAAACATAAACAAATGTTCCTTTGATGCCTCTTGTCAGGAAAACAGCGTATGTATTAAGAACATATTTTAAGAGGTCATCATCATTTACCCCTTTTTTTAGTTTGTTATCAAAAAACTTATTACGGTCCAGTTTTATTTTATTTTCACTTTTATCAAAGTATAAGCTAGGTCCAATAACAACTGCAGCATAATTTAAATCTACGCCCGGCAAAGTATATATGCTGCCCATTTCTTTACTAGCATCAGGATTTCTTAACCACCCAGCAGTTTGTTTATTCCATTGTATATCTATACCATCTAAAGTAATATCTGCTAAACGATTATTATTCTTAGCCTTCCATTCCCAGTCATAGCCGCTGCAATATCTGCAAAGTCCAATGGTCTGCTCTTTTTCTGCAATAAGTTTCGCCATATCTTTAAAGGAATCAAAGAGTTTAAACTCATAGTTGTCAAATATTTTAGATTCTACTGTTTTTTGAAATAATATGTCATAAATATAAGGCACATAGTTATTTCCCGCCATAATACGCATTTGTTCATTAAGTTTTATAGGACGGATTCCACGTTTGGAATCATATTGAAGTCTTGATTCAAAACTTTTTTGGGGTATATCACAAGGGCTTGTAATCTGTTTTGAATCGTAAAATAGAATCTGACAATCAGAATTTGTTAATATCCAATCAAGTTCGTCGTTATTAGAATCCAAGCCTAATCTTGAATTACCTTCCTTAAAAAACTTAGTAAACAATCCAAGGTTTTTATTATGCCTTAGCCTTTGTGCTTCATCGCAAATAATAATATCATAATGTTCTTTTGATAAACAGATTGGAGAAATAACATCATTTTTACTCAACCCTTTAATGTTTTTAAAAACTTCCTGTATTTCTGCACGAATTGATGGATTTGCATAAACAAGTCCTATTTTTTTGTCTTTATATCGTTCATTATTTCTCAAGAAATAGAATAAAGATATTGCCACAACAGTTTTTCCTGTTCCAGCGTCACCATTAATAAAAATTGGTCTGTTTTTATAATTTTCTTTGTGTGGCTCTGTTTCACAAGAATCTAATGTATGGATAATACTTGTTAAAGTCTTTTGTTGCTCTTGGGTTAACGTTGTAAATGGCGAATATTTAAACAAATTTGAGTTAAGAATTGAGTTAAAATCATGAGACCTTACCAACCCTTTTTGCTCAAGCTTAAACCACAAATCATCAAAGTATAATTCAAATATATTTTTTCTGTAATAATGAGTGTTTTGCCCAGCATTACCATTAACAACATTGAAATTTTTATCAACTTTCATTAACTTAATCAGCAAATTTTCATAATGTTTTGATGGGGTCTCTTCTGCTAATTTCCCGGTAATTACATGCATTCTTTTAAAAAAGTACTTTTTCAATTTATTTTTAAGAGACTCAGAGTCATGCTCTTTTGCTCGTCTTATAAAATCATTAGATTCACCAACATAGGCATCTTTTCCATTTTCCAATATATAAACACTATGATAGTCAAATAAGTTATTCCAATTATCGAAATCTTTATTTGAAAAATTGAAAGTTTCAATATTAAACATACCACTCCGATTACGGCATTAGAATATGCAAACAATAAGACGCTTCATCTTCTGAAATTTGTAAAGAAAAATACCCTGGATTGGATTCGAACCAATGACCTACCGCTTAGAAGTTGTATAATGCAGTATTGTCGCTATTTTTCAGAAATTATCAGAATTTATCTATGTTTATTGCGGTACATGAATTCGAGACTAATTTTATTCTCATATTTTATCAGATTTAATTTTAAGTTATCAGAATTTTTGCAACTCTTTTGCAACTTTAATGCGATTAAGGAAAGATTGAAAATTGAAAAATTTTGATTTTGCACAAGGGAGGGGGAGGGGTAAAGTCCACATTTAGCCTCCTTTAATCGGAGTCATAGAAAAATTCTGCAAATTCTCATGCATATTACTCTACTGCACATCTGCATCTATTTTGTTTTTTAAATCATTAAACTCTAGCTTGTTTTGTAGTGCCATATTTATAAATGTCTGCCATTTTATTTGTAGATTAGAGTACTTGCGTTTTGAATATTCATATAATTTTATAAACAAAGCTTCATGACCAGCTAATTGATTGTTTTCATAATGATACCATCCCCTGTTTTGGGGTGCTTTGTCTAAAATAAAATCAATTTGTTCTTCATTCAATATTTCATATTTTATGCAGTTGTTGAGAGCTGTCCATTTACCATTTGCATTATTCCAATTACTTGCTGTTACATAATCTTGCAACATATTATTTATAGCATTATTAAACACAGTACTTGTATCATAAGAACAAATCTGTTTTGCCTTTATGAATTGTTCAAAATCTTCTTCCCACATATTTAAAGCATATCCTGCAATATCTACAAAAAAATCTTCAATAAAAGGAAAAAATTTTAATTTTAAAAAAGTATTGTTCTTTACTAAGCCACGAATAGTCGTCTTTACATCATCAGGTAATATTTTGCCTATATAACTAATATGACTGCATAACTCACCAAAATATTCTATATGGTCACTATCAATTCTTTCTTCAATCTTAATAATTTCATCTTTTAATTTTTCAAAATCTGAAGGTTTGTAATCATACATTACTTCTAATGCAAAAATAAATTTTTCATAATAATTTTGACAAATATCTTTTTCTGTACAAACTAATATTTTTAAAAGCGTTTTAATTAATTGCTTTCTTGAATTTATATCAGAGCTTTCAAGATATTTTTTTCTTAATTTTGATTCTATTGCTTTTTTCTCTGCTATAAGATAATTATCCATTAAAAGTCCTAAGATTTTATCTGTATAATTTTTTCCAAATATAGCGTTTTGTGATAGCACAAGAGTTATTGCATTTACAATATGACTCCTAGTTTCTTCTGCTGTAGGCTGGTACAAATTATCAAATTCATCCAATACTGGATGAGCACACAAATGTCTATCGCTTTTAATTAAATTCAATTTATCATATTGAATTTGGTTTATGATTTTTAAATTATTAAAAGCCTCATCTAAGACCTTGTCTTCCCAATTGGATGCTTTACCTTGATTTTTTCTTATATTTTCTATGTCATTGATTAATTTAGTTGCGGCAGCATCGTTAAAATTTTCACTTATATACTCAGCTTTTTTGTATAAATCTAAAACTAAAGCAATCCATATACTCAAGATTGCTGCCCTGTATGCACCTGTATAGTAACAATTAACCGCATCTGTTGCATAACTTTTAACATTAGTGTTTTTTATACTTGTTAATAAAACTTCTAAATCTGATAATTTATTTTCTATCATAATGACCTCAATTTAAAAATATTACAAACATATGGTAATTTAAAGTATTGTAATATTTTTGCATAACTATAATAAAATTATGTTATAATATAGGGAAAACAGTTTTCTTAAAATAAGGATAATTTATAATGATGGAATACAAAGCAGGAACATATATTTTACATAAAGGCTACAAACCTTTTAATCCGTCATTTATCAATGATGATATTGATTGGAAACTTGACGAACTTGCACCATTATTACAAGACGCGAGTCTTTGGCTTGGCAAATTAAATACTTATGCAGATTTGATTCCTAATATTGAATTCTTTATTAAGATGTATGCAACTAAAGAAGCAACTAATTCTAATAGAATTGAAGGCACAAGGACAACTTTTGAAGACGCAATTACACCTGTTGAACAAATTAAACCAGAATTGCGTGATGATTGGCATGAAGTTCAAAACTACATCCAAGCCATAAACTATTCAATTGATAGATTAAAAGAGCTACCTATTTCTATGAGATTAATTAAAGAAGCTCATAGAATATTATTGCAAGGCGTCCGTGGTGAACATAAAACACCTGGCGAGATTCGTAAAACTCAGAATTGGATTGGCGGTTCATCTTTGCAAGACGCATTTTTTATACCACCAGAACCTAATATGTTGCCAGATTTATTAACCGATATTGAAAAATTTTTACATAATGAAAATTTACAGGTGCCGGAATTAATTAAAGCTGGAATTGTACATTATCAGTTTGAAACAATTCACCCATTCTTAGACGGTAATGGAAGAACTGGACGCCTATTAATAATCCTATATTTAATTAGTACAAGATTATTAAATAAGCCGGTATTATATATTTCAGACTTTTTTGAACGCAATAGGATGTCATATTATGATTCTTTATCAATGGTTAAACAAAGCGATAATATGACACAATGGCTTAAATTCTTTTTAAGTGGGATTATTGAAACATCAAAAAATAGTATTAAAACATTTGATGAAATAATTAAACTCAAAAAAGAAGTTGAAAATAAACTTAATAAAATAGGTAAAAAAGCAACAAATGGTCAAAGGCTATTGGAACTATTGTATTCACAGCCAAAAGTTAATTCTAAACTTGTGAGTGAGGAATTAGAGGTAACTCCAGCTACTGCTAATGGTATCCTCAAAACATTTGTTGAAATTGGAATTCTTGAAGAAAAAACCGGCTACAATCGTAACCGATTTTATGTCTTTGAAAATTATATTAAAATATTTAGATAAATTATTGCTAAAAGTTTTCAATATATTTTTTATAATTTTGTTCAAAATATTCATCGATTAATTTATTATAGTCATCTTCAAATACAAATTCTCCATTCTGAATTGGAGCATATGTCATCCCTATATTTGTTATGTAAGGAATGATATATTTTTTGTAATTATTAAATGTATTGAAAATATTATTATTAATTCTTATAATCTTATTCTTTTCATCCCATACAGTTTGTTTTATAACATTTTCAAGAGTTTTAAGGGCTTCTTTTTGGTGAATTTCTAAATCAGTATTATTTATTAAGGTATTATTATATTTTAACTCATTATATTGATGTGCTAATTCTACTAAATTTAAATATTCTTTTTTTGTACTACTTATAATAGGATAAGTTGAATATACTAAACGTATAAAATTGGACCAACTTAACGATTGAGTTGATTCAATTACAAAATTGGTATACTTCTTATCTTCATCTGATAATATAATATCTGAATCCTGAACATAGTTGTTTATATATATAATATTTTTTTTATGACCTAAACTATTATATGTATTATAAATGACGAACCAATCATCATTTCTCGCTAAATTAGCTACCTCATTAACATAAGGTCCATAATTATTATATAACCAATGAATTTCACTTAATTGGGAACCACTTTCAATAGCGGATTTCCAATCTGCTAAATAAATCATTTTATTTAATCTAGCTTTAGATATATCATCTTTATAAGGATAGTATTTGCAAAAATATGCCATTAACATTTTTAAATTTGCCAAATTAATACCCCCTCTCTTCAGCATAATTTAATGCTGGCTTTTGTATATCTATCTCTTTTATTAATAGTAATAAATCTTTCTTATATAGTTCTACAATATCATCTAGTATTTCTTTATTCATTATTGATGTTTTAGGTTGTATGCTTTCAAAAACAAGAATTATATCATTTGAAACATCATCTTCATCCCTTAAAACATATGCACCATATAAGCGACTTTTCATGTTTAAATGTTCTACTAGATTTTCATCCATATTATATTTTTCTTTTATAATTTTCTTATATTTTTGAGGATTTGTAGAATAATCTGGAAGATTCTCAATGTAGTGTTTTTCATTTTTATATGCTTCGCCAATTACACCTTTATTGGCAGGATATATTCTTCTAGAGGAATCATTATAGTCTGAATTTGGAGAATAACGTCCTATTATATTAAAAACATCATCACTAATATTCTTACGATTTGGCTTTCTGTACACTTTATAAATGCTAAGTCTTTCGCTGCTGGTAAATTTATGATTTTTACTGATTCTTGCCAAAATCTTTCTACAAAAAACGGATGTATCTATCTGAGAATTATTAAATTCATTTTTACAAGTTTGTACTTTATACTTAAATATTTCTAATTGTAAAAACTTTATAGATTTTTTATCGGCATCAATTCTCTGCTTATATTTTTGTATATTATAGTATTCTTTTTGTAAATAAATTTCCATTATTAGATAAAGAACTATAATGAATATAAATATCACATGATTAAGCAAAAAATGACCAAATCTAATATCAGGGAATTTATCAGAACACATCAAAGTAAATATTACTAGTGCAAATAAGTGAATAGTTTTCTTGTTGAATATATAACGAAAAATATTTTCCATTAAATTATTTTACTATAAACTGAGCTATAGAGTAGTTATTTGTAGTTTTGTAAAGAAACCAACTTTTGCAACAAATTTGTAGCATATTACTTTATTTGATTTTCTTTCTCATCATAATAATTTCAAAAAAGGGGGAAGAATGGTTAATATAGAACAAGAAAGGTTAAATGAGGTAGGACACTTATTATTAGAAATTAAGTGCTTTGTAAGGTTAGGTGCCTTGGAGCCCGAATCTTGTATTAATGATAACGAATTACAATTACAGGATAATTTAGAGTATTAATTTTATTTTGCACCAAATTACCAATCTAGTATATAAAATAGAAAACTTGATTCAAGATTAGCTTCTAATATTTATTACTCGCATAAATTAACATGGTGCACAGGGATTTACTCTTGCGTTAATATGCGATTATGACAGGATTATTCATTATTAGAATGAGACGCCTATTATAAATACCATAAAACAGCTAGATACACGCATACAAATACAAAGGAGTTAATGTTTATGTGCGATAAAAACGCATTAAATCGATTAGAAAATAAACTATCGGACGCAAGAATGATTTTATACGATTTGCAAGTGTTCATTAAGCTAGGCGCCCTCTCTAGTGATTCCGGGATTATTGATGAAGATTTACAACTCAGTAAAGATAAAGACGATTATTATATACTTTTCAGAACATTAAACAAAAAGCTGCAAAAAGCAATAGACATTTTACAGACCTAAAGTTCTTCAAACAAATTAGAAGGTTTGATTCCTAATGCTCTTGCGATTTTAAATACATTTTCAACTGTTGTATTTCTTTCTCCGCGTTCAATCATTCCGATAAAATTAGGGGACATATCAAGGATTTCAGCTAATTCAAGCTGGGTTAACTCTTTATCAAGTCTAAGAAATTTTAATCTCTTGCCAAACTTTTGTAAATCTTTTTTACTCATATTGCAATTTTCGTGGTAATATAAAATCAATGGAACAAACTGACCGTGTGTTTATATGTGTTAATCTTTTATATATCGAGATTTTAAAGACTAATACTATACGTGGTTAAGAAAGGTAAAAATGAAGAAGTTTTTAAGTGTTCTTATAATAATTTTATTGATTTCACCACAAGCGAATGCTTTAGGTATGAAAAGTACAATGAACAAAATTATGGATAGTTGGATGGGTGAAAAGATTGAGAAAGTATTTCAATCTTGGGGATATCCTGATGATGAACGAAATATCGCTGGACGAAAGCTGTATTATTGGACAAGTTCAAAATTTATAGCAGCACCCACATATACAAATGCAACAGCGAACAGGTATAATAACACGACAACAATCAATGGCTGGACATACGGCGGTGGGACTATAAATGCGTATTGCAATAGAATGTTAGAAGTTAACGACAAAGGAAAAGTAATTTATTGGGAATGGAAAGGAAACGATTGTCCTTTTACCTGCCAATATGTATATAAACGCTGGGTAAATCCTGATTACTTGTATCAAGAAAAATTAAACAAAAAATTTAAACATAAAAAATGGAAAAGCGATTCTGATGAATACGATAGAACAATAGAAGCAACAAAAAGATTTAAAGAAAGTTTAGGTAATCAATGAAAAAATCAATATTATTTACATTGATAATTTATTTTTTAATTCAGTTTAACACTTTGGTTTTTGCTGATGATTTTATGGAATTATTATCAAAAGCAACAAATGCTTATAAATCAGGAAATTATGCAGCAGCTTTGATGTACTATGATAAAATTGTTGAACAATATCCCGATAACGCAGGTGCGCATGCAATACTCGGAACTCTTTATTTAGAACAATACGAAGATTATCCTAGAGCTATTGAGAGTTTTTCAAATGCAATTAAATATGATTCAAGCCAGGCGGCTCATTACTCATATCGTGGTATTGCAAGAATGAAAGCTGGTGATATTGACGGTGCAATTAATGATTTAACAAAAACCATTGCAATTAATAACCAAAACAAGACTCCAGACGCCTTTGCATATTGTACCAGGGCATTACTATATTCAATGAATAGTAAATATGAACTTGCGATAAAAGACGCAACAGAAGCTATAAAATTACAACCTAAATATCCGGAAGCCTTTCATTACAGAGGTCTTTCAAAAATGTCATTAGCACTTAAAACATTATCAATGCAAACAATGGATTCTGGAATACAGGACTTAAATTATGCAAAAGAGCAATGCTTACAAAAATATGATATGACAGAATATCAAAATGTATTAGAAAGTTATAAAAAAGCATTAACAGCTAAGAATGTACTTGAACGAGAACTAAATAAAAGTAAAGGGAAATAATCTCTTTAAGACTATGTTTTGCGATAATTGCATTAGCTTCAATATTTGTTACTGTTTGTTTTCTTCATGAAAATCGTATAAATGATAAAATATCCATAGGTATTATAATATTTGAGATATTAGTGTTTGTAGTAGCGGAATACCATATTTGGGAGTAATTAAAAATATCACGATTTAGTCTCGGCGTCTTCCTATAACTTTGATTCTGCTATACATAATCAGAAAGACCGTAAATGTTATGACAATTATATAAATCTATTTGCTTGAAACAATATAGACATTTTTATATAAGTTTAAAATTTTTGAGATATAGACACAGATGTCTATATCTCATTTTTTTTATCAGTATAGACAATGATGTCTTATAACTAACCAGAAGACAAGTGGTATAATGGTAAAATGTCAAGTTTTATCATAAAAAGAAAGGAAATGTTATGGCGGTCAATTTTTTAGGATATGAAGAATATTTACAAGATTTAGAATTTAATATTATTGGGCCGGAAGCATTTTATAACAAGTGTTTATACTTGCGAAAGACTGAATCCAAATATATTTTACGCTTTCATGGAATAGACATTAATTTAACGCCGGTTCTTTACGAAACAATGTTTGAATTGATGGAAAATCCAAATAAATTACATCGGATTGTTATTGATTATAGTGGGAATGGGGCAGCGTCAGATACTGCACGAAAAAGAATTGAGCGAATCCGAAAAGCTTTTCTTAAGGCAGGAATCACAGAAAATATTATTGTTCAAATTAACGGTAAATATAAAATTAACTTAGATGTAATTTCTGAAAAATATATCATCACTTCTGTTAAATAAATGTCACGCAAATGTCACGGCAATGTCGAGTGAAATGTCACCTTAGATACGTAATTATGAATAAGTTACTAAATAAAAAAAGGGGGACAAAAAATGGCAAATGTTAGTAAGTTTGAAATTTCAGAAGTAGAAAAACATTTAGGGTATGGCTTAAAAAAGAAAGGTACAAATCAATATCAAGGGAAATGCCCATATTGTTCAGCAGAAGGACACGATAGACATGAGGATAATCTTCATTTCAGCCCTGATAAAGGATTCTTTTGCGGAGCCTGTGTTAATAACGAGCATGGGAAAAAACTTGCACAGGCAATTATCAAAGAAAGGAAACAAAATCAGAAACTTTACAAAAAGTTTAGCAGCACAAAGTATGACACAAACAGCGTTGATAAGTATTCATCAAACCTGTTCAAGAATAAGGAAATGTTAGAGCTTGTAAAAGAAAATACAGGCTTAACAGAAGAAACAATAAAAGAATGCAAAATCGGTTATGATTCGGAAAACAATGTTTTCTTATTACCTATGGTAGCACTTGATAATACTATTACAGGTTATGAAATTCGTGTTCCGGAAAACAACAAAGGTAAATTCAAGTTTTTATCCAAAACAAAGGGATATGCTGATAATCCAGAGAAATGCCTGTTAAAAATAAATAACCCTAAAAAAACAAAGGATGTTATTATATGTGCAGGTCTAAAGGACGGATATGCAGCTTATGAATATCTAAAAAGACATAATTTAGAAGACTGCTGTCAAATTATTACTAATGCAAATGGTGAAGGTAACACAGCAAAAGCTCTTAAACCTCATACTGACTATTTAGGTCAGTTTGAGAGAAAAATTATCAACATGGACAACGATGTTGCAGGTAAAAAAGCTGCTAAAAAAATAGAACAAGAAATCCCTCTTGTGTTTCACAATCTTAATTTAGGTAAATTGGATGGAATTAGTGAGTATATCAATGACTTTACTGATTTATATAAATATATTCAAAAACATGGAATAACTGAAAATGTTTTAGAAAATAATATAAAACTGTCACCTGATTCAATTCTAAAACTATACCTAAAACACCCGAATATTAAACTTGATATACCTGTTGTAGTTGATGTGTTACCGGAACATACTGCTATAATGGAGTTTTTTGAACAGGGAATTTACCCATACAAAGGCAGTTATTTTTATGTAAAGTACGATTCAGCAGACAAAAAATTGACCTATGTCCGCAAGTCAAATTTTACATTAGAAATCCCGAAAACAGTAGCTTTTAACTCTTTTCGATTTGATAATCAAAAAGAATACAGGCTTGAAGTAGTATCAAAGATTGGAAACAAAACTTCAAATCCAAAAATATTAACCCAGAAAGAACTGTTAGATTTGAGAAATCTGCACGATATCTTAAAAGAAGGTGGTGTTCATCTACATTGCTTAAAAGAAACTGAACTTAAAAACATTATTCTTGATGAATTAAATAATATTCCGGAAGAACTGAATATCTTTAAAAACCCATCGTTTATTGTTCATCAAAACAAACCGTATTGGCTTTATAAAAATGCAGGTATTGATTTAGAAAACGGAAATATTTTATTACCGGTGGCAAACTCGACAGGTATTATTCAGGTTGATAATAATAACTCTATTGCTCTTGAAGTAGATAGGGGAATGTACGCACCAGAGTTGTATATACCGCAAATATCCTATCAGGAATTCATTGAACAGAACAAAGATAATGAGTTAATTGCGGAGTTATCCCGAACATCAAGTTCAATAGATGAGTTAATCAGTAAATGCCTGTTTGTTAATATTACAAGAACTTACGGCAACAAAGTTGAACCATTCTTAAACCTTGGAATAGCTTTGATGAGCCCTTTTGTAGATATAATGTTTAGCAAAACAATGGGCTTTCCGGTTAACTTTATGTATGGTGAAGCAGCAAGTGGAAAAAGCAATCTATTGATTGTAATTGCGTATTTGTTTGGCTTTAATGTCAGGTTTCTTAGCAGCGGCAACGATACTTCAATGAACTTACTGCATAATATGGAATATTACAGACATGTCCCTGTTCTGTATGCAGAAATCGAAGGTTATATGAAAACCAATCTTGAAACAACTGTCAAGGCGGTTTATGATAGGAATGCAAGAAAACGAATGAGTGGCTATGGCAAGGAACAAGATGTTCGTGCGGTTAATGGTGTTTTGAATTTTGCGAGTAATGACAAAAGTTACAGAAACCAACAAACTGCTACAAGGTTAATGTACACCGAGTTCTACAAGAAAGATTTTAATCCTGAAGAAGCAAGTAAACTAAATACTATTAGAGAAAAATATCTTTCCTGTGTGCTACCAAAAGTCTTGAAATGGTACGCAGACAAAGAAAAACTTTTAAATATGCTGCAAAACAACATTAAATTTGTTCTAAAATTCAATTCTGCATTGGATTTAAGGTGTGTTAATAATATTGCTGTTGCAATGTGCGGAATAGATATTTTATTTCAGATTGCAAATTTTTCAGCTGATTTCAAGAAAAGCGAAGATTTGAAAGCTTTAAATATGAATCTTGAAAGCTATATCAAGTCATATCAGGATATCACGCATACGGAAGACTGTTTTGAAAAATTTATGGCAATATTTTTAAACCTTGCCAAAAGCAACAAAATTCAGTATGGCAGTGAATACGTTTTCAATCCTAAAAAGAAAGAAATCTCAATATATGTTGAAGGAATTCATCAGTTGTTCAGCAAAGAATTCAAACAATCAGAAGAAACCGGAATTCCGATACCGAGTGCAAAAGACATCAGAACACAAGCCACAAAAGAACCTTACATTGAATACAACAATAAATATTTCAGAAAAGGTCACTCTCCTAGAGCATTAACAATTACAGTACCTGATGATAATGCAAAATTGGTATACATATTGAATGAACTGCAAAAACATCAGGAAGGTATTGCAGAGCAAGAACAAAGACGGGATAAAAAGGCTCAAACTCAATATACGCAAGACAGGGCAGGAGAAGTAATTTGAGTGTAGTTTTATCGTAATCTTTCAAATGCTTATATAACAACACTTTCAGGCCTTAAACTACGAAATTACGTTATTACGAAAAATTTTTAATAAATTAATTCGTAATTTCGTAATAAAAAATAAAAAACACTTAAAACGCACTTATAACAACATTTTTATAATTACGTTAACAATTACTAAAAATTACGAGGGAATAAAAATGCACAGAACTTTATTAGATATTCCAGAAACAGCTAGATATTTACATATATCGAAAAGTACCCTTTATCGCTGGGTGCACCAGAAGAAAATAAAATGCGTCAAAATCGGCTCTAGAGTACTATTTATGCAAAGTGACATAGAGGAATTTATTAACAGTAACAGAATTAACACCGAATAAATCCCGGCACCGTGAGCACTGTGCCGCCTCATTGGTACAGTGCTCGCCCCAAATGGGATGAGGCGCAGAGACACAAAGCCTAATTAGCAAAAGTTAGCGAAAGGGCTTACAAATCACACAAAACACGCCATTATAAAATTGTAAAGGAAATTTTAAAAATATGATTGCAGCTATAAGAAAAAATCCAAAAACTGGCAACTGGGAATTTGACTACAAAGACCTTCAAGGCAGACGCAAAACTAAAAAAGGTTTTAAAACCAAAGAAGAAGCCCAGAAAGCGCAAAGCAAATTGACAGAAGAATTAAGCAATGGAATTTGTACTATTGATTCAAAAATAACTTTCAGAGAAGCTGCTGAAACTTTTATGCGCCTTCATGTTGAGGTTAATTGTAAACCGTCAACGAGTGATGGATATGAAGGCTATTTAAAAAATCATCTTAACCCGTTCTTTGGAGATATGAAACTTGTTGATATTACTCCAATTATGGTTAAAGAATTTATTAAACAAAAACTTGAAACGGGTAGAGTTAATTCTACTGTAAACAAGTACACAAAGCTCATGAGCGAGATTTACAGTTTTATGATAGATAATGATGTAGTAAATAAAAACCCTCTTGCCCGTATTAAAGCACTCAAAGAAACTAAAAACGATAAAATCAGGGCTTTATCAACAGAAGAAGTACAAGTATTATTATCAAAAACAAAGCAAGTATATCCTGATTTTTATCCGCTTTTATTCACTGCATTATTTACAGGTATGAGACAGGGGGAAATTTTGGGCTTAACGTGGGATTCAATAAATTGGATAAAAGGTAAAATCAAGATTGATAAAAATTATACTCATGGCCGCGTAGGAACGCCAAAGACAAATAAAATCAGGTATGTAGATATATCAAACGAATTAGCGAAAGTCCTTAAAGAATGGCGTTTAGCTTGTCCTCATAGTGATTTAGATTTAGTTTTTCCTAATAGTGAAGGCTTGCACTTTGACGCTAATAATATGTTAAAAAGAAGATTTAAACCTGCTTTAAGGCGTGCAGGCATTGAAGAAATAAGATTCCATGATTTAAGACATACTTACGCCAGTTTGCTGCTTGCTAACGGTGCCCCGATGAAATATGTGCAAAGCCAATTAGGACACGCTTCTATAACAATGACAATGGATTTGTACACTCACTTATTGCCTGAAGTCAATGACAAATGTGTTAATCTTTTAAATAATATTGTTAATACAACCGTTGCAACACAGGAAAAAATTGTAAGATTTGGGACTTAATAAGAATTTATATATTGCAATCATATTTATACTCGCTTATTTTAAGCGGGTATTTTTATTTTAAAGCCTCTCCACATCATTTCTTTATGGCCTGAAATGAAGTAGTTACGGCGTCTCCTGTCGCATTTTTCAACTTGTTGAGTATAAATACATACAAAAACAATTTCACAAGCCTTAAAACTCGCTACACAAAAGAGGTTACGACTTAAATGTCATTCAAAAATAATTTGCAACTTTTTTGCGACTCTGACGATTTTTTGCACAAAAAATACGCCTGCCGCGATTCGAACGCGGGACCCTCTGCTTAGAAGGCAGATG